>Ga0326727_10025980_pt1 | contig 10926 bp, 15 predicted proteins | sample MB2enrmetagenome_FD_207643 | JGI IMG/M metagenome (GOLD analysis project Ga0326727, IMG submission 207643) | Lab enriched peat soil microbial communities from McLean, Ithaca, NY, United States - MB29MY | ecosystem: Environmental > Terrestrial > Soil > Wetlands > Peat | place: USA: New York... | reverse complement strand
CGGCACGGTACCTGGCCAGCCACGCGTAGATGCAGCTTCGCGTAAAGCCCAGCGCTTGAATTACAACTTCGGGACTCTCGCCCGCCTGGACTCTTTCCACGGCGCGAATCCGAATCTCTTCCAGCGTTTTGTGGTCAAGGGCACGAGCATCCCGTCGCTTCATGCCTCATTATACTCTATGTCCGCTTACTTATGATCTGGTTAATATCACCAGAACTCCACGAATCTGGTCCTTCATCTTGAGCGGGTCGCAGATCATCGAAGTAAGCGCCGGGTCGTTGCGGCTTCGTCTGGGATCGGCGGGAAAATCGCTCACGATCTCTGCATTGCCCGCTGCGGCGATCGAGCCGAGCAATCCTCCCCCAGTAAAGAATCCGTGTGTGGATGCGGTGTCCCCCTGGAAGGAGGAAATCGGCTCGAACATTCCCGACTGTTCGTTCAGCAGCAGAATGGACCCCTGCGACGCTTTTGCCATCTCGCAGGCCTGCGCGATGACTGCTTCGGCCACTGAAGCGGTCTCAAGCAGCGTCGCTAGCTTCTCCGAAAAGCGGTGAACCAGATTGATCTCGCGATATGCGTTCAGAACCTCCGCGCTGAGCTGTTTTATCTCCAATTCTCTACCCGCGAGCCATGACAGAGTGGCTGCCACTGGGTCGGCGCTGCCCTCCGCGCCACACACGAATCCAAGAACGTCGTCCTCGACTCCAAGAACGTCGTCCTCGACCGTCACAGAGCGCCTGGCGGCTCCATTTGATTCCGCAGGGTTCAACGGACTTCCGTATCTTCAACCCGCATGGTCCGATCGATGCAGCCCAACAAACTCTGGACCAGCGGCTCCTCAGATCAGCGTCAACGATCCGTTCAACGCAAAGTGACTGTTTGCGCCGCGCAGCGCTGCCTGCACCATCACGACACCATCGCAGCCAAACGGCACGGTTGGCGTGGCCTATTCCCAACCGATCGTGACCAACGGTTGTGCCAGCCCCACCTTTGCCATCAGCTCCGGTACGCTGCCGACGAATCTGTTCATCGCTTCAGCGACCGGGACGATTAGCGGTACTCCCACCAGTTCCGGAACATCGAGTTTTACCGTGGCGGTATCCGATCCTAACGGCAATTCGACCGGAACGTTCTCCATCACGATCAACCGGGTAACGGTGAGTGGCTCGGTCAACTTGACCGGGAGTAGCACGATACACTAGCAATCCCGCGGGTTTAGTACGATGGTCACTGAACCCGTGGTCACTCAAAAACGGATCCCGCTGCTCGATCTCCAAACCCAGCACAGCCAGATTCGCGAGGAGGTTCTCGCGGCCGTTACCCGCGTCATCGATTCGCAGAAATTCATTCTGGGGGCGGAGCTAGAGGCGTTCGAACGCGAGATTGCGGACTATTGCGAGACCGCCTTCGCGGTGGGATGCGCGTCCGGAACCGACGCCCTAATATTGGCGCTGATGGCGGCGGGCGTGACGCCCGGCGATCAGGTCATCACAACGTCTTATTCCTTCTTCGCCACGGCCGGTGCGATCGCGCACCTGGGAGCCATCCCCGTTTTCGCCGATGTCGACCCCACTACGTTCAACATAGATCCAGTGCGTGCTGCTGAAGCTGTGGCGCGATCGCCGCGGGCACGCGCCCTTATTGCCGTGCACTTGTACGGCGGCTCGGCCGACATGAAGCCGCTCTGTGCCATCGCCGGGGAACGCGGGCTGGTGCTAATCGAGGATGCGGCACAGGCGATCGGCGCCGAGTACCGCGGCCGCCGCGCCGGCGGGATCGGCCAGATCGGGTGCTTCAGTTTCTACCCCAGCAAGAACCTGAGCGCGTACGGAGAGGGCGGGTTACTCACTACGCAGGACGCGCAAATCGCAGCGAGGCTGCGCGCGCTGCGCGTGCATGGCAGCACGGAAAAGTACGTCCATCAGTGGGTGGGCATCAATTCGCGCCTGGACGCGCTGCAAGCCGCCGTGCTGCGAGTAAAGTTGCGGCACCTCGATGCCTGGACGGAGCGCAGGCAGGGCAACGCCCGCCTCTATCAGGAGTTGCTGGCCAAAGCACCGGTGGATCTTCCCCGCCCCGCGCCTTACCAGACGCGTCACGTCTTCAATCAATTCGTGATCCGCACCCGCGAGCGCGACGCCGTGCGCCATCACATGGCGTCACATGGCGTCGGTACAGAGGTCTATTACCCCATGCCTCTGCACTTGCAGCCCTGTTTTTCAAGCCTCGGGTACAGCAGCGGCGATTTTCCCGTCAGCGAAGCGCTGGCGTGTGAAACGCTGGCGCTGCCGATTTATCCGGAGCTTTCGGAAGACGATATTGCGTATGTGTCGGGGCTGCTGACCGAGCGCCGAACCTAAATTAGCAGTTTTGAGTGCATCCTGCCGGCTGAAGCCGGCAGCGGCACGCCGAGGCGTGCGCCACAGGCCCCGTCTAGCGGTTCCGGTGTAAAGGCTGGGCGGCGTCCCCTGCGGCCGCTGCGGCATAGCGGCGATAGAGGCTTTGGAATTGCCGCTGGCGAAAGCCCGTCCGGTGCATGACGTACTTGCCCAATAGCCACAGGATGCGGCAGCCGTAGACGGTGCTCTGGAAGAAGGAGGCGGAGGAGGCCTCTTTCATATAGCGCGTGGGCACCGGCACTTCCGCAATGCGCCCGCCCAGCTCGACAATCTGCGCGATGATCTCCTGGTCGAAAATAAAGCCGTCGGAGTTCATCTGCAAGTTCACGGCTTCCAGGACATTGCGGCGAAACGCACGGTATCCGGTGTGGTATTCGGCCAGATGCATCCGAAAAACAGCGTTTTCGGCGCCGGTGAGAAAGCGGTTCGCGATGTACTTCCACCAGGGCATCCCCTGCTCGACAACGCTTCCTCGGAGCAGGCGCGAGCCGAGTACGACATCCGCGCTTCCCTGCTTGATCGGTTCGATGATTTCGGGCAGCAGAGTGGGATCGTACTGATAATCGGGGTGGACCATCACGACAATGTCCGCGCCGGCGTTCAGCGCCTCGCGGTAGCAGGTCTTCTGATTCGCCCCGTAGCCGTAGTTGCGGTTGTGGACAAACAGCTCGAGACCGAGCTCGTGCGCAATCTCGCGCGTCTGGTCGGTACTGCCGTCATCGACTACGATCACCGAATCCACCAGGTTGTGCGGGAGCGCGGCATAGGTCATGCGCAGCGTGCGCGCCGCGTTATAGGCGGGCATCACGACAATTACTTTTTCCTTGACGCTCATTTCGCCCTATCCTCCGCGATTACAATGAACTGATAAGCGAACAACTTGCTCCAGGTGCGGGCGGCGACAGCGTACAGCGACTCCAATACAGACATGCATCGCGGCAGGCGCGGCCAGGAGAGGCTGAAGGGGATCACAGTTGTCCGAATGGTAGTAATGCGGAATCCGTTCCGGCACAGAAGATCGCGCCAACCATCCCAAGTGTAGTAATGGAGGTGGGTGCGGTCAAACAACCCGGAATCATGCTCGGGAAAGCGCCCGAATAGAACGTTGAGGCGGAAATAAATGTTACCGCTGTTGGGCAACGAAGCGACCAACGTCCCCCCGCGAGCGATTCGGGATCGAAGTTGCCGGAGAAGCGAATCCGGATCGCGCAGATGTTCCAGGACATCCGCACAAACCACGAAATCGAAATCTGCCTCACCGGTTGGAAGGCCAAGATCCAAGTCCGCCTCGAGATATCGGATGCCCTCAGGCATCACTCGCGGCCGCGGACAGGGCGCGTCAATCGCCGTGACCGAGAAACCGCGTTCGGCAAACCGTTGGCTGAGATAGCCCTCGGCGCACCCAACATCCAGCAAGCGGCGGCCGTTTCCGCTTTCGGGGAGCAATCGCAGGATCATGCTGTGGCTACTGTGCGCCTGCGGCTTCAGAACGTACGGCGAGCTGTTTTCGAAAGCGCCGCAGGTAGAGCTGGCCATAGAAGGCAATTATGGCAGAGTGGCGATCTAGACGGCAGGGAAACTACCGGCTGAAGCCGGCAGCGGCACGCTGGCAGCGTGCGCCACGGTCAGCGGGCCGAATTCGAAATCCGAGAGCAGGCGCTCGAGTTTGCGCGGCATGGAGCGCAGCCCGCCGTAGGTGCGGAGGTGCGACAGCCAGCCGCGTGCGAGGCGTGGATGCGAGGCATCCAACTCCCAAGGATGCAAATACATACAGGCTGGTTCTTTATCTGATGCATTAATTCGGCGGATGCCGGCCGCGGTGTAACGATAGGGCAGCAACCGCAAATATGCGCCGCCGCCAACCGGAGTGACCTGGCGATCGGAAAGCTCGACGGTCGCGATGGGGACTTCGAAGATGGGACCGGAAGGAGTGGCGAGTTGGCGGGCGTGGCGGCCGAAGCCCGGGATGCCGTAACGATCGTGTTCGATGGGATAAATGCTGGAATCGTAAGTGAAGCCCAATTCCACGAGCACCTCAAGCGCCCAGAGCGAGCGCTGGGTGATGGAATAGCTCGGGGCGCGGTAGGCGCGGGGAGCGATGCCGCAGGCATCCTGGATGGCGTCGATGGCGCGCCGGGTGTCGTCGCGGAATTCGGCGGGTGTCAGATCGTAAACCAGCCGGTGCGAGAAACTGTGGCAGGCGATTTCGTGGCCGCGAGAGGCGATTTCGCTAACCAGGCCCGGGTTGCGCTGGGCCACCCAGCCGAGCACGAAAAAAGTTCCAGTCACATGATGGCGGTCAAAAATATCGAGAACGCAGCGGGTTTCCGGCTCGACCAGCGAGGGAAGCGTGGACCATTCGTCGGGGCGGACGCACGTGGCGAGCTCGGTGGGGTGAAAGTACTCTTCGACGTCGACGCTGATGATGTTGCGGATCATTCAGGCACGCTTAATGCGCCGGAGGACGTTCACGGCAATTCCGAATAAGAGCGCCACGGTGCCGAGCACCATCCGATCGACGATCTTCTGGATCATTATCCCTCAGATTATCAACAAACTACTGCGGTATGAGAACTATCGCATATCCGACAGATCCGGTCGGAATTTAAGTAGTTGACCGGAATGGAGATGTGCTACTATACTGATATCAGACTCAAACAGTCGTACATCGTATGCTGAAGCTGACCAAGAAGGCGGATTACGGCCTCATCGCGGTGAAACACCTAGCGATGGCGGGCCGTGCCGGAGCGGCGAGCGCGAAGGAAATCGCGGACGCCTACGGCATGCCGCTGCCTTTGCTGGCCAAGATTCTGCAGAAATTGACTAAGACCGGCCTGCTGGTTTCGGTGCCGGGATCGAGCGGCGGCTACAAGCTGGCGAAGCGGCCGGAGAAGGTAAGCGCGCTCGAAGTGATTCACGCTATCGAGGGGCCGATTATTCTGACGACGTGCGTGACCGCACAGGGCCGGTGCGGCCAATCGGACCGGTGCACGGTTCGCGAGCCGTTGCGCAAGGTCCACGAAGCCATTCTTGACCTGCTTGGGAAGATCACGATTTCGGAGATGGCGGGTGACGGGTGCGAGCCCGGTGGCGGAGCACCGCCGATCGCGGCCGAGACGCTCGAGCAGTTACATGTTTTATGAGGAACATTCATGAAGACGCCTATATATTTTGATAATCACGCGACGACGCCGACGGACCCGAGGGTGGTCGACGCCATGCTGCCCTACTTCACGACGAAATTCGGGAATGCCGCGAGCCGCAACCACAGCTTTGGCTGGGAGGCGGAGAAGGCGGTGGACGATGCGCGCAAGAAGATTGCGGACCTGATCGGAGCGACCGCGAAGGAGATCGTTTTCACCAGCGGCGCAACGGAATCCGACAACCTGGCGATCAAGGGCGTGGCGGAGATGTATGCCGAAAAAGGCAATCACATCATTACGGCGGCCACGGAACACAAGGCCATTCTGGATACTTGCAAGAAACTCGAAAAGCACGGATTTCGGGTGACGTACCTGCCGCTGAAGGCCGATGGGTTGGTGGATCTCGACATGCTGCGCGAGTCGATCACCGACAAGACCATCCTCATTACGATCATGTACGCCAATAACGAGATCGGCGTGATTCAGCCGATTGCGGAGATCGGCAAGCTGGCGCATGAGCGCGGCGTGCTGTTCCACACCGACGGCGTGCAGGCGGTCGGAAAAGTTCCGGTGAATGTGATCAAGGACAACATCGACCTGATGTCGATCAGCGCGCACAAGATTTACGGGCCGAAGGGCGTGGGCGCGCTGTATGTGCGGCGCAGGAACCCACGCGTGCAGATCACGGCGCAGATGGATGGCGGCGGCCATGAGCGCGGCATGCGCAGTGGAACGCTGAACGTGCCGGGCATCGTGGGACTGGGCGAGGCGTGCGCGATTTGCCATCGCGAGATGGCCGAGGAAGCCAAGCGCCTGGGTTATTTGCGCGACAAGCTGAAAAACAAGCTGGAGACCGAGCTGGATGAAGTGTTCATCAACGGCTCGATGGAGCACCGGCTGCCGAACAATCTGAACATCAGCTTTGCGTATGTGGAAGGCGAATCGCTGCTGATGGGCATCAACGATATCGCGGTATCGAGCGGCTCGGCCTGCACTTCGGCGACGCTCGAACCGAGCTACGTGCTGAAGGCGCTGGGGGTGGGCGATGATCTGGCGCATACCTCGATCCGGTTTGGCCTGGGCCGCTTCAACACGGAAGAGGAAGTGGATTACGTGGCCGCGCGCGTGATTGAAGTGGTGCGCAAGCTGCGTGAGCTTTCCCCGCTCTATGAGATGGCGAAGGAAGGCATCGATTTGAGTCAAGTTCATTGGGCGGCGGAGTAGTTTGGCGCCGGCGATAAAATTAAAGAGGGGAAGCAATGGCTTATTCTGACAAGGTTCTGGATCATTACAATCATCCGCGCAACGTGGGTTCGCTCGATAAGAGCGATCCCAACGTGGGCACGGGCATGGTGGGCGCGCCGGAGTGCGGGGACGTCATGAAGCTACAGGTGAAGGTGGACGAGAGCACCGGCGTCATCGCCGAAGCCAAGTTCAAGACCTTCGGGTGCGGCAGCGCGATTGCGAGCTCATCGCTGGCGACCGAGTGGCTGAAGGGCAAGACGGTCGACGAAGCGCTGGCCATCAAGAACACGGACATCGTGAACGAGCTGAGCCTGCCGCCGGTGAAGATCCACTGCTCGGTGCTGGCGGAAGACGCGATCAAGGCGGCGATCACCGATTACAAGAAGAAGCAGGACCAGCGAAGGCCGGTGGAAGCGCGGGCGTGATGACTGAAGTCGAACAACTCGTGCCCTTGGCGCCGCCTGTGAAGACGGAGCCGGTGGTGCATGCCACGCCGAAGGCGATCGAAAAGATCCGGCAGGCGTTCGCCAAGCAAGGGGTGGAGGGAGTTCTGCGCCTGGGCGTGCTGGGTGGCGGCTGCTCGGGCTTGAGCTACCAGTTCAAGTTCGACACGAAGCCGCGCCCCACCGACAAGATTTTCGAATTTGACGGCGTGCGAATCGTCGTCGATCCCAAGAGCCTGCTCTACCTGCACGGCATGACGCTCGATTACAAAGAGTCGCTGATGCAATCGGGCTTCGTGTTCGAGAATCCGAACGCGCAGAAGAGCTGCGGCTGCGGCACTTCGTTCTCGGCGTAAAAAGCTTCACCGCAGAAACGCTGAGGCGCAGAGAAAAAACGCCTAATGGGTTCACTCCCTTCAAACTATTACGACTTCTTTGGGCTGGAGCATCGGCTGGATCTGGATCTGAAAGATCTGGAGAAACGCTTCTATGCGCTGAGCCGGCAGTATCATCCGGACCGCTTTACGCTCAAGAGCCGCGAAGAGCAGCAGCATGCGCTGGATGCGACGTCGATTTTGAATGACGCCTATCGCACGTTGCGCGATCCGCTGGCGCGGGCGGAGTATCTGCTGAAGGAAAATGGATTCGATATCGGCGAGCAGGGGACGAAGAACGTTCCATCGGAATTGTTGGAGGAAGTCTTCGAGCTGAATATGGCGCTCGAGGAATTGCGCGGGGGGGATGAATCGGCGCGGCCGGCGCTCGAAGAAGCGCGGGACAAGTTCGTCGCGATGCGGGAGGAAATTGACCGGGAGCTGGCAGGGAAATTCGCGGAATATGATAGTTCGCGCGACCGCGGCGTGCTGGCGGAGATCCGAGGCATTCTGAACCGGCGACGGTACGTACGAAACCTGGTGAATGAAGTGGAAAAAGAGCTGGCAGGGGCCGCGGTATGACGCCCGTCGAAATTGATTTCGGCAAGCATGAGCGCGTGGTCGGGATTGACCTGGGTACGACCAACAGCCTGGTCGCTTACATGGATCTCACGCAGCCGCGTGTGATCCCGGGCGACGATGGCGACAAGCTGGTGCCGAGCGTGGTGACGCTAAATCGCAAGGGAGACATCGTTGTCGGTAACAAGGCGCGCGCGGCGTTGATCGATGCGCCCGACCGCACGGTTTACTCCATCAAGCGGTTGATGGGGCGCGGCGTGGCCGACGTGCAGGAAGAGCTGAAGCTGTTTCCCTTCCGGATCGCGGAGGGAAGCGAATCGGTGATCCGCGTGCAGCTTGGCGACCGCACGTTTACACCTCCCGAGGTTTCTGCTTTCATTCTGCGACAACTGAAGAAAAACGCCGAAGCATTTCTGGGCGAGACGATCACGAAGGCTGTGATCACGGTTCCTGCGTATTTCAACGATGCGCAGCGGCAGGCCACGAAGGACGCCGGACGCATTGCGGGGCTCGAAGTGCTGCGGCTGGTGAACGAACCCACAGCGGCCGCGCTGGCCTATGGCCTCGATAAGCGGCGCGAGGGCATTGTTGCGGTTTACGATCTGGGCGGCGGCACATTCGACATCTCGATTCTGAAGCTGCACGACGGCATCTTCGAAGTGCTGGCCACCAACGGTGACACACATCTGGGCGGCGACGATATCGACAACCGCCTGATCCACATCGCGCTCGAAGATATTCACAGCGAGTGGGGCAAGGACATCTCGCACTATGGAGACGCTGTGCAGACGCTGCGGCGCGCGGTGATCGAAACCAAAGAGCGATTGTCGTTCGTTCCCGTGACGAATATCGAGCTCAATTACAAGGGCAAACACTACCAGCGCGAGATTACGCGCGAACTGTTCGAGAAATTGATTACCGATATTGTCGATCGCACGCTCGGACCGTGCCGGGCTTGTATTAAAGACGCGGGCGTGACGGTAGAGCAGATCGACGAGGTTGTGCTGGTGGGCGGGTCGACGCGGATTCCGATGGTGCGCAGCGCGGTCGAGACGCTGTTTCGCGCCAAGCCGCACACCGATCTCAACCCGGATGAAGTGGTGGCGCTGGGTGCGGCGGTGCAGGCGGGGATTCTCTCGGGGACCGTCGAAAATCAGTTGCTGTTGGACGTGACGCCGCTCTCGCGCGGGATCGAGACCATGGGCGGCGTGGTATCGAAGCTGATTCATCGCAATTCAACCATTCCGGCAAGCGCCACGGAAACTTTCACGACCGCGGTGGACGGGCAGCGCAATGTGCTGATCCACGTGTTGCAGGGCGAGCGCGAGCTGGCGAAAGACAATCGCAGCCTGGCGCGATTCGATTTGAAAGACATCGATCCGCTGCCGGCAGGGATGGCGCGCATCGAAGTGCGGTTCCTGATCGACGCCAACGGCATTTTGAGCGTTACGGCGCGGGACGCGAGGACGGGAAAAGAGCAGTCGGTCGAGGTCAAGCCGAGCTATGGGTTGACGGATGAGCAGGTCGAGGCGATGATTTCGGAATCGATCGACCGCGCCGAGGAAGATTTCAAATCTCGCCAGGTGGCGGAAGCGCGCGTGGAAGCGGACCGCATTCTGGCGGCCGTGGACAAGGCCAAGCAGAACGATGCGTATCTCGACCTGAACGACGATGAACGGCGCGATATTGGGCGGGCGCTGAACGAATTGCTGGTGGTCTATCACGGCGACGATCATCTGCTGATTCGTGCGAAGATTGAGCAGTTGAACAACGTGACCACGAAGCTGGCTGAGAACATGATCAACACGGCGGTATCGAGCGCACTGAAGGGAACGAAAATATGAAAGAGAAGGCAAAAGACAAAAGGCAAAGGGCAAAAGACAAAAGTGAGCGAGCGGGCCAGTTGACCTTTTGCCTTTTGATTTTTGCCTTTTGCCTTTTGCCTTCTTAACCATGCCTGGATTGACCTGGGACCACACCGAAAACATTGCGCTGGCGCTTTACGAAGCGCATCCGGATGTTGATCCGCTGAAGGTGCGGTTTACGGACTTGCACCAGTGGATCACGGAGCTGGACGATTTCGGCGACGATCCGAAAAAGTCGAGTGAAGGAAAGCTGGAGGCGATTCAGATGGCGTGGTACGAGGAGTGGAAAGAGGCGCAGGAGTAGCGACATGTCCAATGAAGATCGCGGGCGAGTAATTGGGGTCGGCGGCGTTTTTCTAAAGTCTCCCGACGATAAGAAGCTGCAGTCTTGGTATCAAGATCATCTCGGGGTTCCGCAGAGCCCGAGCGGGTCGATGTTCCACTGGCGCGCGCACGACCAGCCGGAGGTGGAGCATCTCACGGTGTGGTGTGTTTTTCCGGCGGACACGAAGTACTTCGACCCAAGCGCCGCCCCGTTCATGATCAACTACATCGTGGACGATCTGGATGCACTGCTGGCTAAGCTGAGCGCGAGCGGCGTGCAGATCGACCCGAAGCGCGAGGATTACGATTACGGGCGCTTCGCTTGGGTGTTCGATCCGGACGGCAACAAGGTCGAATTGTGGGAACCGCCGAACCGGCGCCGCGAATCTCGCTGAACCTGCGCGGGACTATAATGAGGGCGCTTGGAAGTGACCATGCGCCGGTTCTCCACGGATCTCAATCGGCGGCGTTTCCTGGCGAGCAGTTCTCTCGCCATGGCAGGTCTTGCCAGCAGGCCCGCTAGCGCCGCATCCGGCAACTTTCCTAAAGGCTTT
>Ga0326727_10025979_pt1 | contig 10926 bp, 12 predicted proteins | sample MB2enrmetagenome_FD_207643 | JGI IMG/M metagenome (GOLD analysis project Ga0326727, IMG submission 207643) | Lab enriched peat soil microbial communities from McLean, Ithaca, NY, United States - MB29MY | ecosystem: Environmental > Terrestrial > Soil > Wetlands > Peat | place: USA: New York... | reverse complement strand
TCCGGCTCAGATCGTGCGCTCCGATCCACGGCGCCCAAAAACCAAGAACGATGATGACGATTTGAATCCACATCCGCAGGCGAAACTCGATTGCGCTTGCTTTCATGCCGTTCTCCCGTCGGGATGGTCGTATGGAGCCTGCCATCCTCTTTCAAGAGTACGCAATCGGGCGCGGCAAAGGTTTGCGCCATTGCCGCGCATCGCACGGCGAGTCGAATCGGGAGTAGAATGCTCTCGATTTTGAAGCCTCTGCTTGATCCACGCGCCATGCGGCCTGCACCCGCCGCCTGTTAGAATCGGAGGCCTTAGCAACCTTGTCCATAAGGCATCATCTTGATTCGACAACGCGGACTATAGTGCCATCCCACGCCACCGATGTCCGCCCCAAAAACGTAATCGGAGTCCTCCAATGAAATGCCTGAACTGCGGTACCGAGATGACCACCAACCAAGTCGCCACCAAGAAGGACAGCATCTCCTATGACATGTGCGATAAATGCGGCAGCCTCTGGCTGGATGCCGGCGACCTCGACAAGATGGCCTTCAAAACTACAGGAAGCATCGAATACTGCGAAGAGGTCGGGACCGACGAACCCGAGGACAAGCCAAAGAAGTGTCCCCGTTGCGACGACTTCAATCTGAGCAAGGTGAGGTTCCTGGAGTCCGACGACATTCAGCTGCACCTCTGCAGAAACTGCGGCGGCTTCTGGCTCGACGGCGGCGAGCTGAATTTGATCGATGAGGTTCTCGCGGAGGACAGGCCGACCACCGATAAGGTCATCGACAAGATCGACGAGGGGAATATTCCGGTCGTCTCCAAAGTCATGTGCAAAATCCTGCCGCCCCAGGGTCACGGCTTCTCCGACTTCGTCAACAACGTCCACGTTCCCTACTGGTACAAGCGAATCAAGAAGCCAAGCTCCGAGACGGACTTCACTGTGGACGTGCCTCCGATCAAAGATGCGGTCCAGAAGGGGAGTACCGCCGATATTTGTCCTGTATGTGAGCAAAATCTGTTTGTGTATTCCATCTTCTCCATGGACTTTGAAGGCTGCTCGAAGTGCAAGGGAATCTGGCTGGTCAAAGACGAGCTGCGAAAACTGAAGAACAAGGTAAACGGAGGCTCCATGCGCTGGCTGAACGACGAGATCGAGGACATGGAGAAGACGAACGGACGTGTGACCAACCGCGCCTGCGTGAAATGCAAGGCCGCCAAAATGGTCTCCGTCCTCTTCGGCAAGTCATCCGTCATTGTCGATTGGTGCCCGCAATGTCACGGAGTCTGGCTCGATAAGGGAGAATTCGAGGCAATCACTGCCTATTTGAGAGAAGAATTAGGCGCCATGCACCCGAAGGACGTCGAAAAACTTGTAGCGGAAGACATCGAACGCGTTTGGAGCGGAGGGCCGGAGACTCGCTTCGAGGAGCTCTTGGACGCCCGTGCCGCGGTCTCTGCCCTCATCAACACCACCATCTTTGACCATCCGGCACTATACGGGCTCTGCTCGACCGCAGGTCAAATTTCTCGATCAATGTAGATCTCCTATCGCTCCGGCCCATAAACAGTGGCACATTTTCTCAGTATTTTCGGGCCCGACTAATATGGAATTGAGGACAGTTTCTCAAAGAGAAAAGCATGAAGAATTTGCTACTGGCTTTCGTGCTTTGCTGTTTCGCGCTTGCCGCGGCCACTCTTGCCGCGGGGCAAAGCGCCGCACTTGGCCCTCAAGGGCAAAGTGTCGCCCCTAATCTGGACGAACAGGTTTTCAGAGCGATCGAGAATGCCGATTCCGCGGCCCTTGCGCAACTGCTCGCCCAGGGCGCGCACCCCGACGCGCAAAACGATCATGGTTACACGCCGCTGATGGGCGCTGTGGGCCTGGGCCATACAGATATGGTGAAGCTGCTGCTTGATAAAGGAGCGAACCCAGCCCTGAGCGACAAGACCGGCCGCACCGCACTGCACTACGCCGCAATGACCGGGAATCTCGAAGCCGCGAATCAGCTGCTGGCCAAAACCGCGCCCGTGAACGCGAAAGACAACGATGGATTTACGCCGCTGATGTACAGCATCGTTTCGCACAACCTGGAACTGGTGAACCTGCTGCTTGATAAGGGCGCCGACGTGGAGGCGCACGACGCGCGCGGCTTTACTTCGTTGATGGCGGCCGCGGGCGGGGGATTCGCCGACATCGTGAAGACCCTTCTCGATCACGGCGCGGGCGTGAACGACAAGAGCAATGACGGAACCACGGCGCTGAAGCTCGCCACCGGCAATCACCAAACCGACGTTGCCGATTTACTGCGGGCAAAAGGCGCGCAATAGAGCGCTGGGGGGGGCAGTGCGCTACTTGACCTGACGGATGCTGGTTCCCTCGGGAATTTTTACCTGGAACTCGTCGTCGGGAAGGTCGATGTTCTCCTTCACGTCTTCCACGGTAAGCACCAGTATGACCCCCTCCTGCGGGCGCCTGATGGTCACCCTGGAGGGATACTTATTGGCGCTGAATCTGGCGTAGTTGCTATAGGTAATCTGCGTTTCCAGGTTGCCTGCGCTGTCGTAGACATCCTGGCTATAGGGCAGCATGTCGTCGCGGTGAAACATGATGACGCGCAGGGGCAATTTCTCGGGACCTGCTTTCGGCTGCATCGCAGTCAGGGTGTACTCCTGCTCGTTGTAAAGATGTTTGCGGGCCGCGTCTTCGATCGTCTCCGACTCGCCGGCCACCATGTACTCGTTGCCGGGGTCCAGCCCGCGCACTGCAATGGCATCGAGGAAAAAGTCGGGACGAAGATTCTCCCACTGGTTCTCCGACTTCTCAGTGACGGTGTTGGATCCCTCGATCACCAGGTTCTTGGAGGGAATTACCAGTTTGAAGTTGCTGCCATCGCTGGCCATGTCGAAGATCTTGACGCCGAAGTACGTGCCCGCGACGCGCAGCATGTTGGGTTTGCGCATCACGATGTATCCGCGGCACGATGGATAATCCTTGGCAAGGCCTTCGGTAGTCTTCAGCTCCGTAGCATGAATCTCCACCGTGGCCGTCAGGGTATTCAGCGCGTCCCAGCGCTGGCTAAGCTGGTTCACCAGTTCCTGCGGCGTCGCCGATTGCGCGGTCGCGGCCCTCGGCACCGGCAGATGGCGCGTGGTGGGCAAAAGCGAACATCCCGCAAGCAGGAGCGGAAGAGCCAGCGCCGCGGCGCAACCGGAACGATGCGCGATCTTCACCGTTCACCTGCCTTCTTCTGCGCGCGCCGGTACTCGGCCACATTGCGGTTGTGCTCGTCGAGGGTCTGGGCGAAGAGCGAGTGCCCCTGCGCATCGGTTCCCGCGGCCACAAAGTATAGATAGTTGGTTTTGGGCGGATCCATGGCCGCGCGCAAGGAGGGAATGCCGGGATTGGCTATCGGTCCCGGCGGCAGGCCAGCGTGGAGGTACGTGTTGTAAGGCGTATCGCGGGTCAAATCGCTGGCATAAATTGTGCCCCGCCACTTGCCCGCCAGCTCTAATCCGTAAATCACCGCAGGATCGGTGCTCAAGGGCATGTTCTTTTGAAGCCGGTTGGCAAACACGCTCCCCACCAGCGGACGGTCCGCGTCCGCGGCCGTTTCGCGTTCCACCAGCGATGCCAGGGTAACCACGTGACGCACGTTCTCCTTCAGCCCCAGTTGCCCGGCCACGGCGCGGAAGCGCCGCACCATGACCGTCACCATCTGCACCGCGTTCGTCCTGGGCGGAAAACGGTACGTGTCCGGAAACAGATAGCCTTCGAGGCTCCTGGCTCCGGGATCGAGATCGGCAATCAGCCACACCTGGCTCGCTGCGGCGGCCAAAAACTCCTGGTGCATGCAAAAGCCGGCCTGCTCCACGCGCGCGGCAATGTCAAAAATGTTGGCGCCCTCAGGAACGGTGACCGCTATGGTCGCCACGTCGCCGCGCGCAATCCGCGCATAGACTTCCGTCACCGGCGCGGGATGATCGAACTGATACATCCCCGCCCTCAGTCTTCCGCGCCGGAGCCAGCGCACCAGGTCGAATGCGTAGCGGCTGCGCACCACGCCCGCCGCTTCCAGCTTGCGGCCGATGGCCACGGCGGACGAGCCCGGTGTCACGTCCACGAGAGTCGCCGTTTCCGGCCCGTACGGCGCGAGCACCAGCCACGCCGCCGCGCCCCCGGCAAGCACGGCGAGCAGAAACAACAGCCGCAGAAAGCGGCCGGCGCCGGAACTCCTCTTGCGTACGCTACTCCGTCTGCGCCTTGCCATCCTGCCGCTGTGGACCCTTCCTATTGAAAAACGACGTGGAAAATCCCGCCCGGGATTCTCTATCTTTTGATTGTAGCGGGCGAAAACCGGCATTGCGCACCAACCGGCTTGAGGCCATAAGCTGAGTATTAGGTCCTTATCGATCCGGCCCTCAAGAATAAGACTTGGGTGCCCCATCCTTTCCGCGTTCTTTGCGGAAAGGGTGGGAATGCACGGTCTCACGCAATCGGGCCGGATCAATAAGCTGAGTTTGAGGAAGGGCATTGTGCCATCCGGAAGGCTATCTCGCTATCTCGGTCTCGATATCGGCAACCGCCGCATCGGCGTAGCCGTGTCGGATGAGCTGGGCCTGACGGCGCAGCCGGTGCTGACGCTCGAGCGGCGCAGCAGCCGTCGAGAAGACCTGCGCTCGCTGGCGCGGCTCTGCCGGCGGTTTGGCGTGGCGGGCATCGTGGTGGGCAACCCGCTGCATCTCTCCGGCGAGGCGAGCCCGCAAGCTGCCAAAAACAAAGCGTTTGCGGCTGAATTGGGCACGCTGGCCGGCCTGCCCATTCACCTGTGGGATGAGCGCCTGACCAGCCACGAGGCCCACCAGATCCTCTACGAAGCCGGTCACGCGCGGCAGACGCACAGCAAGGTCGTCGACCAGGTGGCGGCAACGCTGATCTTGCAGTCGTTTCTTGACGAAAAACAGGGGGCAGCTTTCAGGGGTCAGGGGTCAGGTGGCGGCGCCTCCGGTTCTGCGAGCGGCGATCGAAACCGCGAATGAGTTTTGTCGGCCGGTGTCACTGCGGGAAAGCGGCTCGATTACAGCGCAATGCGACAAAGTTCGCTGCAGCGCGGGGAATCTGACACCTGAAACCTGACCCCTGACCCCTGTCTTATAATGATGTTTCAGGAACGTTTATTTCTTGCGGCTGGAGCGGTTCCTTCCCCGCAACCGGATCACGGATGCCCGAGCACATCAAGAAGAAACTTGAGGACGAGATCAAGCAGCTCGAGTTCGAGCTGACCTCCGAACTCCCGGCCGAGATCAAAAAGGCCCGGGCCATGGGCGATCTCTCGGAGAACGCCGAGTATCACATGGCCAAGCAGCGGCAGGAGTTCGTCAACGCCCGCCTGGGCCAGCTCAAGAAGCGCATGGGAGAGCTTTCGCTGGTCAATCTCGCCAACATTCCCCGCGATAAAGCCGGATTCGGGTCCAAGGTGGTTGTCTACGACGTGACCAAGGACGAAGAGATTGAATATCGCCTCGTGACCAGCGAGGAATCGGACGTCACCAAGGGCCTGATCTCCACCACGTCGCCCATCGGCCGCGGGATTGTGGGCAAAAGGGTGGGCGACACGGCCACCATCGTGACGCCCAACGGCAAGCGCCAGCTGGAAATCTTGAAGCTGACGACGATCCACGACGAAGCCGCCGCGGAAGCGGGCGAAGCTGCGGCCGGCGCAGCGCAGTAGCATCGAGAGCGGCTGCCAGCTTCTAGCCTCTGGCGGCACGCTCGATCACGGGAATACGGCAACGTTGATTCCGGCGGGAAAGGCTAGGCGCTGGGAGCTGGAAGAAAAAATGACCTGGACAAGTGCTTTTGGCCGTGCCTGCGGATGGTTGCTTGACCGCATCGTGCATGGATTGGCGCTCACTCGCATCTCACCCAACGTCCTCACCTTCCTCGGGCTGGTGATCAACATCGCCGCCGCGTTCCTGTTTGGCCACGCCAACGCCCTCAACGGCGACCGCATGTTTTTCTTTGCGGGCCTGGTGATCTTCGGCGCCGGCATCTTCGATATGGTCGACGGCCGCGTCGCCCGCCGCATCAACAAGGTCACGGTCTTCGGCTCGTTCTTCGATTCCGTCATCGACCGCTACTCCGACGTGGTGCTCTTCTTCGGTTTGCTGGTCTACTACGGCCGCATCAATCGCTTCCGCTACGTGGTGCTGGTGGCCTTCGTCATGATCACTTCGCTCATGGTCAGCTACACGCGCGCCCGCGCCGAGGCGCTCATCGGCCAGTGCAAGGTGGGCTTCATGGAGCGGCCGGAGCGCATCGTGCTCATCCTGCTGGGCGCGCTCTTCAACCACTGGGGCGTAATGGCTCCGGTGCTGTGGATTCTGGCCGTGCTTTCCACCATCACCGTCGCGCACCGCATCGTCTACACCTACCAGAACACCAAGCATCTGGCGCCGCTGAACTGAGCGAGGAAAATTCTTTTGAGTGCGCTCCTTGGAATCCCTTCTCGGACGCGCTAGACTGCCTCTAGCCATGATTCCGTCTCTGCACATCTCCGGTTTCAAGCTCTTCAAAGACCTGACGATCCGCGAGCTTGGGCAGCTGAACCTGTTTATTGGAGCAAACAATACCGGAAAGAGCTGTTTGCTAGAGGCGATTGGCCTATACGCGGGACGGAATCCGATTACGGACGTCCTTCAGGCCGCAGGTGTACGTGCTCAAGAGGTCCTACAGCCCTGGGAAGCCGACGGATGGAACGAACTAGGCACCTCCCTTCGACACCCTGTCTTTGACTTGTTCCATCGGGACGGCGTTACGTCTAGTTCTGAGATTTCTCCATCTATTTTGATCGAAAGACTGGGCGATCCTAATCCTTTGGTGGTGAAGTACCAGTGGCATGACACGGTAACTGACGAGGACGGGATGCGCCGATATGTACCGGTCTTCCCAGGGCATGTCACCGTTGATCATTTGGAGTTTGCACTTCCTGTTTTTAGAGGCGACAAGCAGGTGGCCCTAATTACCCGGCGTCACCTTCCTCTACGAAATCGAATACTCGAGTCAGAGAGGCTACCGAGCGACGACGCCGTGGTCGTGGCACATCTTCCAGCCTGCGGATTCACCGACGAGAAAGCCGCATCCCTCTGGGACGCTCTGATCCAAGGTCCCGGCCAGGACCGAGTTCTCGCTTGGCTGCGAATGCTTGATCCGAGAATTGAAGATTTGGACTACATCGCGGGACGGCTAAGATCGCGAATTGCTTTACTCAAGGTGGAGGGCGAAGGGCGAATTCCGCTCCACTCTATGGGGGATGGTCTTAGACGCCTCTTCCATATTGGCCTGGCTATGGCCTCTGCATCGAGGGGAATACTCCTCGTTGATGAGTTCGAGACGGGGTTGTATTGGGAAGTGCAGGTCGAGCTGTGGAAAGCGATCTTCGAGGCATCTGAGAAATTCGGAGTCCAGGTCTTTGCCACGACCCATAGCAACGACTGCATCCGAGCCTTTGTTGAGGCACAGAGGGAACGTCTGATTCCAAGAGCAAGTTACGTATACAGGCTCGAACGAAAGGGAGAAGACATTCACGCTCACGAGTTTTCGCAGCAAGGCTTGGAAGCTGCCATCAGGCAGGGTATTGAGGTTCGTTGAGGCATGTCGGCAAGTTCCCAAATCAAGGCAGTGAAAGCAAACCTCGCCCGTATGGGACAAAAGGTGTTGCTTGTCGAAGGGCTCGATGACTGGCATGCGTTCAGTCATTTAATTCATGAATCGACAGGGGCGTTCCCAAGTTATGAACTGGGGCATTGCGACAACGATGACGGGGTCCTAGACATTCTTTCCGGCATGACTGAGACCAGCACGAAGACTCAGTCGGTTCTCGGCGCCGTTCTTGATGCTGATCAAAGCAAAAAAGACGAGACTGGTGATGAGGGGATTCAGTCCAGGATTCGTTCACTCCAGGGTCGACTCGGCAAGTTCTATGCAATCCCGGCCAAGTTTCCTGACGAGGGCCTGATCCTCGCACCAACAGAAGAAGTCGATCGTGATCGTTTGCCCGTCCTTGGTATCTGGCTAATGCCGGACAATGTACGCGACGGCATTTTCGAAGACCTTCTCCGCGTAGCTATGGCCCCAAAATCGGAGAAATATATTTCAGGAGTCGTCGATCAGGCGACGAAGGATGGAATGACCGGATTCCGAGAGGTTGAGCGGCCAAAGGCTATCGTCAAGACGCATATCGCTTGGCAAGATCCCAACAAGAAGAACCTTGGCGAGGCTATCAGCGCACATTTTGATAATCTGATCCCAGCCTGTCGGTCCTTCCTGGATTGGCTTGAGCGCCTCTTTAACGAATCGGCTCAGCAGTAACAGAGTTGCGTCGGCAATTCAGGACGAACTTGTTGCCGTCTGCGGCTGAAACGCGCACAAAAGTGGGAGTCATCTTGCCGATAAGGAGCGAATGATTAGCAGCTGAAAGCTAGTCATCGGCATCTTATTACGCATGAGCCAACAAAAGGCAACATTCGGGGCGGGGTGTTTTTGGGGTGTGGAGGCCGCGTTTGCGGCCATTCCCGGCGTAACGGCGACGGCAGTGGGTTATGAGGGCGGAACGCTCGACGGGCCCACCTACAAGGACGTGTGTACCGACCAGACCGGCCACGCCGAAGTGGTCGATCTCGACTTCGACCCGGAAAAAGTCAGCTACGGGCAACTGCTCGACGCGTTTTTCGAGCTCCACGACCCCACCACACTCAACCGGCAGGGGCCGGACTGGGGCACGCAGTACCGCTCGGTCATCTTCTTCCACTCGCCGGAGCAGGAGGCGCAGGCGCGCGCCAGGATCGAGCAGCTTACGGCCGAGGGCCGCTTCAAAACCAAGCGCATTGTTACCCAGGTGGTTCCCGCTGAGACCTTCTGGCGCGCCGAGGATTACCACCAGCGCTATCTTGAGAAGCGCGGCCTGGCAAGCTGCCACATTTGAAGGCGAGTGTGAGTGTGAGTGCGAGTGTGGTCGCATCATCGCGGCGCACACTCGCACCCACACTCACACTCCTTGCTGGTTCCTACTCCCCGGTCTCTGCTTCCTGATCCCTGTTCCCTGTTCCCTGTTCTTCCGTTCCCGGCTCGTCGATCCACAGGCAGGCAATCCACCACACCAGCACGACAAGATAAATAATACTGTTGGCGTTGTTCAACGAGGCCGCCACGCCCCTCAAGCGCTGTAAGTCGTTCTGGCTGTGGATGGTGGTGTTCATGGCGATGTGCTCGACGGCGCCGCGGATGGTCAACTGCGCAATCGACGCCATGGAGAGCCCGATGGCAAGCTGCTGCGTGTGGCTATGCCAGCCGGCCTTGAAGTACCGCCCGAAGAGCACCACGAGCAGGCCGACCAAGACGATCAGCACATTGGCGAGCAGGTCGGCCTTCTCCGCGAAGAGCTGCATCACACGCAGGGTCGAAATCAACGAGGCGGAAAAAAGCGTCTTGAACGAGGGCCATGCACCCCACAGGGCCAGCACCGTTCCGCCCACCGCCAGCAGAGCTGCGGTTGCCCCGATCCACAGTCTGCGCCCTGCGCCCGCAAAGGCCCGCCGCGCGATCTCGACCACCAGGAGCAGGGAAACGATCGCGGCCAGATCGGCCAGCGGGAGGAAGATCTCTCCTGCGACCATCGGCGCCATGCGGTGAAATAGCAGCTTGCCGACCAACATGCGCACGACCACGAAGACCATCGACGCCGTGAACCAGGGAAAACGGCGCGCGCGATCGCGCCCCAGCAACACCACCAGCAACACCAGCAGGGCGGCAAAGGTGAGCGTCCAGAGAATCTCGTCCGTCGAAAAATTGAAGTGCATTCGAACCTTGTCCGGGCCTGGCAATTTCGCAGCGCCAGCCCTTCTCTTAGTCTAAATGGGCCGTTTCAACGGGCAAGGAGGGTCCGCCCGGCCTGCCATAATGCCAACATGCTGGTTCTCGCCTCCGCCTCGCCACGCCGCCGCGATCTGCTGGTTCAGGCTGGCTACCGTTTTGAGGTGCATCCCGCGCATATTCCCGAAGATCCGCTCCCCGGCGAGGATCCGATCGTCTACGTCACGCGGCTGGCGCGGGAGAAGGCCGAGGCGGTGTATCGCGAGCTAAGCGGCATTTCTCACAGATCTCTCGATGGCGGAGACGGCAAGGAAGATGGTCCATCTTCAGGCGGCGCCGGCCCTGCGGGGGTCGAGAGACCGGCGCTACAGGTGCTGGGCGCAGACACCACCGTCACGCTCGACAACGCGATCCTGGGCAAGCCGGAAGATGCGGCCGATGCCGCGCGCATGCTGCGCCTGCTTTCGGGCCGCACGCATCGCGTGATCACCGGCGTAGCCCTGGTGACCCAAAGGAGCGCGGAAGTGGCCGCGGAGGTGACGGCGGTTCGTTTCTTGACGCTCTCGGACGAAGAGATTGCCGAGTATGTAGCTACCGGCGAGCCCATGGACAAGGCCGGCGCGTATGCCATCCAGGGCCGCGCCGCGCGCTGGATTCCCCGCATCGAAGGCTGCTACTTCAACGTAATGGGCCTGCCGCTGGCGCTGGTCTCGTCTTTGCTGGAACTGGTTGCATAAATCCGCGCAGTCGATTGGAAAAGGGCCCGCAGGGGTTAAAACCCCTCGTCTTTTTGGCCCTTTTCGGCACGACTGAAGTCGTGCCCTTTCACGAAGCCCGGTTTATGCAACTAGTTCTAGAGCCATGGCCCTCGTGAATGCGCGCCGCGCGGGACTTCGGCATCCAGGAAAATTCCCGTGCCTGGCGAACCCATCCGTTCTAGTGTCCCGTCCCGTGTAAGTATTGACAATGACGACAATCCGTGATCCAATGGCAGCATGTTTGTTCCTGCCGCTGCTTTGACAATCGACGAGGGGCAAAAAGGCCAACTGGAGTCTTTGCTG
>Ga0326727_10025978_pt1 | contig 10927 bp, 9 predicted proteins | sample MB2enrmetagenome_FD_207643 | JGI IMG/M metagenome (GOLD analysis project Ga0326727, IMG submission 207643) | Lab enriched peat soil microbial communities from McLean, Ithaca, NY, United States - MB29MY | ecosystem: Environmental > Terrestrial > Soil > Wetlands > Peat | place: USA: New York... | reverse complement strand
GCCTGGACGACTTCGGCGAGATCATCCGGGCTAACGATCAACGGAGAATCAACGGGATCAAGATCGGCTTCCTTCGCGGCCTCCGGGAACCGTTTCAACCAAATTTCGAGCTGCTCCAGACCGCACAAGTAGATCGACGGAGAGGGAATGCCACACTGGGACGCGAGATATTCACGTATCTCGCTCTCGGCATTTCCCGCCAATCGCCGGTTTGCAAACAGCATGTAGTGGTCAAGTTGCTTGGCTTCGCGCAGTTTTTTTATGCGAGGGATCTCTTTGCCGAGCACCGTGTTTATCGCGGTTGTGCTGAAGAAGTCTGATTCCGAAAAGCTACGGTTGTAGCCATTGGTATGCTTGGCTTGGATGATAATCGTGCCTGTCCATGGAGCTGCCTTGCTCGGATGAAGTTCGGCTGTTCCAACAAATTTCGCGTCGCGGCCGCCATCGGGTCCTTCGGCGAAGCTCTGCACCGAAATGCCGAGAAGGCGCTGACACAAGAACACAATCAAGTTCTCGAACTGGTGATCGCTAAGGTCTTCATACGCGAACTTCATGCTGCCACCGAAATTTTGGCGGCGTGGGCACTACGCGCAGGGCTGATGACGATTTCGACACACTGGTCAAGCGACACCAATGCCTGCATGAGCCGTTCGAGCGAAATGTTCTGCAGCTTGTAACGCCGAACCTGAGATACCTTTGGCTGCGTCATACCAGTGATGTCGGCGGCCCTGGTCTGACTAAGGCCCCGCCTGTCGATCAATTCGTTGAGTTTAATGGCAAGAATGGTCTTGGCCGATACCTCCTCCGTTTCGTCAAGGCCAGAGTCAGCCAGCGTGTTGCCGGTGCCTTGAGGGCTGCCTTTCCGCGACATCATGACCATCCGCTCAGTTCGCATCGCGCGAGGACTATCTTCAACTCAGGCCGGGACTATATCTGTTCGGATATAGAATGCAAGCGACGCGAATGCCGTCATTCGCAATCCGGTCGCATTTGGGCGTCATGGTGCGGCTTAGCTCGGGTCTACCCCCGTATGGGATGGGCGGTGCTCCCGTCGTCTGGCCACACGTGCCCACAGGTTCCACTCTGGGCGCGTCTTACGCATCCGGCGACCGCCGCGACGGCGCAGACCTGGCCCCGAGGCCGGGCGTTGCCGAAAATTGGCTCCGGGGAGGAATAGGGGGCGCACTTCCGCGATCTCCGCCGAAGCGGGCCGCATCCCCCGAAAGTGCTTGAATTTATTGGTGCCCCAGGTCGGACTCGAACCAACACGCCGTTGCCGGCAACAGATTTTGAGTCTGCCGCGTCTACCATTCCGCCACTGGGGCACCGCGAGGTAGGCGGGTGAATATAGACGAGGTTTTGTTTCGGTCAAGCGTCTGCTGGGTGGCGCAGAGGAGAATCCGCGCTTATGCCGCGAAAAACGGCATTCCTTCGTTGCACCGCGGCACTGGCGGCGCTACATCTGCCGGGCTATGGGACGCTGCGACGGGGATAGAGTTTTGCTGAAGCGCCTTTACGACTGGATGATGGGACTGGCCGGACATCGCTTTGCCTTGTGGTGGCTGGTTGCCGTCGCCTTCATCGAAAGCTCGGTGTTCCCCATTCCCCCCGACATCATGCTGATCCCCATGGTGCTGGCGAACAGGCGCAAGGCCTGGATGTATGCCCTGGTGGCCACCGTGGCCTCGGTGGCCGGCGGCTGGCTGGGCTATGTGATCGGCTATTCGCTGTTCGAGGTGGTGGGTCGGCCCATCATCGCCTTCTACCATCTGGAAGCCAGCTTCCAGACCTTCCAGTCCTGGTTCGCCGTCAATGGCGGTTGGGTCATCCTGGCCAAGGGCTGGACCCCCATTCCGTTCAAGCTGATCACCATCACCGCCGGTTTCAGCCACCTGGATCCGCTGATCTTCACCGTGACCTCCATCGGGTCGCGGGCCATGCGCTTCTTCCTGGTTGCCGGCCTGCTGTATTTCTTCGGCGAGCCGATCCGCGACTTCGTCGAGCGGCGCCTGACCCTGGTCACCACGGCCTTCGTGATCGCCCTGGTCGGCGGCTTCTTCATTATCCGGGTGTTCTAGCCATGCCGTCCCCCCGTCTTTACCCTTCCTTGCTGTTGTTGGCCTGTGCCGTGGCCATGGGCACCGCGCTGACGACCCAGTATGTCTTCGGCCTGCCGCCGTGCCCGCTGTGCATCAAACAGCGCATTCCCTATCTGGTCGCGGCGGTACTGTCGCTGGTCGCCATCAAGGCGGAAGGGCGGGTGCGCCTGCTGCTGGTGGCGCTGTGCGGGGTGGCCTTCCTGGTTGATAGCGGCATCGCCGTCTTCCATGTCGGGGTGGAGCAACATTGGTGGGAGGCTGCCTGCGTCGGCGGCGAAAACCCGCAGGCCGCCACGGTGGCGGATCTGAAGGCCCTGCTGGCCGGACCGCCGCCGGTTCCCTGCGACCGCGTTCCCTGGTCCGTCTTCGGCATCTCCATGGCCGGTTACAATGCGATGTTTGCCTTTGGCCTGGCGCTGTTGAGCGGTTGGGCGGTGCGGCAGTTGAAGGAGGGGCAATGACCGAAGTTTCCGACAACGATACCGGCGGCGCCGCCGCTGCCGCTTCCGTCGTCCCTCCGCCGGGAGCGGCGGGGCGTCGCGCACCCCGCCATGTCCTGGAGCGCATCCTGCGCGTCGACCAGGCGGGAGAGTATGGTGCCGTGCGGATCTACCAGGGCCAGCGGGCCGTCCTGGGCCGCCATGCCGGATGCGCCGAGGAATTGCGCAAGATGGAAGAGCAGGAGCGCCACCATCTGGAGACCTTCAGCGCGCTGCTGAGCGAACAGAGGGTGCGGCCCACGCTGCTGCATCCCCTGTGGCACATCGCCGGCTTTGCCCTGGGCGCCGGCACGGCGCTTCTGGGCGAAAAGGCCGCCATGGCCTGCACCGTGGCGGTGGAGGAAGCCATCGAGGGCCATTACGCCCGGCAGTTGGACCTGTTGGGCGAGACCGAGGCCGAACTGAAGGAGACGGTGCGGACCTTCCGTGAGGAGGAACTGCATCACCGCGACGTCGGCCTGGCCAACGGCGCCGAACAGGCTCCGGCCTACCCGGCCTTAAGCTCTGCCATCAAGGCGGGGACCCGGCTGGCCATCTGGCTGGCGGAACGGTTCTAGTCGGTCGCTTCGGTCGGATTGAAGGGTTGCATCGCGGCAGTAGCGCCGGCCTCCGCGCCGGTGATGCCGGTCTCGCCGGCGCGGAGGCCGGCGTTACTGAGGCCAATGGCTGTGCATTGTTGCAGCAGGATCGGCGTTCCTGCCGGTCTCACCGGCGCGGAGGCCGGCGCTACTGATCCGCTCCCGTTATGATGACTCCTGGGGCGGTCGGTGATCCGTCGGGACAAACATCAAAAAGCATAAGCATCAGATGCTGTAGTCGTCGTGGCGCGGCAGGCGGGCCTGGAAGTTGCCGTCCAGAAGATCGGCCAGACGCCGCAGGTCGGGCAGGATGTCCAGCAGCAGATGCTCGGCACCGCCGCCCAGCAGGACCCCGGCACCATCCCCCGCCACGAGAAGCTCCAGACCGGTCCGGCCGATCTGGTCGATGGGTTCGCCCCGCGAATCCGGGGCATAGGTGACCATGTAGGGAACCTTCAGCGTTTCCAGCAGAATGGCGGTGTCGATGGCGAAATCGGGACCGCGCGCGTCATCGGCCGGAGGGTCGATGAAGACGAAGTCGGGCCGCCCGGTCAGGGACAGGCGCGTTCGCAGAAAGGCGAACCAGTCCTGGCTCCAGAAGCGGGTCCAGGTTCCTTCCCGATGGTCCCGTCCCTTGGCCATCTCGGCCGGATCGATGTCGTTGACATCCATCTCCACCACCAGGCGCTGCCCCGCCGCCGCCTCGATCACCCGGCCGGCCAGGACCCAGGACCCCGGGTGGCTGCCGTCGGGCAGCGGCGGCTCCAAGGCCTCGAAAAAATCATCGGCGGCGAAGCTGGCCCGTTGGCCGATCAGCCGGTCCAGGAAGGGGGCGGGCGGGGGCAGGCGGCCGCTGCCCGCATGGGTGTCGACATAGCAGAAGGGAATGGCCCCGTCCGGCACCCGCGCCGCCGCCAGTCGGGCCATGCGGCCCAGGGCGCGGGCAAGAATGAAGTGATTCCACAAACTTCGATGGGGCTCGGCTGTCATCGTCCGGACAAATTAAACGGTAAAAAAATGTAATAATAGTGCAAAAAACATATCAAGATTGTGGGACGGCGGAAATGGCAAAAATGGCTTCCTGGCCATAGGTCCTGCGTTGGTCGCCCGGCGCATAACGAAGCCGGGGACTGATGCAAAATATAAATGACATATTTCATGGCCTATTGTTTCACATTTACGTCATTTTTGCGAAGATAACATTGAAAAACTGTAACTGTATCTTAATGACACAGTGTTGCAGAAACGCATAGCATGCGCCCCGCTCATTGAATAGTTGCTGTTATGGGGTGATCTGTCATGCGCCATTGGCCGAACTGGCCGCGAAAACTCTTGGGACTTGACGGAATCCGGATGACGGGAGCGATGGGTCCTGGCGACCCTGCGTGGCAGCCCCGACCCGGTCAAGGGGAGTGGCGACGGCATCGCCATGACCATCACAACAGTAACAGCAGCCGGTTGGGGTCGGCCGTCCAGCGTGACGGTTGCCGGCCGGCATCGGTGTCACCCAAAGTTTAAGGAGTGGGGGTCTTAGATGAAGAAGGAAGCGAAACTGGTCATTGCTCTTCTTGGAACGACGGCGTTGTTCCCTTGGAGCGTGGCGCAGGCTGAACCCGTCTCGGATATGGGAACGGTCACCATCACCGGCGTGACCGGCCACGATGCCGGCGGCGGGCTGATGATCGAGGAGGATGCCTCGAAACAGCGCAGTACGGTGACCACCGACTTCATCGCCACGCAGAGCCCGACGTCGAACCCCTTCAACCTGATCAAGCTGCTGCCGGGCGCAAATGTCAGCGCCGGTGACGCTTTCGGGGTGCAGAACTCCAGCATCGCGATGCATGGATTCTTCTCCAACGAGATCGGCACGACGGTCGAGGGGATCCCCTTGAACGACAGCGGCAGTTTCGCCCTTTATCCCAGCGAATGGATCGATTCCGAGAACGTCTCGCAGATCACCCTGACCCAGGGCTCGCCCGATATCGATATGCCCTTCACCTATTCCACGGGCGGGACCATCAACATCACCATGAACGATCCCTACAAGGATCCATCGCTTATTCTTGGGCAGTCAGTCGGATCCCATGCGGCGATCCGAAGCTTCGCCCGGGTGGATACGGGGGAAACGGACACCGGCATCGCCGGCGTGTGGAAGGCCTATATGTCGGCCTCCTACTACGACACCGATCATTACACCGGAGCCGGTGACGACGAGCGCGACCATGTGGATTTCAAGGCGGTGCATGAATGGGGCGATGGCAATCGCTTTGCCCCGGTCGTTTTGGTCAATCGCGGCATTTTGGACAACTATGCCGCGCCGACCATGGCGCAATGGAATGCGACCGGAATGAAGTCGGCGGCTTACCCGACGACGTTGTTTCAGACGGTCAGCAGTCCCCTGGGCAATGCAGCGCAGTATTATTATCAAATGAAGGTCAATCCCTTCGTTGACGCGATCGCCGCGACCCCAACCCATTTCCAAATCAACAATGCGGTTGGCTTGGACGTCAGGCCGTATTTCTGGTACGGATATGGCAATGGCGGCGGCTCCTATTACACGTCCAGCAATACGATATTCTACGGCACAACGCCGGTTCCAAGTTCGAACCCGGGAAATGCCACCCTGACCGCCGGGAAATACAGTGTATATTACTCTCCGTCGATGCAGGAAACCTACCGGCCAGGTCTCGTCAGCAAGGTCACTTGGGAGGTGGCCCACCACAACCTCTATGCCGGATATTGGGTCGAATGGGCCTACCAGCACCAGTGGGAGCCTTTGGGTTACATCAGCGGCAACGGCGTTCCCCAGGACATCTGGGGCGACGGCCATTTGCTGACCCTGCCGGACGGGGCAAAATACACCGCCTATGACGAAACCACCCAGACCTTGACCAACAGCCTGTTCGTCGGTGATACCATCACCCTGCTGAACGAGCGGTTGTCGTTGGACTTTGGGGTCCGGCAGGCTTTCGTCAACCGCGATGCCCGCAACAATGAACTGGCGACGCCCGACTTGGCGTTGTGGCCGACCAATGACATCAAGCAGTTCCGCGCCGAAACCCTGCCCAATGTCGCGGTTCACTTCAAGGTCGACGACGCCAATCAGGTTTTTGGCGATTTCACCACCAACTTCCGCGTTCCGAACACCTTCCCGACCCTTTATGGCAGCCTGAACAATCCCAGCAGTGCCGCTGTCTATGACCTGCCGACCCCCAATCTGAAGGACGAAAAGAGCTACCAGTTCGAGGCCGGCTGGCGCTACCAGGACGGATTGGTCGACTCGTCCGTCACCGGCTTCGGCTACATGTTCCACGACCGCCAGTGGAGCATCAACATACCGCAGTCGAATTCCTCGAACTATTTCACCGAGCAGATCAACATCGGCAATACCATTGGCGCCGGTGTCGATGCGGAAATCGGCCTGCGTCCGGTCGAGCACTGGCGTCCCTATGTATCCGCCGAGTATCTCTTTACGCGCCTGGAAGACAACATTCCCACGTTCGGCACGGTGGGGCGCCTGAATGTCAATGACTTCCTGCCGACCGTCGGCAAGCAGGTCCCCCGCAGCCCGAAGGAGCAGTTCGGTCTCGGCCTGTCCTACGACGACGGCCATCTGTTCGGCAACGTCGTCGGAAAATATACCGGTGGGCAATATTCCACCTTCATGAACGATGAACGGATCAGCGGCTTCGGGACGGCCGATCTGACCCTTGGCTATCGCTTCGACGACGTGGCCTTTGCCAAACAGCCGGAAGTGCGGATCAACATCGTCAACGCCACCAACCTGAAATATCTGTCCGGCGTTTACAGCACGCAGACCAATGCCAGGACCGTCACCGGCGTGAACGGTGCGACCATCGCGGCCGGCTCGGCCCCCACCTACAATGTCGGTGCCCCGTTTGCCGCCATGGTGACCGTCACCGGCAAGTTCTAGAACCGGAAGCGGTTGGCCCCGCGCCAGGGGCCAACCGCATTCGAGAGGGCCCAATGTCCAGGGAAGCCGGGGCGCCCGGTCCCGGCGATCGCAGGTAACCTGATCGGGGTGTTTGGGCTAAAATCTATCCATGGCTGGAAAGCAGCGTTCCCCGTTGCCTGGCCGTTCTTGCGTTTGACCTGAGGGGGCGCCGGACATGACCGCCATCGAACGTTTTCTTCTCTCCCGGCGCGACCTGTTGCGCGGTGCCGGCGGGCTGGCGGCCTATGCCGCGCTGCCGGACCTGCCGGGCGGCACCGGCGCGGTGCGGCTGCGTCTGCTGGAGACGTCGGACCTGCACATGTTCATCTACGACTACGACTATTACCGCGATCGTCCCGACGCCACCCTGGGCTTTGCCAAGACGGCGCAACTGATCGCCCAGGCCCGTGCGGAAGCGCCCAACTGCCTGTTGTTCGACAATGGCGATACCATCCAGGGCAATCCCCTCTCGGACTTTGTGGCCAGCGGCCAGGCCGTGCCGGCCGATGGCGTGCATCCGATGTTCCGGGTGATGAATTTGATGCGCTATGACGCCGGAACCCTGGGCAATCACGAATTCAACTATGGTCTGGATTTTCTGGGCCGCGCCACCGCCGGCGCCCGCTTTCCCATCGTCTCGGCCAACGTCGCCTGGGCCGATGGCCGCCCTTACGCCCCGCCCGTCGCGGTGCTGCAGCGGACCCTGGTCGGCCCGGACGGACGGCGCCATCCCATCCGCATCGGCGTCATCGGCTTCCTGCCGCCGCAGATCGTCATGTGGGACAAGGCCCGCCTGTCCGGTCGGGTGACGACCGAGGACATCGTGGCCGCGGCACAGCGCCATGTGCCGGATTTGCGCAAGCGATGCGACCTGATCGTCGCCCTTTGCCATTCCGGCATCGGCACCACCGCGACCGGCGCCCGGGCGGAAAACGCCGCCCTGGGCCTGGCCGCGGTCCCCGGCATCGACGTGGTGTTCACCGGTCATTCGCACCGGGTGTTCCCCGGTCCCGACTATGCCGGCATCGACGGGGTCGACGCCCACAAGGGCACCCTGGCCGGCGTGCCGGCGGTGATGCCGGGGTTCTGGGGCAGTCACCTCGGCATCATCGACCTGTCCCTGGTACGACACGGCAAGGAATGGTCGGTGGCCGGATTCTCGGTCGAGGCGCGGCCGATCTATCGGCGCGACGGCCAGACGGTGGTGTCCCTGGTCGAAGATGCGCCGGAGGTGCTGGCAGCGGCGAAACCGGAGCATGAGGCCGCCAAGGCCTATGTCGGACGCCCCATCGGTCGTGTCACCAGCCCGGTGACCAGCTACTTCGCCTTTGCCGCCGACGATGCCTCGCTGGCCCTGATCAACCAGGCGCAGATCGCCTATGTGGCGCCCCTGTTGGCGGGAACCGCCCATGCCGGCCTGCCCCTGCTGTCGGCGGCCTCGCCCATGAAGGCGGGGCCGACGCCGGATGCCTTTACCGACATCCCGGTCGGTCCGGTGGCGTTGCGCAACATCGCCGATCTTTATCCCTATCCCAACCTGATCACCGCCCTGCGCCTGGCCGGCGCCCAAGTGCGCGCCTGGCTGGAACGTTCGGCCGGCTTCTTTGCCCGCCTCGACCCCGGACTGTCCACTCCCCAGCCGCTGCTGGCCGGGCATCACCCGGCCTACAACTTCGACGTCATCGCCGGCCTGAGCTATGGCATCGACCTCTCTCGGCCGGCCCGCTTCGATGCCGCGGGACGTCTGCTGGACGGCCAAGCCGCCCGTATCGTCGATCTGGTCCTGGACGGCCAGCCGCTGGCCGACGACCGCGACGTGGTGGTCGTCACCAACAACTACCGTGCCGCCGGCGGCGGCAACTTCCCCGGCCTGGCCGCCGCCCAGGTGGTCTTGCAGGGTCCCGACGGCAATCGCGATGCCATCGTGCGCTATGTCGAGGCCAATCCGGTGCTCGATCCCCGGCCCCAGGGAACCTGGCGCTTCGTCGCGTCGGCCGGTCCGATGACGGCGACGTTCGACAGTTCTCCCGCCGGAACCGCCTATCTGCCCCTCTATCCGGCCATCCGTGCCGTCGGCGACGGCGACGGCGGCATGACCCGTTATGCCCTGACCATCGGGTGATGGGATCCTGCGGGGGGTGGTCAAGCGCCGCCGCCCGGCTCATAGTCTGCGAAGACGTCAGGGGTACCGGGTCTTTGGGACCCATCTGCGAAAAGAGCCCTTTTCCGCTTTTCAAGCGGGCGAGGGTTCTTGTTGCCAACGGCAGGTGAGTCCTTTGCGGCCCGTTTCAGCGCGAGGGAGAAACGGAAAACCATGGTGTCGGGACTTCTGCACGGCCTAGCCGGCGGCCTGTTGATCGGGCTGGCCTGCGGCCTGTTTTTCCTGGTCAGCGGTCGCATCCTGGGGATTAGCGGCCTGGCCGGAGCCCTGCTGGGTCGCTGGTCGGCGGCCAGCCGGGACAATCTGCTGTTTTTCGCCGGGCTGCTGGCCGGCGCCGCCCTGGTGGCGCGGCCTGGCCTGGTGCTGGCGCTGGCCTCGCCCAACCGTCTGATCCTGGCCGGCCTGCTGGTCGGCGTGGGGGTGGGGTTGGCCAACGGCTGCACCAGCGGCCATGCCGTCTGCGGATTGGCGCGGGGCGCCAAACGCTCGATGGCGGCGACCCTGGTGTTCATGGCGGTGGCCATGCTGACCGTGGCCCTGGGGAGGACGCTGTGAGCCGCCTGTCAACCCTGGTCGCCCCGGCCGCCGGACTGCTGTTCGGCGCCGGCCTGGCCCTGTCGGGCATGATCGACCCGGCCAAGGTGCTGGGCTTTCTCGACATTGGCGGTTCCTGGGATCCCAGTCTGGCCGGGGTGATGGCCGGAGCCATTCCGGTGACCGCCCTGTTCTATGGCTGGACCCGCCGGCGCGGCGCCACCCTGGCCGGCCAGCCGGTTCCGCGGTCGCCGGGCGGGCGGGTCGATGCTCGGCTGATCGTCGGCGCCGCTGTCTTCGGACTGGGTTGGGGCCTGGCCGGACTGTGCCCGGGACCGGCCATCGCCGACCTGGCCCTGGACCGGCGGATCATCCCGTTTGTCCTGGCCATGGCCGCCGGCCTGTGGCTGTCCCGTCGCCTTGCCGGCCGGTGGTGGCCTGCCGGCTGACGGCGTCCCTGTTCAGAAGGGGAGCATGCCCTTCTGCCAGAAGTAGCGGCAGACCATGCCGAAGCAGACCAGGACGATGACGGGGCGGATCAGCCGCGCCCCGCCCTTGATGGCGGCGTGGGCGCCGGCATAAGCGCCGATGACCTGGCCGCAGACCATGACCAGGCCGATCAGCCAGAGCACCTTGCCGCCGATGACGAACATGGCCAGCGAGGCGACGTTGGTGGCAAAGTTCAGGACCTTGGCGGCGGCGGTGGCGCTGATCAGGTTCTGGCCGCGCAGCGACACCCCGACCAGCGAAAAGAACGATCCGGTGCCGGGGCCGAAAAAGCCGTCGTAGAAACCGATCACCGGGATCACCAGGAAGCGGTAAGGGCCGGTTCCCAGGCGCGGCTTGCTGTCGACCTGGCCGGCGGCGGGCGACAGAAGAAAGTAAAGCCCAATCCCGACCAGGATAAAGGGGATCAGGGAATCCAAAGCCTTGGCGTCGATATGCTGCACCGCAAAGGTGCCGATGCCGGCGCCGACAAAGGCGGTCAGAAAGGGCAGGCGCATCTCGGCGAACGTGATCTGGCGGTTGCGGATCATGGCGACGGTCGCGGTGAAACTGCCGGAACAGCCCTGCAGCTTGTTGGTGCCCAACGCCAGGAT
>Ga0326727_10025977_pt1 | contig 10927 bp, 12 predicted proteins | sample MB2enrmetagenome_FD_207643 | JGI IMG/M metagenome (GOLD analysis project Ga0326727, IMG submission 207643) | Lab enriched peat soil microbial communities from McLean, Ithaca, NY, United States - MB29MY | ecosystem: Environmental > Terrestrial > Soil > Wetlands > Peat | place: USA: New York... | reverse complement strand
TCGGCCCCTGGCCCCCTTCCCCAAAATCATTCCTTCCTCACCCCAGCAGCCACTCCAGCAGGGCCTTTTGGAAGTGGAGGCGGTTTTCCGCCTGGTCCCAGGCCGCGGATTGGGGACCGTCCAGGACTTCGGCGGTGATCTCCTCGCCCCGGTGGGCCGGCAGGCAGTGGAGCACGATGGCCTCGGGCCGGGCCAGTTTCAGGAGGTCGGCGTTGACCTGGTAGGGTTTGAAGATCTTCCGCCGGGCCGCGGCTTCGTCTTCCTGGCCCATGGAGGTCCAGACATCGGTATTGATCACGTGGACCCCCTGCACCGCCTGGCGGGGGTCCTGGGAAAGATAGATATGGCGGCCGGTCCTTTGAGCCTCCCGCAGCAGGGCGGGGTCAGGCTCATAGCCCTTGGGGCAGGCCAGGTACAGGGAAAAATCGAGGTGCATGGCCGCGGTGATCCAGGAGTTGGCCATGTTGTTGCCGTCCCCCACCCAGGCCACCTTCAGACCGGAGACCCGGCCGAAGCGCTCCTCCATGGTCATCAGGTCGCTGAGCACCTGGCAGGGATGGTGGGCGTCGGTGAGGCCGTTGATGACGGGGATGGTGGCGTGCCGGGCCAGTTCGGCCACGGTTTCCTGGGCAAAGGTGCGCACCACCACCCCGTCCACGTAGCGGGACAGGACCCGGGCGGTGTCGGGGATGGGCTCCTGGCGGGCCATCTGGGTCTGCCCCGGACCCAGGTAGAGGCTGGCGCCCCCCAGCTGCGCCATGCCCACCTCAAAGGAAACCCGGGTGCGGGTGGAGGGTTTGTCGAAAATCAGGGCCAGGAACTTGCCCTTCAGGGAAGAGTGCTCCACCCGGCGAGCCTGGAGGGCTTTTAACTCCCGGGCCCGGACCAGCAAGGTTTCGATCTCCTCCCGGCTCAGATCCAAGATGGTCAACAGATCACGTTTCATAGAATTTATGCCTTAGTACCCGATTTCATAAATCCAGTAACGTATTTAACAACAGCGGGAGCAAGTGATTAATTCCCCCTCACCCTAACCCTCTCCCCCTCGAAGGGAAGAGGGGATAAAAAGCCAATGCTTGGAACGCTCCCTCTCCCCCCGCGGGGGAGAGGGCTGGGGTGAGGGGGGGTCGACAAAAACGTTACCATATTTAAGAAATCAAGATCTTAATCACTTAAAAATCCGCAGACGGCCATTTTTTGCCAGCGCGGGCCTAAGGGTCCGTCCGGGCGCACCCGCAGTGCGCCCCTGCGTGCTTACAGCAATGCCAACGCCTCCTCCAGGACCTGCAATCCCCGGTTTAGTTCCTCTGTACTGACGATCAACGGCGGCAGCAGCCGGACGACGTTGCCCTGGGTGCAATTGACCAACACCCCCCGCTCCCGGCAGGCGGCCACCAGGGGCGCCCCTTCCCGGGCCAGTTCCAGGCCCCACATGAGGCCCAGACCCCGTACCTGGCGGATAACGGGAAAGCCGGCCATCAGCTTCAAGAGGGCCTTTTGCAAATAATCGCCCTTGGCGCGAACCTCGGCCAGCAACTTTTCGTCGCTCAAGAGGGCCACGGCGGTGGCGGCGGCGGCGGCGATCACCGGCCCGCCCCCGAAGGTGCTGGCGTGGGCGCCGGGGACGAAGGACCCGGCCACCTCCGCGGTGGCCAGCAGCGCTCCCATGGGCAGGCCGCCCGCCAGGGCCTTGGCCAGCGTCATAACGTCGGGCTGGATGCCGAAGTGCTCGTGGGCGAAGAGCCGCCCGGTGCGGCCCAGGCCGGTCTGAATCTCATCCAGGACCAGCAGCAGGTGGTTCTCCGCGCACAGCCGGCGCACCCCCTTTAAATAATCGGCGTCCGGCAGGCAGACGCCGCCCTCCCCCTGGATGGGCTCCAGGAGCACGGCGCAGACGCTGTCGTCCACCGCCGCGGCCAGTGCCTTCAGGTCATTGAACGGCACAAACAAAAAACCTTCCAGCAAGGGGTCGAAGCCCTGCCAGAATTTGGACTGGCCGGTGGCGGACAGGGCCCCCAGGGTGCGGCCGTGGAAGGAGTTCTCCGTGCAGATGATGCGGTGCCGGCCGGGCCCGAATCGCTCCCGGGAGTAGCGGCGCACCAGCTTGATGGCCCCTTCGTTCACTTCGGCGCCGCTGTTGGCGAAAAAGACCCGATCCGCAAAGGAGAGGCGCACCAGCAGCTCCGCCAGCTCCACCATGGGAGTGCTGTAGTAGAGATTGGAGACGTGCACCAACTGCGTAAGTTGCGCCGCCGCGGCCCGGGCCACCTCCGGATGGGCGTGGCCCAGGTTGCAGACCGCCAGGCCGGCCACCAAATCGAGGTATTCCCTTCCCTGGTCATCCCACACCCGGCAGCCTTCACCCTTCACCAACACCAGGGGCTGGCGGCCGTAAGTGTTCATGACCACCTTATCGGCGCGTGTCATCCAGTTATTGCTCACTTAAGTCCCTCGGGCTTTGAGCTTTCAGCGATCAGCGATCAGCTAAAGCAAAAACTTTTGAAAACAGGCCTCGGATGCGGACCCAGCAATCCGTGCCTTAGCTTCTTTGGCTGAAAGCTGATAGCTGACCGCTATAAAATATACCTGCTCAAATCCTCGTCTTCGATCAGATCGGCCAGGCGTTCCCGGACGTAGTCCGCGGTGATGGTGAGCGCATGATCGCCCAGGTCCGGGGCGGTGAAGGAGATCTCCTCCAACAGCTTCTCCATGATGGTATGGAGCCGCCGGGCCCCGATGTTTTCGGTGCGTTCGTTCACCCTGGTGGCCAGGGCGGCAATCTCTTTGACCGCCTCCGGGGCAAAGGTGAGGTGAACCCCCTCCGTTTCCAGCAGCGCCTGGTACTGCTTGATCAAGGCGTTCTCCGGCTCGGTGAGGATGCGCTCAAACTCCGCGGCTCCCAGGGACTGGAGTTCCACCCGGATGGGGAAGCGCCCCTGCATCTCCGGAATCAGGTCGGCGGGCTTGGAGAGGTGGAAGGCCCCGGAGGCGATGAACAGGATGTGGTCGGTGCGCACCATGCCGTACTTGCTGGTGACGGTAGTGCCTTCCACAATGGGCAGCAGGTCCCGCTGCACTCCTTCCCTGGAGACATCCGGCCCCCGCCCGTGGTCCCGGCCCACGATCTTGTCGATTTCGTCCAGGAAGATGATGCCGTGCTGCTCCACCTTGCGCCGGGCCTCTTCCACCACCCGGTCCATGTCGATGAGACGGCTCGCCTCCTCCTGGAGCAGGAGTTCCCGGGCCTCGGAGACCTTGACCCGCCGGGTCTTGGTGCCTTTGGGGAAGAGGTTGCCCAGCATCTCCTTGAAGTTGAATTCCATCTCCTCCATGCCGGCGCCGGAAAAGATCTCCACCACCGGGGTGACCCGCTGGCTGATCTCCAGCTCCACGAAGCGGTCTTCCAGGCGGCCGTCCCGCAGCATATTCCTGAATTTTTCCCGGGTGCCGGACTCTCCTTCGGCTTCCTGGCCAGGGGCCTGGCCGGGGGCCTGGCCGGGGAGGAGCAGCTCCAGCAACCTCTCCTCCACCGCGGCGGCGGCCTTGGCCTGAACCTTGTCCCGCTCCTCGCCCTTCACCATATTCACCGCCAGCTCCATCAGGTCCCGGACCATGGACTCCACGTCCCGGCCCACGTAGCCCACTTCGGTGAACTTGGTGGCCTCGATCTTCAGGAAGGGCGAATGGGCCAGTTTGGCCAGCCGCCGGGCGATCTCGGTCTTGCCCACCCCGGTGGGGCCGATCATGATGATGTTCTTGGGGGCGATTTCGTCCCTGAGACCCTCGGGGATCTGCTGGCGGCGCCAGCGGTTGCGCAGGGCGATGGCCACCGATTTCTTGGCGTCCTCCTGCCCCACGATATATTTATCCAGCTCCGCCACGATCTCCCTGGGAGTGAGATGGTCCCCGGAGCCCCGGAGCGCTTTCAGCCATTCCATATTTATCGGTCCTTTTATGAAGCTGTCAGCTTCATCAAAGCTCCTCAATCACAATCTCGTTATTGGTATAAACGCACAGCGAGGCGGCGATCTCCAAGGCCTCCCGGCAGATGGCCGCGGGGGGGAGATCGGTATGGGCCAACAGTCCTGCGCACCATAAAGCGGCGCGTGAGACGCGCCCTACTGCTGCTTTACCTATGCTTCTATTCAGACATTGATGGCGAATTGGATCTCCCGGGTGTTCTGCACCACCTTGGAGGCCTGCAAAATCTCCAACCGCACAATGCCGCCGTCATAACCAAAATCGGCAATCACTCCCGGGCGCACTTCATCGCTTTCTTTGATCCGGTCCTGGCGCAGCGTTATGGTCAATGAGTCGGTCTCAGGATCGTAAATTATTTTCATAGCCCCGTTTCCTTCAAATATTTGCTAATTTGCGAGGTCTTGAACACGGTCACCACTACTCGTTCGACTTCAGTATCCTCCACCACAATTATGAGTAACATCTCTTTTCCCAATACATTATCAAAATATCGACGCATAAATAATGATCTTCCCGACTGGCTAGGCGCAATAACCTCAGGATCGGCCAGGGTTTTTTCCGCCTCTTCCCGGCCAACTTCACGTTCGCTCAGGTTATCAAAGGCATGCGATGTCCACCTAATCAGTTTCACGCACTTCCCCATCAAACATTTATAATTCCTCAATAACAATCTCGTTATTGGTATAAACGCACAGCGAGGCGGCGATCTCCAAGGCCTCCCGACAGATGGCCGCGGGGGGGAGATCGGTATGGGCCAGCAGGGCTCGGGCCGCGGCCAGGGCGTAGGCGCCGCCGGAGCCGATGCCCATCACCCCTTCATCCGGCTCGATGACGTCGCCGGTGCCGGAGATGAGAAAGGCCCCGCTTAGGTCCACGGTGAGCAGCATCGCCTCCAGGCGCCTCAGGATCCGGTCGGTGCGCCAGTCCTTGGCCAGCTCCACCACCGCCCGGGTGAGGTTGCCCTGGTGGGCCTCCAGCTTGGACTCCAGGCGATCGAACAGGGTGAGGGCGTCAGCCGCCGAACCGGCGAAGCCGGCGATGATCTTGCCGTGGTAGAGGCGGCGCACCTTTTTGGCCCGGTGCTTCATGACCATCTCCCCCAGGCTCACCTGGCCGTCGCCGGCCACCGCCACCTGATCCCCCCGGCGCACCATGAGGATGGTGGTGCCGTGGAAAGTTTTTGTATCCTGGTCCATCAGCAGACCTCACGCAAAGACGCCGAGAAAGGATTTATTTTCCCGGTTATCGGCCGCCGCAGGCTTCCGCTTGCGCTGCCCAGGCGAGACGCCTGTGTTACCATTACTTTTATGGCGGACATTGCCTCCACTACATTGCTCTTCTTGTCATCCTGAGCGAAGCGAAGGATCTAGATTCTTCGGTCGCCTTCGGCTCCCTCAGAATGACAAGAGCGGTGGACGGCACCTGCCCTAATTTGCCTTTGGCAGCCGCAAGCCCCTGACCAAAAAGCAAAAACCCTGCGCTGCCCAGGCGAGACGCCGGTGCCCCCGATATTTGGGTCATTTGCTCCGGGGATGCGCCTTGTCGTATTCCTCCATCAGGTAATCCAGGTCCGTATGCAAATACCGCTGGGTGCTGGAGATGGAGGCGTGCCCCAGCAGCTCCTGGACGGTCCTCAGGTCGGCCCGGCCCTCCAGCAGGTGGGTGGCGAAGCTGTGGCGCAGGCCGTGGGGGGTCAGGGCCTGGGAAAGGCCCGCTAGCCGCGCCCACTTGCCCACCAGGCGGGCCACCGAACGGGAGGTAAGGCGGCCGCCCCGCCGGTTGAGGAACAGGGGAGCAGAAGCCGGCGCCCCGGTGCGGTCCAACTTTTTTGGGTTTTTGGTTAGGGTCCGGCGCCGGTCCAGATAGGCGGCCAGCGCCTCCCGGGCCGGTTTCCCCAGAAAGGCCAACCTCTCCTTGCCGCCCTTGCCCCAGACCCGCAGCACCCCCTGGTCCAGGTCCAGGTCCCCCAGGTCGAGACCGGCCAACTCCGACAGCCGCAAGCCGCCGCCGTAAAAGACCTCCAAAATAGCCCGGTCCCGGCAGGCCCCGAAGGCGTCGCCGCCGCAGGCGGCCAGCAGGTGGAAGACCTCGTCCACCGTCAGAAAATGGGGCAGGGGCTTCTCCAGCTTGGGACTGGGGGCCAGCCGGGCGGGGTTGCCGGCCAGCACCCCCTGGCGCTGCAAATACTTGCAGAAGGTGCGCAGGGCCGAGAGCTTCCGGGCCACCGTGACCTTGCGCCGGCCCTGGAGGGCCTGGGCCAGAAAGGCCCGCAGGTCCGGGTAGGCCACTTCCTGCAAATCAGGGTTTCCCGGACGGGAGCGGTAAAATTCCAAAAACTGGCTGATATCCAGACGATAGCTCCGCAGGGTGTGGGGCGACATCTGGCGCTCCACCCGCAGGTACTGCAGGAAATCTTCCAGATAAGCGCGGTCGTCCATCAGATTCGTCCCGGCGCCGGGACAAAAAACCCCGGCGACCTGAAATTCCATGAAACTTAATAAATATCATACATTTACCATAATGCAAAACAATTCTCGGCGTCCCGGCCAGGCGCCCCGAATTCGGGTTAGAACTGCGATTTTGGATGCCGAGTGTCCTGTTTCGGATTTTCCTTTAATAGAATGTCCATCATCTGTGGGCATTAAAATGTAGCCACAGGCTAAAGCCTGCGAATATCCGTAATAAAATGAACGCAGGCTAAAGCCTGCGGCTACAAGAACATGTAGATATTTTTAAAGGTATTTCTGAAACACTCCACTGGTAGGTCCACCGGCATCCCACTATTGAGGGGCGCTGACTCTTGTGCTATTATGATGATTTGGGAAGTAGCGCCTGAATGGTCAAGTTGTCAGAACTACGCCAAATCTTGGAGCGGCAGGAGGAAACCTGGCTGTCGCCGTACGCCACCCGCTCGATCCAAGCCAGCCGCCGCCAGTTTGAAGAGTCCGTGGCCCGGGGCCACCGCCAGGAGTTCGCGGTGGATGCCGATCGCATCCTCCACTCCCGGGCCTACACCCGTTATATCGACAAGACCCAGGTCTTCTATCTCGTTGACCATGAACACATCAGCCACCGGGTGCTGCACGTGCAGCTCCTTTCCAAGATCGCCCGCACCATCGGCAAGTTTTTGCGGCTGAACGAAGACCTGCTGGAGGCCATCGCCCTGGGCCACGATATCGGCCATCCCCCTTTCGGCCACGACGGGGAACGCATCCTTTCGGTCCTCTGCCAGGCCCACGGTATCGGCCCCTTTCTCCACAGCATCCAGGGAGTGCGCTTTCTCGACCGCCTGGAGAAAACCGGCCGGGGCCTCAATCTCTCCCTGCAAGTGCTGGACGGCATCCTGTGCCACGACGGGGAGACTCATCTAGAGCGCCTCTCCCCTCAGCGGGACAAGACCTTCGCCCACCTGGAGGAGGAGATCCGCAGCAAGACGGCCGACCCGGAGCTTTCTCTGAAGCCCATGACCCTGGAGGGCTGCGTGGTCCGGCTGGCGGACACCATCAGCTACATCGGCCGGGACCTGGAGGATGCCATCACCCTGTCGCTGGTGCGCCGGGAGGAGCTGCCCCCGGAGGTGGCAGGCCGCCTGGGCCGCACCAACGGCGCCATCGTCTACAGCCTGGTGACCGACCTGCTGCGCCACAGTTTCGACAAGAACTACGTGGGATACAGCCCCGAGGTGGGGGCCCTGCTGAAGCAGCTCAAGGAGTTCAATTACCAGCGGATCTATGACAATCCCCGCATCAAGGACCAAACCTCCAAGATCGAGGCCCTGTGCCAGCGCCTGTTCCACCGGTTCTTGGAGGACCTGGCCCAAGACCGGCGCGACTCCCCTATCTACCAGGACTTCTTGGCCACCCTGGACCCTCCCTATCGGGAGTCCCACCAGCCGGCGGAGATCGTCCGGGATTTTCTGGCCTCCATGACCGACGCCTATTTTTTGCGGACCTCGCAGGAACTCTTCTTCCCGCAGCCCTTGCGGGCCGGGTTTGTTTAAGGATACCATGCTGGTCATGACCTTTAACTTGCGGTTTGCCACCCCCCTGGACGGTCCCAACGAATGGCGGTTTCGCCGGGACCTGGTGGCGGACCTCATCCGCCGGCGCCGACCGGACCTCCTGGGCACCCAGGAAGGCACCATGCCCATGCTCCGCGAACTTTCGGCGTATTTGCCGGAATACCTGTCCCTGACGGCCCACCGCCAGGTGGATGAAACCTGCCAGTATCCCACCATCTTTTACCGGGCCGAGTGCTTTACCGTCCAGGAGAGCGGGGAGTTCTGGCTCTCCCAGACCCCGGAGGTGCACCGCAGCCGCAGTTGGGACAGCGCCTTTCCCCGCCTGGCCACCTACGGCCTGTTCCGGGAAGCCGGGTGGACCGAGTCCTTCTACTTTATCAATACCCACCTGGACCACATCTCCCCGGAGGCCCGCCTCCAGGGAGCCAGGATGATCCGGGACCATTTTGCCCCCTTGAACCGCCCCCTGATCCTGGCCGGCGACTTTAACGAACCACCGGGGTCTCCGGTTTATCGGGAATTGATCGGGGAGGGCCGGCCTTTTCTCGATACCTGGCGGGCCTTGCACCCTGAGGGGCAGGAAGCCACCACCCAGCACGATTTTGACGGCAAGCCCCGGGGGGCCAGGATCGACTGGATTCTGGCGACCCCGGCCTTCCGGGTCCGCCGGGTGGCCATCATCACCAGCCACCAGGATAACCGCTATCCCTCCGATCATTTTCCTTATGAAGCGGAGGTAGGTTATTAGCTCATGACACGCCGCTGCTGGTTACTGCTGATGATCCTGCTGGCCCAGAGCGCCTGGGCCGGGGCCGGCCAGCCTCCGCCCCTCTACCACCAGGTGGTGGGCGGAGAAGAAGATTACCAGGTCCCAGGCAAGACCACCCTGGGCCTCCTGGCCGCGGAAAAAGGGGTAAAATGGACGGTGCTGGCCAGGCGCAACTGTCTGAAGACCCCTTATAAAATAACTCCAGGCATGGTTTTGAAAATCAACACGGCCCATATCGTCCCGGCGGAGCTGGACCGGGGCCTGGTCATCAATCTGCCGGAGCTGTTGATGTACCATTTCGAGAACGGCGCCTACCAGCGCTGCTATTCCCTGGCCGTGGGCAAGCCTACCTGGCAGACCCCCACCGGGACTTACAAGATCGTGGATAAGCGCACCAACCCCACCTGGCAGGTGCCGGAGTCCATCCAGGAGGAGATGGAGGCGGAGGGACTGGAGGTGATGGAAAAGGTGCCGCCGGGGCCCAAGAACCCCCTGGGCAATTACTATATGGGGACCTCCGCCTGGGGGATAGGCATCCACGCCACCAACCGGCCCTGGAGCGTAGGTTACTACGTGTCCCACGGCTGCATCCGCATGCTGCCCCAGGAGATGGCCCAGCTCTTTCCCCAGATAGAGGTGGGCATCCCGGTGAAGATCATCTACCGGCCCCTCAAACTGGCGGTCACCCCCGAGGGCCGCGTCTTTCTGGAAGCGCACCCTGATGTCTATCATTTAACGCAGGAGCCGGCCCTGGATTACCTCCGGGACCTGGCGGAGCGCTACCAACTGGGTGACCGCCTCGATTGGGACAAGGTCCCCGCCATCCTGAAGGCCAAGGAAGGCATCGCCCGGGAGATCAGCAAGGGCCCGCCGCAGCCCCTGGTCTTACAGTCCTCCCCGGCCAAACCCGGCAGCCCGCAGGAGGTCCGGCTTTCTCCTTTACAGCCCCCCAAGCCCAGGGTAGAATAATAGAAGTGGTGGCCGGGTTTAAATCCAGATCTCCTGCCTCGGCCATCTCGGAGAATCCCCTTGTCATACTACGACGATCCAACGCGGCGGCAGGCCATCCGGGAGGAGAACCGCAACCTGAGATACCTGCGCTTTTTGGTGGACCTGGCCCTGGCGGAGATCCGGGCCGGAACCTTCACCCTGGAGCAGGCGGAACAGGTTCTGGAAAACGTCCGCTCCCAGGCCTTACTTTTGTTTCCCGGCAAGGAGACCGCCTTTGACATCATCTATCGGCCCCGGTTTCAGCGGGCCATCACCGAAACCTTCAAACTTCACTAAGGCAAAGGATATGCTCATGAGCCAACCCCGTTTTCTGACCATGGTGTTCAGCCTCTTGCTGGTCTTCACCCTGGTGGGCGCGTCTCTGGCCCAGCCTGGGACGACCCCCAGCCAACCCCCGCCCCCCCGAGTGCCCTGCGGTCCGGATCACCAGATCCTTTATAAACGGGCGGTAACCCTGCTGGACAACGCCGAGAAGAAACTGAATGGCCGGTTCACCGCGGAGGCCAAGTCCATGGCCAAAGAGGCCAAGTCCCTGTTCGCCATCCTGCAGAAGGAATGCGGCCAGGATCAGAAAGAGCGGCTCTTGACCCCCAAAGAGGAGCAGCAGGAAGCCATCAACCAGAAGCTGACTGCGGATGAACAGGCTCAGGCCGATCGCCTGGCGAAATCCGCCGAGGATAAGTTTAAGAAGGCCACCCTGCTGGAGACTACCCAGCCGGAAATGTACACCAGGTTGATGCGGGAGGCCAAGGCAGAGAATGAGCAGGCCGAAAACCGCAGCATCAAGGCCATGATTTACGCCCTGCGCACGGACCAGATGCTCTTCAGCTTTTTGGCCAAATGATCCGGTTCAGCCTTTGCCCCTGAGTATCTTCACCGAAACCTCCGGGCCTCAAAGGGTGTTCACCTACCTGGTGGCCTGTCCCGAAAGCCGCGAGGCCCTGCTCATCGACCCGGGGGGCCCGGCCCGGGTCCTGGCCAAGCGCCTGTACCAGAAAGGCTGGCGCCTTTCCTGGATTGTCAACACCCATGGCCATGCCGACCACACCACCGGCAACCACCTTTGGGCCGCGGGGACCGGAGCCCGCATCGCCATCCATCGACTGGACTGGGAGTTCTTCCGGCGCCCGGAGAGGCAGGCCGAG
>Ga0326727_10025975_pt1 | contig 10928 bp, 7 predicted proteins | sample MB2enrmetagenome_FD_207643 | JGI IMG/M metagenome (GOLD analysis project Ga0326727, IMG submission 207643) | Lab enriched peat soil microbial communities from McLean, Ithaca, NY, United States - MB29MY | ecosystem: Environmental > Terrestrial > Soil > Wetlands > Peat | place: USA: New York... | reverse complement strand
CGTCGAGGGGGTAGAGGGCGTCAAACAGGTCTATCTGGATCTTCACAAAACTAGCCCCTATCTATATGACCAGTGACGCGGGCGTAGCGGCGGGCGGCAGCCAGCAATCCGACGGCCCATTGCGGGGTCGCCAGGGCATGCAGGTGCGCGTAGCTGGCCCAGACGTTCTTGAGGATGATTCCGTCACGGCCTGGATAACTTCCGGCGCCACGGGTTACGGAGCAGGCGGTGGGCGGGATGTCGCCCTCGGGCAGGATCCTGGAATAGTGGAACTCGTGGCCGCATAGCTCGACGCCCAGTGAGAAGAAAGGGTTGGGTGTATCTACCACCATGCGCATGTAGCCGTGGCCCTGCCACGCGTCGCAAACCTCTACGGCTATAGGCAGGACCCCGGTCATCGGATACCGCTGGCCACGCCAGGTGAGAGCGCGTGCCAACAACATCAGTCCGCCGCATTCCGCGTAAATGGGCAGGCCGTTAGCCGCGCTTTGGTCTACGGACTGCAGAAAAGACTGGTTCGTGGCGAGCAGCGCTCCATGGGTTTCAGGGAAACCGCCTCCGATGTACAGCGCATCGAGATCGGCGGGAAGCGGAGCCTCGGAGAGGGCCGAAATGGGCACCAACGTGGCGCATGACCGTTCGATCGCTTCCAGATTTTCGGGGTAATAAAAGGTGAAGGCGGAATCCTTCAAGTAGCCGATCTTGAGACCCCGGCCATCTGGCCCGACGACCTGAGGCTCAGACGATTCGGCGAGGGCGGGAGCGCTTTTTGCGATCTCGCGAATTCTGGTCACATCCAAGTGGCTGTGAACGAGCGCCAGCAGGTTCTGTTTCAGCACTGCAATCCCGGGATGCTCTTCAGGGGTGACGAGGCCGAGGTGGCGACCGGGAAGCGGGGCATCGCCTTTGGCCCGCGGTATCACCCCAACAACCGGCACGCCGCAGGAAGCTTCCACTGCCTGGCGCAGCACCTGCTCATGCCGGCGGTTGCTGACTTGGTTGAGGATGACCCCCGCGATTTGGACTTCGGGATCGAGCGTTTGGCATCCCAGGACGAGCGCAGCCCCAGTGCGAGTCATCTTTGTCGCATTGACTACCAGGAGTACCGGCGCGTGCAGCAGCTTGGCAAGCTCGGCCGTGCTGTGCGTGCCGCGCGCGTCAAACCCGTCGTAAATGCCGCGATTGCCTTCAATGACATTCAGTCCGGCAGGTTCGGCATGACCAAAGAAAGAAAGGCGGACCTTTTCCGGTCCCATGAGGTAGGTATCGAGATGCCGGCAGGGACGACGAGAAGCCCACGTGAGCCAAGCCGCGTCAATGTAATCCGGGCCCTTCTTGAACGCCGCAACCGGAAGCCCAGCCTCTCCGGCGAGCAGGAGGAGTCCGAGAGAGACCAATGTCTTTCCGGAATCACCGGCGAGCCCCGCTACAACAATGCGAGGCAACGCACGAGAACATGTTACAAGCATTTACGCGTATGCTAGCGCAACCGTGAAGGAAGGATCAACGACGATCAGATTCACCAGCGGGCGACAATTGGTGAGGTTTGTTAGTCGCTGACCGTTCTAACGGTGCGGCAGCGAATGGAGCCGGGAGAGGCTTCACGTCAGGCCACCACCTTACGGGAAGCCCCTGGTAGCGCGCAAGTTCTCGTTGTAATTGCGAGAGTCATCTCGTAGGATCGCAGCGCAATGCAGGTTGCAACGGCCGCCGCTTGGGGACGGCGGACTTCCGAACAACTCGCAATATTGCTCGGAGTGGCAGTGTTCGTCTATCTGCTTGGCTTCCCGCGGGTGTTGGGCCAGGCAGACGAGAGTGTGGTGCTGTACGGCGCTAAGCGGTTGTTACAAGGGCAAGCGCTGTACAAGGATTTCTTCGAGTTCATAACGCCCGCCAGCTTCTACTTCTTTGCCGGCCTGTTTGGACTCACCGGCCCATCGCTGCTGGCGGCGCGCATCGCCATGGCGGTGGCCAATAGCATCAGCTGCGTGCTGCTCTTCCGGTTGGTGCGCCATGTCGCCGGCGTCCCGGAAGCCGTGGCTGCGGTTGCGATTTTCGCGGTGAGTTGCCTGCCCGTGTGGCCGTATGCGAGCCCGCACTGGCTCTCGACCACGCTATGCCTGGCAACAGCCAGCGTGGTGCTGAGCGAGCCCTGGCAGCGAGGGTCGTCGGCCTCGCCGATGTGGGCTGGAGCGCTCGTGGGGCTTACGTTCTGTACGCACCAACACCGTGGCGTGTTCCTCGGGCTCTGGGCCATCGCCAGCGCTGCCATCCTGGCCCGGAGCGCGCGAACTGGTGACCGCTGGCCCCGCTGTCGGCGTGAGACCGCCTGGATGGCCATCGGTGCGTTGGCAGCGGCGGCGCCGATTCTGGGGTACAGTGTCTGGCGGGCGTCTCTCAAGGAAGTGATTGGCGCTGTTCTGTTCTTCGTGGTTCGCAATTACTACCCATTCGTGCACGGATCGAGCCTGAGCGGCAAGATGCCTTGGGCAGGAGTTGCGTTCTTGGCTGCGGGCGATGTGCCCTACGCGTGGATGTCGGTATTGCGGAGTTTCCCTGCCATCCTTGTGCTGGAGGCAGTGGCGTTAGGCTGGAGGCTGCGCCAGCAATGGGGCTGTGCTGAGGCTGTACGGGCATGCTGCCTGCTCCTGGCCGTCATGATGTCGCTCTCCATTTGCTACTTGCCGGACTACATTCATGTCGCTTTCATCGCGCCGTTCGGGTTGATTGTGGCGGCACGACTGGTGTATCAGTTGCGAACGCTGCCCGTCTGGCGCTTCCCGATTCTCAATCTCGTGCCGGCCCTCGGCTTCGCATTCGTCTTGCTCGCTTCGGGTAGAAAGGGGTGGGCAAACATGCAATATGCGTGGAGCTTGGCGCCCGAACGCTTTGACAGCGCGGTGGGAACTCTGTACGGGGATGCTTCTTCTCGGCAGTTGTTGCGGGCTGTTCAGCAGGTGCTCCAGCTGTCGCCATCGCAGCGCAAGACCCTCTACAGCTACCCTGCCGATGCCTGGCTGTATCTAGCCGCTCCGGCTGACAACCCGTCGCCTTTCGCGGTACTCGTCCCGCGTTACAACAGTCCGGAACAGTTTCAAGAAACGATCGCCGCTCTGCAGGCGCGGCCGCCGGATTGCGTGGTGGTGAATGTAGGCATGCGGCAAGAGGACCCGGTGCTGCGATCGCAGGCCGGCCGCTACAAGCGCCTCAACAGGGTTGGGTGGTATGATATCTATGTCCGAACCGATCAGTGATACTGCATCAGCACGCTGCCGCGCCACTCGGGCAACTCCGGTTGCGGGCATCCTCCGTGGCGCGTTCTTTCACTACATCCGCGTGCTTGGAAATGGATGGCAGGTGGTGCGCCAGGTGGGAGCTGCGCTGGCGGCAAGGCCAGAGGAACGGGTCCTCGATGTCGGCTGCGGCACCGGGGCCTTCTGTCTCGTCGTTCCCGGGGAATACGTCGGCGTCGACACCAATCCCAACTACATCGCCTTCGGCCGATGGAGATGGGCTGGCGCCGGGCGGTGCTTTCAGGCCACGGATTTCGCCGCGTTCGATGACGTCGCCAGCTTTGACAAAGCGCTGCTCGTGAACTGCCTGCACCACATGTCCGACGCAGAAGCGAGCGCGGCACTGCTCAAGCTCGCGCGACTCGTGCGCCGCTGCTTGGTGGTGGCCGATGCCGATCCTGAGGCCTCCAACTGGCTGCAGGCGTTCCTGCTTCGCCACGATCGCGGCCATTTCATTCGCTCCCGGGCGGCGCAGCGGGCGCTGCTCAACGGGCACTTCACGGTGACGGGCGAGTGGCAGTTTCGCAACACGCCGCACACCGTGGTACAGACTCTCTTCGTCTGCGAGCCGAAGTGATGACGGTTGAGCTGAGTGTCTTGGTGCCCGCGTTGAACGAGGAGGGGAACCTGCCCGAGCTTGTCGAACGCACGGAGCGCGTCTTCGACCGCCGCGGCATCGCCGGTGAGATCATCCTGGTGAATGACGGCAGCTTCGACGGCACGGCTGCCGATGTCGATCGGCTTGCCGCTACGGATCCCCGCGTCATTGGCGCGCACCATCCGACCAATCAGGGCATTGCAGCTGCCTGGAAAACCGGGTTGTCGCGGGCAAGCGGACGCTATGTCCTCACCATCGACGCCGATCTGCAGTACCAACCCGAAGCGATCGCGCAGCTCTACCGGGAGATCCGCTTCAGTAACGCGGACCTCGTCCAAGGATGGCGCAGCCCGCTGGAGCGCAAGCGTTACGACATTCGGTATTACATGAGCCGCGGCCTCGATCACATCTTGCGTTTCGCCTTCGACATGCAGCAGCACGATGTCAAGTCCGGCTTCGTCATCTACAAGCGGGAAGTGTTCGAGGAGATACTCGAGCACACGCGCGGTTATTTTTACTTTCAGACTTTTGTCACGGTTGTCGCGAAAGCCAAAGGCTTTTCGATCCGCCAGATCGAAACGCTCTTCGACGATCGCCGGGCGGGGCGGTCGTTCATCAGCCGGTTTCCGTTTGGGGTGATGCTCAAGACCGTCCTCGACATCGGGCGCGCCGTGGCCGAGCTCCGCCTGCGCGAGCCCAAGGACCAGAGCCTCGCCCTCGCCCTGACAGCACCGTCTTCGACGACGCAACCTCGCGGCTGGCGCAAGACGTATTTCGCCGGATACCGCGCGCTCATGCCGGTGCACCACTGGATGATTTCCACCAACGCGGCGCGCTACCTGGAAGAGCTCCGTTGCACGCAATGGCTGTCACGGGAGCAGATTCAACGGCTGCAGCTGCGCCGCTTACGGCGCCTGCTGCAACACGCCTACGAGCACGTCGGCTATTACCGCGAGCTATTCGAGACCGCGGGCCTGGAACCCGAGGATATCCGCACGCTTGAGGAGCTGCGCCAGTTGCCGCCCCTGACCAAGCAGACACTGCGCGACAACCTCTACTTCGACTTGCTGTCGGACAATCATTCCAAGCGCAAGATCCAGAAGATCGTCACCAGCGGGTCAACCGGTGAGCCGCTGGCGCTGTTCGCGGACCGCTTCCAGCTCGATATGCGCTGGGCGAACACGTGGCGCAACGTCGAGTGGACCGGCTATCGCTTCCCGGACCGACAGGTCCGCTTGTGGCACTCCACCATCGGCCTGAAGCGCAGCCAGGCGCTGAAGGAGCGTGTGGATGCAGTCTTATCACGGCGTAAATTTGTTTCGGTGTTTAGTCTCGATGATCAGGCGCTGCGGCAATACATCGAGTATGTCCGGCGTCACCAGCCCGCACTGCTCGATGGGTATGCGGAAGCCTTCAACGTCGTTGCGCATGCGCTGGCGCGCGAGGGCATCGATGGGCTGCGGGCCGGGGCCATCATTTCCTCGGCGCAGACCCTGCCGCCCGAGACGCGGGCGCTTATCGAGCGGCAGTTCGGTTGCCCGGTGTTTGACAAGTACGGCGCGCGCGAGTTTAGCGGCATCGCACACGAGTGCGCGGCGCATGCGGGCTATCACGTGAACGCTGAAAGTTACCTCGTCGAGATCGTGCGCGACGGGCGCGCGGCGCGCGAGGGTGAAGTGGGAGAGGTGCTGGTCACCGATCTCAACAACCGCTGCGTGCCCTTGATCCGTTATCAGCTCGCTGACCTCGCCGTGGCCACCAACCGATCCTGCCCGTGCGGTCGCGGGCTGCCGTTGATCGAGAGGGTGATCGGCCGCACGCAATCCGTCGTACTCGGAACCAACGGCCGCTACGTTCCGGCGACGTTCTTCGCCCATTTTTTCAAGGACTACGAGTACGCCGTCGCGCGCTATCAGATCGTGCAAGAGGCCGGCGACCAGCTCCACATCCGCATCATCCGCAAGTCGCGCTTCACCAAGGACACGGAGGCCGACGTCCGCCGTGGTCTGGCACAGGTGCTGGGGGAGGACATGCGGATCGAGTTCGAACAGGTGGAGAGGCTCCCGCTCGGACGCAGCGGCAAAGCGCAGACGTGCCTGTGCAAGATCGAGTTGCCGTTGTTCTCCGCAAGGGAGGCGGAGGCGTGGGAAGAGGAGGCGCGCCGCGAAGTTGCTGGGGTTGCCCGGTAGCCCAACCGCTGAGCTATGGAGGCGTCGCTCTACGGCCGGTTCTTCCAACTGGAGGACCGGTACTGGTGGTCTGTCGGAACACGGGCGATCTTCCGCGAATGGGTGGCGAACGCCCTCCGCGGCACCGCGGCGCCGACCTTGCTGGACATCGGCTGCGGCACCGGTGCGCTCACAGCGGAACTGGGAGCGCTCGGTCGCGTGATCGGACTCGACCTGTCGCCTGAGGCGATTCTCTTCAGCCGCCGGCGTCGGCTTGACCGGCTATGCTTGGGTGCGGCCGAATCGCTGCCCTTTGGGGCTGAGCGCTTCGACGTCGTGACCGCCGTCGATATGATCGAGCATGCCGATGACCGTCAAATTCTGCGGGAGATTGCCCGCGTGCTCAAACCCGGCGGCGCGGTGCTGATCCACGTTCCGGCGTTCCCGTTTCTGTGGGGCGAGCATGATGAGGTGAATCGCCATCGCCGGCGCTACTGGCGATCGGAGCTGTGCAGCGTAATCGCGAGCAGCGGTCTGCGCGTCGAGCGGCTGTCCTACATTAATTGCCTGCTCTTTCCGTTCGTGCTCCCGGTGCGGCTCTGCAAGCGGCTGTTGCGCCGGGTGAGACCGAAAGCCGCGCCTGAAGCCGAGATCTACGATCTTCCGAACTGGGCCAACATGGGGCTGACGAGATTACTCGGCTTCGAGCGAAGCATCCTGCGCCGGAGCAACCTGCCGATCGGAGTCTCATTGGTATGCCTCGCGCGCAAGTAAAACTCTCTTGGCCTTGGACCGGCACGGTTCTCTGCGTGGGTTTCTACGCCCTGCTGGCGGCGACGTTTCTAGAGTTGGAGATGGTTCAGCCGGCGCCGACGCCCGGAGACCCGCGCGGCGGGGATCTCCTGGCGTATTACTACCCCATGCTGAAATACGGATTTGCCCAGCTGCGCAGCGGGCAGCTGCCGTTGTGGGATCCGTATCAATCGTGCGGTACACCGTTTCTGGCCGTTCCGAATATCGGCCTGTTTTATCCGCTCTATCTGCCGTACCTGTTGCTCGATGCCGCGACGGCGTTCAATCTCGATGTCGCAGTTCACCTCCTGATCGCGTCCACGGCGATGTTCCTGCTCTGCCGGCACTTCAAGATGGAGCGCGGTTCCGCACTTGTTGCTGGCGTTGTCTACGCCTACAGCGGGAGCATGCTCCTCAAGGTATACTTCCCAAACTTCATCGCGCCCGTCGTCTGGATTCCGCTGATCTTCCTCCTCGTGGACCGCATCCTCCGGGGCCGCGCGTGGTGGCCGTGTGCCGCTCTGGCTGCGGTGGTTGGCGCGACGCTCTTAGGGGGAAATGTTCAATTCTCGTATTTCACGGCGTTGGCCTTGATTCCATTCGTAGCGACTCGCTCCGCCGTCGTCGTTTGGAAGCGCGGTGCTCGGGCCCTGGTCCCCGCCTACGGCGGGCTGATGCTTGCCGCGCTGTTGGCGCTTTTAGTCGCTGCGGTTCGGGTGCTTCCGGCCGCGGAGTACATGGCCGAGACGTGGCGGCCACCGGGCAGCCTGGATGTCCACGCTGCTTCGGTCATGGCGATTGCGCCCCGGGCGTTTGCGATGAACCTCTTCACTCCTGGGCCTCCGGCGCCGTCGCCATCACTCTGGTCGGGTGCGGATGTTGAGCGAGAGGCCTATGTGGGCGTGGCACCCATGGTTCTGGCGCTGGTCGGACTGCTCCTGTGGAAGAAACGGTCGGTATCGCTGCCGATTGCCTGTGCTGGGATCGCCGCCGCCTTCTATTCGTTTGGAAGCCGAACTCCCTTTTACCCTCTGTTGTTCAAGCTTCCGGGGGGCAGCTGGTTTCGCGGTCTCGATCGAGCGCTCATCATCTTCGCTTTCGCAAGCGCCTTCCTCTGTGGCGCCGGTCTGGACGTGTTGTTGCGTAGCCGCCAACAATCGCTGTCAGCGCTACGGGTGGGCATCCGTGCCGGCCTCAAAAACACCCCGCGTGCGCTGCTGTTCGGTACGGCGCTCGTGGTGCTCTTGCTCGGACTCGGGGTTGGTGATCAGCGGGAGGCTGCGCTCCTTGCCTCCTATTGGGGATTCGGTGTCGCGATACTCGGAGCGCTGTCTTTCCTTGGCGCCCGAGTGCCAGTGCGAGCAACTGGAGTGTCAACCATCGCGGTGCTGATCATTTGCGATCTATTTCACGCACACAGATATCCAGGGGTCTTGCCGTCACAGCTGGGCGGTTACTTGTCGCGGTATGATGCATTGTTTGACCAGATCCGCGGCAGACAAGGATTTGACCGCACCTATATCTGGAGCTCGATGGCCAGTTCGTCACCGCTTCCGTTCTACTCGGATGTCGCCAAGGCCGGATTGCTGCATGGGATCTGGGTGGTAACCGACTATGAGCCGTTATCCACACAGAGGATGGAGAGTTACCTCGCCGCGCTCGGGGCAGGTGCCTTTCGGCCCATGGGATATCATACCGTCAGCCTGTCGCGAGAAAACGTGGGGCTGTTCGACTTGATGGGCGTTCGTTACACACTGATGCAGACGGGGCAGGAAGCCAAGGTCGTCGACAAATTCGCGGAGCTTTCGGCGCGCTGGAAATTGCTGTCGACGAAGGACGGGGTGTCGGTGTACGAGCGGCCCGACGCGATGCCGCGGACCTTCGTTGTCAATCAGGTCGAAGTGGAACCACAGCCGGACCGCTTGCTTGCTCGGCTGAAGGGGGCGAACTTGAGGCAAGTTGCGTTCGTGGAGGAGAGCCTCAGGGCCGATGTCGCGCCGCAAAGCGGAGAAACCGGAGCCGCCTCTGAGGTTGAGATTGCCGCGTACGGACCGCAGCACGTCACCATCAGCGCGACGGTGCCTAACGGTGGGTTTCTCGTGTTAACGGATCAGTACTATCCAGGTTGGCGGGCGTTGGTGGACGGCGCGCCGACGAGAATCTATCGTGCCGACTATCTGTTTCGTGGCGTGCAACTTCCGCCGGGGACGCATCGCGTCGAGTTTGTGTACCGGCCCGCGAGCTTCTATCTTGGAGTGTTCGGGAGTGTGATCGGGGTGGCTGGAATCCTTCTGTTGCTCGCGTTGCCGCGGCGGCCGAGCACAGGGCCGAATGGAGGTGCCGCTGGTGCTTGAGCCCAATCTCGTTGCGGTGGCGCACGAGCAGGTCGATTACCCGCTGGCGCCGCCGTTTGACGGACCCAATCCGGTCTACGACGCTGTAGCGCGGCTGCTCGCGGACCTGGGTCTCGACAGCGGACGCGCAGGGACGCCGGACTGGAACCCACTCGGGCCGTTCGTTGGTCCCGGTCAACACGTCGTGATCAAGCCCAACTTCGTCAGCTCACGGAATTTCCACCAGCGCTACGGGCGTGACGATTTCTTGTGCTGCTGCACGCACCCGTCGGTGATCCGGCCCGTGATCGACCTGGCGTGGCGGGCGCTCGCTGGGCGCGGCACGATCTCGATTGCCGAAGCCTCGTTGGAAGGCGGTGATCTGGGCACGACATTGGCGGCGCTCGGTGTCTTGGAAATGGTCGATACGTTGCGGCGGCGCGATGGCATCAATCTCGAGCTGATCGATCTACGCGATTTTCAGATCGTGCCGCATATGGTGATCGACAACCACCCCGTCGCCGGGCGCAGCCTGAACTTCGGCGTGCTCAAGCGCGAGACGCTACCGGGCGACCCGCGTGGGTATACGACGGTCAATCTCGCGCACGCCAGCAGCTTTTCGGACTTGGAGGGCCACTGCGACCGACTCCGTTTCCATCACAGCAACCCTGGATGGCCATCGCTCCATCACCGGGGTGAGCGGCACGAATATTCGCTTCCGAATACGCTGTTGGCAGCCCATCTCGTGGTCAGCCTGCCGAAGATGAAGACGCACAAGAAGACGGGCGTCACGCTGAGCCTGAAGAATATGATCGGCGTAACCAATGAGAAGTACTGGCTGCCGCACTTCAGGGCCGGCGCGCCCCCAGCTGGTGACGAGTATCCGGTTCGGCCACCGCTCGGGGCGCGCCTGGCCACGTTTTTGTCGCGCATGCGACTTCCAGGCGGTCACGCCTTGGTCTTGCGCCTTCCACCCGTCGGGCGACGTGAGGAGCCTTACATCTACGATGGCAGCTGGAGTGGGAACGACACGCTGTGGCGTACGATTCTCGACCTCAACCGCATCGTCCTGTACGCCGACAAGGGGGGCTTCATGCGCGACGCGCCGCAACGGAGGATGCTGTCGATCATCGACGGTATCGTGGCGGGGGAGGGGAACGGCCCGCTGGCCCCCAGCCCGAAGCGGTGCGGGTTGCTCGTCGCCGGATTGGACTCGTGGGCGTGTGACTACGTGACGACGCGCATCATGGGGATCGAGCCGGGAAGGATCGGCTTCCTTTCGGGTGCGGCCCGTTCGGAGCCATACCCCGTCACGCGACTCGCTCCAGATATGCTGCGGATCGTGCCTCTCGAACTCGCCCGGCTCCACTTTGACTTTAGCCTGCCACGCGGCTGGCTGTGCGCGCGGGCAGCCGGTCCCGTCCCTAGCCTCGCGCAGTAAGGAGGGGAGCCGCACACACCTCCGCAGTCCTTGAACAGGACGCCGACCGGCTCCACCATGGCAAGTCCGTTTCCCGAGGACAAGCGCAGCGGGGTTGTCCCTCTGCGGTTCTGGGCGAATCCTTCTATGCTTCTGCTCGCCGTGCCGCTCGCGGCAGCCACAGTGTGCTACTACCCCATTGTCGACAACTATTTCCTGCTGACGCCGTTTGGCGGGCACGTACTGTATGGAACGGGCGACAACCGGCCCCATAGCCTGTTGCTCTACAGTGCATTCTGGCGGCCGGTTCCTTCCGCCGCGCTC
>Ga0326727_10025974_pt1 | contig 10928 bp, 10 predicted proteins | sample MB2enrmetagenome_FD_207643 | JGI IMG/M metagenome (GOLD analysis project Ga0326727, IMG submission 207643) | Lab enriched peat soil microbial communities from McLean, Ithaca, NY, United States - MB29MY | ecosystem: Environmental > Terrestrial > Soil > Wetlands > Peat | place: USA: New York... | reverse complement strand
CGCAAGTCGCACGACAAGCAGGCGCCGCTCACTCCAGACGACCGCCGCCGCGTGGGCCTGCTTAACGGAGGCGCGCAATTCGCTCTCACCCCTTTCTCCATCGTCTTCTTCTACAGCCTCATCGTGCATCACCGTACCCCGGACAACGGAACGCTTCTCGGCCTGTCTCTGATGGCCATGATTCTGCTCCCCGTCACTATGGCCTACGTCATCGTTGTCGAGCGGGCTCTCGATGTTCGCGTAGTGATCCGCCAGGGTCTGCAGTATGCGCTGGCGCGCGGCGGAATCCGCATCGTTCAGTTGTGCGTTGGCGTCGTAATCGTGTATTTCTCGCTTGGATTTCTCGACGCCGCAAATGTGTCCCGTGTCATCCGCATAGCTGTCTTCACCACCGGAATCCTCGTGGTCGTTCGCATCCGCGACGTCGGTGACGGCGTACGCCGCTGGCTTGATCGCCGCTTCTTCCGCGAAGCTTATAACGCCGAGCTCATCCTTGGCGAACTGGGCGAACAGGTACGCGCCATCCTCGATACCCGCGAGCTCTTGCAAACGGTGTCGCGAAAGATCGCCGAATCTCTGCACGTGGAGCGAATCGCCGTGATGTTGCGCGATGGGGCGATGTTCCGGCCCGCCTTCGCCACCGGCTATCCTGCGCCCCTCGAGTTCTCGCTACCGGACGAGGCCCCGGCCATCGCCCACTTGCGTGATGCCCGCGCTCCGGTGGTTCCGGACGCTGAAGAGCAATCGGAGTTGCCCGGTCTCGACGCTCGCCTGCTGCTGCCGCTCGCGTCGAAAAACGATCTGCTCGGCTTCATCAGCCTTGGTCCCAAGCGTTCCGAAGAGCCGTACTCATCCGACGATACCCGGCTTCTGCTCACCGTCGCCGCGCAAACCGGCCTGGCGCTGGAGAACAGCCGGCTCTCCGAAGCCATCGCCCATGAGGTCTCGCAGCGCGAGCTCCTCAACCGTGAAATTGAAATTGCGCGCGAGGTGCAGCAGCGTCTCTTCCCGCAAAACCTGCCGCACATCGTCTCGCTCGATTATGCCGGCCACTGCCGTCCGGCGCAGGGCGTCGGCGGAGATTATTACGATTTTCTGGCGCTCTCCGACGGCCAGCTTGGTCTCGCCATCGCCGATATTTCCGGCAAAGGAATCCCCGCCGCGCTCCTGATGGCCAGTCTGCAGGCTTCCGTGCGTGGCCAGTCGCAGGGCCCCGGGGACGTGGCCGGACTCATGACCAACGTGAACCGCCTTGTCTACGAAGCGTCTCCTGCGAACCGCTATGCCACCTTTTTTTACGCACAATTCGATCCGCGAACACGCCGGCTCATCTGGTCCAACGGCGGCCACAATCCGCCTATCCTGCTCCGTGGCGGCGAGGTCATCCGTCTCGAAACAGGAGGACCCGTGGTGGGTCTCTTTCCGCAGTCATCGTATGAGCAGGACGCCATCGTGCTGCAGGCGGGCGATCTCCTCATCTTCTACACCGACGGCATGAGCGAAGCCGAGAACCCCGCCGAGGAAGAGTGGGGCGAAGATGCGCTGATCTCTGCGGCCCGCGCGTGCGCCGAGAAAACGCCCGTCGAGATGATCGCCAGCATAATGGACGCGGCCGATGCCTTCGCCTCCGGCGCCCCGCAGCACGACGACATGACGCTGGTTATCGCCCGAGTCACCGAATAACTATGGACACGCGGCGTCAGCCGCGTTCGTGTTTCTTCCGCCGCGCCTTCCCTGCCCGCACCGGTTCCACCACCGAGAACTGCAACTGCCTCTGCATCGCATCCACGCGATCTAGAATCACCCGCACCTTCTGCCCAATCGCGTACTCGCGCCGCGTTCTTTCGCCGATAATCTTCCGCACATTCTCGTTATATAGGTACCGGTCGCCGGGCAGCGTGTCCACCGGCACCAGACCTTCAATGAACAGCTCCGCCAGTTCCACGAAGAACCCGAACTTCGCCGTGCTTATGATCAGCGCGTCGAACTCCTCGCCCACGCGCTCTTCCATGAACTTCGCCTTCTTCCACTCCACCAGCTCGCGTTCGGCATCGGCCGCGCGGCGCTCGCTCTGCGACGATTCTTCGGCGATCCGCGCCACCTCGGGCTCCGGCAATTCCCGCGCTTTCTCGCCATCCAGCCATGCCGACAGAATCCGGTGCACGATCAGATCCGGATATCGCCGGATCGGCGACGTGAAGTGCGTGTAGCTGTCTGCCGCCAGCGCGAAATGCCCGCGATTGTCCGCGCTGTACCGTGCCTGCTTCAAAGACCGCAGCATCAGATAGCTTAGGATGCGCTCCTCCGGCTTGCCCTCGATCTTCGCCACCAGCTTCTGGTAATGCCGCGACGTGATTGCGACCTCTTCGGGCAACTCGATCTCGCGCCGGACTTTGGTCCCGTCCCGCCGGCGTTGGGTGTTGCCGAACCTCCGCGCCGGGATCGGCCCCACACCCAGCGAGTACCCGAACGTCGCCGCAATCTGCTCGAACTCCAGCACACGCTTCGGATCGGGTTTCTCGTGAATGCGATAAATCATGGGCACGCCGAGGTTCTCGATATGCGCGGCCACGGACTCATTCGCGGCCAGCATGAACTCCTCAATCAGCCGGTGCGCGATATTGCGCGGCGCACGGATCACGCCGGTCATCTGCCCGAACTCGTCAAACTCGATTAGCGGCTCGGGCATATCGAAATCGATGGACCCGCGTTTCACTCGACGCCGGTTCAGAATCAGCGCGAGATCCCGCATCGTCTCGAAGCGCGCCGTCAGCCTGCCGTATCGCTCCCGCAGCGCCGCGTCGCCTTCCAGCAGCAAGTTGACGTTGGTGTAGGTCATCCGCTCCACGCTGCGAATCACCCCGCGCATGCACTTCTGCCCGACAATTTCTCCCGCGTGATCGATCTCCAGCAACACCGACAGCACCAGCCGTTCCACGCCAGGTTTGAGCGAACAGATCTCCGTCGAGAGCTCCAGCGGCAGCATGGGCACAGCGCGATCGGGGAAGTACACGCTGGTTCCGCGCAGCCGTGCCTCGTCGTCGATCGGGGAACCGGGCCGAACGTAATGGCTGACATCCGCGATGTGAACCTGCAAGGCGTAATTCCCATTGTCCAGCCGCTCCACCCACACGGCATCGTCGAAATCGCGCGCCGTTTCGCCGTCGATGGTGACGATATCGAACGATCGAAAATCCTGTCGCCGGGCGATCTCGTCTTCCGGAATCACCGCGCTGATCCTCTGTGCCTGTTCGATCACCTCCACGGGAAACCGGTGCGGGATGTGATGCTTGCGGATCATCACCTCGACGTCCACGCCGAAGTCGTCCGGGTGTCCCAGCACCTCAATCACGCGCCCCACGGCGTGATCGTCATCCTCCGGAAACTCGAGAATCTCGCAGTTCACGATCATGCCATCCAGATCCTCGGGGCCATGTACTTCGATAGCCTGCGCGCCCACGCGATCGTATGCAGCGTTCGCTTCGGGAATCTCCAGACCGTCCGGGATCTCGATCCACTGGCGGATGCGGTCGTCATGCGGGATCACGAACGCCCCGGTTCGCTTCATCCGAAACTCGCCCACCACCTCCGTGTGCGCTCGCCGCAGCACCCGGACGATCTCGCCATCGGCGCGCCCATCGCGTTCGATCCGTCCAATGCGCACCAGCACGCGGTCGCCGTGCATGGCCTTCTGCGCCGACTCGGGCGGAACAAAGATATCTCCGCGAATGCCTTCAATCGGCTGATCGGAAATCAGGAAGCCATAGCCATCGCGATGCATGTTGAGCCGGCCTGTCGAATACTGCCGGCTTACGCGCGTCGAGATGTAATGTCCCGAACGCAGCTCCACCAGCTCGCCGCGTTCAGTGAGGCGGTCGAGCGCATGCTCCAGTTGCTCCTTCGAGTGCCCTTTCGCACCCAGCTCTCGGAGGAGCTGTTTCCATGTCGCGCGCCCATGGGGAAGATGCTCGATGTATTCAAGAAGCTGGCGATCCATCGCGGCCATTATAGACTCTGCGGTTGTACCCTCCGGCCTTCCGTGTCCGAAACGAATATTCCGCCCATTTCCTGGAATACGCAATAACGCAAGAGTTTCTAAGGCGTCCGAACCGTCGCAACACTCCTCTCGCGCTCATCGCGCGGCTTCGCTCGTCGAAGAGGCAGGTGTGACCGCTTGTCATCGGCGCGAGAAAAGCGTCGCAGCAAGGCGAGCAGGCGTCTCCTTCGGACGCAGGCGCGTTCGCGCTGATGGAAAAAGACGAAAGGATCGGTTATAGACATGTCGAAAACGTATTTACGGGGAGCTCTGCCCGGATTTGCCGGATGCCTTGTGATGCTCGCGCTCGCTGCCGTGCCCGCTCAGGCACAGCTGGAGATCGAGAACCAGGACGTCACCCTGCGATTTGGCATTCAGGGCCAGTTCTGGGGCGACTGGACGCAGGATGCGACGGCGCCCTCGGCGGGGCCGCAGGGTTACGCTCAGAACTTCTACCTGCTTCGCGACCGCCTGATGATGGCCGGCAAAATCGGCGACAGGATCAGCTTCTTCTTCCAGACTGACGACCCGAAGCTCGGATTGTCTCCTGCCGGCGCGACAGCCACGAAAACTCTCACCACCGGTAATGCCACGTCTCCCGGATTCCTCATTCAGGACGCATTTGTGGAATACAGGGTGGGCGATCAAATGCAGTTCTCCGCCGGAGAAATGCTCGTACCGTCTTCCAGGCAGACGCTGCAATCCACGATCAGTTACTACACCATCAACATCAGTTCGCTGGCCACCATCTCCAACAGCGCGACTTACGAATCGGCGTTGCGCGACGTGGGCTTTCAGGCCCGTGGGTACTTCTTCGACGACCGCCTGCAGTACCGGGGCGGCATATTCGCCGGCGAGAGGAACGCGAACGGACGCAATGCCCCGAGGCCAGCGGCCTATTTTCAGTACGACTTCTTTTCCCGCGAAAAAGAATATGCGTATACCGGCACCGCGCTCGGCAAACGAAAAATACTCGCGATCGACGCTGGCGGCGACAAGCAGGGCTCCTACCGCTCGATGACCGCCAACCTCGCGAATGACACCCCGGTGCGCGGGGGCGACGAAATCGGGTTCAATTTTGAAGTGCTGCACTACGACGGCAGGAACAAGTTCCTCACTATCCCGGACCAGAATAACTACGTGGCCGAGGGCGCTTATTACATCCACAAAGTCAGGTTCCAGCCATTCGCCAAATTCGAATCGCAGAACTTCGTTGCCCCCATCAATGGTACAAACGATATCAACCGATACGGCGGAGGCGCGAACTATTACATCCGTGGCCAGAGCCTGAAGTGGACGGTCCAATATACGCGCGCGCTGCCACAGAACGGTTCGCTGATCAGGCCCAGCAATGAGCTGAGCACGCAGTTCCAGGTGTTCTATTTCTGAATGGCGGCAATCGGTATCATGAGGGTCTGACCCGCTTCGCTCTCATCGCCGATGTTCATGGCAACATCTGGGCGCTGGACGCGGTCTTGGCCGACATCGACGGGCGCGGCATCGACGTAATCTTCGACCTGGGTGATTCGCTCCAGGGGCCGCTCGCGCCCGAGGTCACGGCGGACCGCCTCATTGAACGCGAGATCCCCAGCCTCCTGGGAAACGACGATCGCGCGATGCTGACGCAGCCGCCTCGCTCGGAACACCGCGTCTGGATCGAAGCCCTGCCGGGCAGGCGCGAGCCCGATCCCGATATCCTGCTCTTTCACGGTACGCCGGATTCGGACCTTATCTACCTTCTCGAAGACGTGCGGCCCGAGGGCGTGCGCCTGCGGGACTCGGCGGGTATCCGTGAACTGCTTGGAGAAACGCGTCACTCGCTCTTCGCCTGCGGCCACTCGCACATGCCGCGAACGGTCCAGCTCGATCCCGGCCGCCTGATCGTCAACCCGGGCAGCGTGGGACTTCCCGCGTATCGAAGCGACGCACCGCACCCCCACGTCATGGAAGCCGGCAGCCCGCACGCACGGTACGCCGTCGTGACCCGCTCCGGCGCTGGTTGGCAGGTGGAGCACATAGCGGTGCCCTACGATTACGCCGCGGCTTCAGGCATGGCCGCCGCGAACGGCCGTCCGGACTGGGCCCAACGCCTGCTAACCGGCCGCGTTTGAGCTCTTCAGCTCCTCCATCGATACATCCTTGATATGCGTGGCGATCCACCATTGGTAGCCGAACGGATCCTTCACACCCGACGTCCGATCGCCATAGAACTGGTCGGCTGGCTCGCGGGTGCTCGTCGCTCCCGCCGCCAGCGCCTGCTTGTACATCGCGTCGCAATCCTCCGTGTAAATCATCAGGCCGATGGCTGATCCGCCAAAATGTTCGGCGCTGAACGCTTCGAGATCCGGAAACTCGTCGGCCATCATGATCACGGAATCGCCAATCCGAATCTCGGCATGGCCAATGCGCCCGTCCTTATTGTTCATACGAAGTATTTCCTGCGCTCCGAACGCCTTAACGTAAAAGGCGATGGCGGCTGCGCTATTCCTGAAGTGCATATACGGCTGCACGCTGTGGTAGCCATCGGGTATAGGTTTCACCTGAGACATGATCGCTCCTCCTGTTCGTCAATTCTCGCTCGAAAGCCCGTCGGCGGGATTGTAAGAATTTGACCGGCCTGCCCTCATGTCAGCGGCACGTGATTCAGGTGCGGTGTGGCCAGCGACGAGTACACGCTCGGCGTGAAACCGGAGAACCCCTGAAAATCGTGAATGAAGTGAGCCTGGTCGTAATACCCGTTCTCCACTGCCACTCGCGCCCAGTCGATGTCGCGCCGGCTATGCACCGTCCGCAGGACGCGCTGAAAGCGGCGTACACGCGAGAAGGTCTTGGGCGTCAGACCAACCTGCCGATGAAACAGCTCGATAAACCGACGCGGGCTCAGACCCACCCGATCGATGACATCCGTGACGCCGCCGCTCGGGCCGCACTGGCAGAACTGGCTGAGGGCGAACGCGACGGCGGGATGCAGTTCCGGCGAGCGCACCAGTTGTTCCATCAGGCTGCGCTCCAGGACTGCGAACATCGCATCTGGGCTCGAGGCCGCAAGAAGCTGCTCTCGAATCTCGCCAACCCGCGTCGGCCAGAGGTCGGCCAGTGCAACCGACGAACCTTCCAGTTCGGCCGCCGGCATGCGAAAGAACGGGAAGGCCCCGCCCGGCTTGAACTGAATGCCAACCACGCGCTCCTGCTGATTGGTGTCGATGACGAAGCAATCCGACCGTGCCCCCGACAACACCGCATGGCCATAGCCGTTATGACGCGTTATGTCCTGCGCATCGTAGATGCGCAGTGGTCCCTCGCGCAGATTAATAATGATGGCGGATTCGCCGTTCGGCAGCAAGCGCTCGTAAGTGTGAGTTGCAGGTGCGCCTTCCCAGTACCACAAGCATTCCACCAGAGCGGAGAGCGGCGAGCGCGGGATACGGTGCATGCTCAGCATCGGCGTGCTTCAGTGAATTGTAGCGCGCGCCGCGCTATACCATAGGACACATGGAGCTGAAAGCCGTCCGCATCGAGGTCCCGGAAGATGGCAACGTGATCGTTGGCCAATCCCACTTCATCAAGTCCGTCGAGGATCTCTATGAAGCCATCGTGAATACCGTCCCGCACATGAAGTTCGGCATCGCTTTTAACGAGGCCTCCGGCCCATGCCTGACGCGCATCGAGGGCAACGATGCCGAGTTGCAGGCCGTCGCCGCGAGTAACGCAACGGCCATCGGCGCAGGTCACCTGTTCGTGATCGCACTGCGCGAGGGTTTCCCCATCAATCTCACTAACGCCATCCAGCAGGTGCCCGAGGTCTGCACCATCTTCTGCGCGACGGCGAATCCCGTAGAGGTCATCGTTGCCGAGACGCAGCAGGGCCGTGGCGTGTTGGGCGTCATTGACGGCAGTCCGCCCAAAGCCATCGAATCGGAAGACGCCGCAAAAGCCCGGCGCGAGTTCCTGCGGCGCATCGGCTACAAGAGATGACTCCGCGCGTCTTCACCAGTCTCGATGAACTGCGCCCGCTGATCGGTCAGGAAGCCGGCGTCAGTGACTGGTTTGAGATCACTCAGGAGGCCATCGATCGTTTTGCCGATGTCACCGGCGACCATCAGTGGATTCACGTCGACGCCGATCGCGCCCGCCGCGAATCGCGCTATGGCAACACCATCGCGCACGGCTTTCTCACGCTGTCGCTGCTCAGCCATCTTTCGCGCGAGGCCGTGGACGTTCATAGCGGGTTGCCGATGCGGGTGAACTACGGCCTGAACCGCGTGCGCTTCCCTTCGCCGGTGGTGGCCGGGTCCCGAGTGCGCGCGCATATGACGCCAAAAAGCGTCTCCGCGACTGAGATCGTCTGGCTGGTGACCATGGAGATTGAAGGTGTTGAGAAACCGGCGGTGGTCGCCGAATGGATCACCCGCTTCTACTGATGCCTGAACATCTGTCGTTGGCCGAGGCCAGGCGCATCGCGCTCGCCTCGCAGGGATTCGATCGGCCGCGGCCGGGTGATCGCATATGCATCCGCCGCATCCGGCGCACGATCCACCGTCTCGGTCTGCTCCAGATCGATTGCGTGAACGTCCTCGTCCCCGCGCATTACCAGGTTCTGTTCTCGCGGCTGGGTCCCTATGATCGACAGCTGCTCGACGAGCTGGTCTATCGGCGCCGCGAGTTCACCGAACAGTGGGCGCACGAGGCGTCCATCATTCCCGTGGCCACCTGGCCGCTGTTGCGGCATCGCATGGCCGGCCACCGCGTGCGGCCCTCGGGTTTCGAGAAGGTGATGGAGCGGCACACGCAATACGTCGACTGGGTGCTTGACGAGGTCCGCGCCCGCGGTCCGCTGGAGGCGAGCGAGCTCGCGCAACCAGAGGGTGTGGCGCGGCGGCTTGACGAGGCTTCACGATGGCTGCGCGAACACGGATCCTGGTTCGGAAGCGCGCCCCGTGCCGTGCTCGAAGCGCACTTCGGCCGCGGACTGCTGGCGGTCTCCAACCGGCGCGAGAGCTTCGCCCGTCTCTACGATCTTGCCGAGCGCGTGGTGCCCGCCGAACATCTCAGCCGTGAAGTCGAACCGGCGGAAGCTCAGCGAGAGCTGATTCGCATCGCCGCACGCGGACACGGCATTGCCACTGTCTCCGATCTTGCCGACTATTTCCGCATGTCCGTGCGCGATGCTCGCCAGCCTGTGGCGGAGCTGGCAGCCGCCGGTGAGCTGATCGAGGCACGGGTGGAGGGCTGGCGCGAACCCGCTTGGCTCCATCCCAAAGCTCGCCCCCTAAGACGCACCGATGCCGCCGCGCTGCTCTCGCCCTTCGATCCCGTAGTCTGGTTCCGCCCGCGGCTCGCGCGCCTGTTCCACTTCGATCATCGCTTCGAGATCTTCGTGCCCGAGGCGAAGCGTCGCTGGGGCTGTTACGTGCTGCCGTTCCTGATGGGCGACCGTCTGGCAGCGCGCGTGGATCTCAAAGCCGACCGCACCAACCGCCGCCTGCTGGTCCTCGCTGCATGGAAGGAGAAGGACGTGGATGTGGATGCAGTGGCCGAAGCGCTGGCTCTTGAACTACGCACGCTGGCCACGTGGCTTGATCTCGACGCCGTGGTGGTGAAGCGCCGTGGCGATTTTGCCAGGCCACTGGCCGCGACCGTCCGGAACGGCGGCTGAAGACCGCCTACGCTCCTCTGCCTGTAACCTTTGCGACCTCGCGCAGGCCGTCGCCCACCAGCACGGTCCGGATGAGACGAAGATCGTTCAGGATGCGCCGACTCTTCTGGGTGTGAAAGGAGAGCTGATGCATTTTGTACAAGGCCAGGTTGAGCGCTTCCGCCTGCCGCTGGTTATCGGCCTCATCAAGCATTTCGTGAAGCTCGCGAGACGCGCCGGCGATCTCCTCTTCGAGGAGTACCATAAACTCCAGAGCACTCTCGATCGATTCGAACGGCCGAATTTCGTCGCCCATGTATTCTATTACCTCACAGTTCGGGCTGTGGCGGGGAGCGGGCATTTTTGGCCTCACGTTACTGATCTTGAGCGGCTGCGCTCATAAGGTGGCACGTGTTCCCGGCCCCGGCGCGCTATCTTCTGGTCCTCCCGACCACATTGACCTCGAACCGGGCTGGCGCCTGCGCGTGGTGACCCCGATTCTGAGGTCCGGCGGATACCTGGTCGAAGCCGAAGGCGAGCAAGGCGGCACAACGTTGCGGGCCGGATCGGATTTCCTCGGTTACGAGGTCGCATTCTATGCGGTGAAAACGCGAGGCATCGAATTCACCGCGGCGGAGGTGCATAAGAAGGATACCGTGGTTACCGCTGTGAAACCGATCGTCCCCCTGTTTCGGATGCCTGCCCACGCCCGCTACACCCGGCTAATCTACCTCGTGCGCGTCAGCGATGCCGATCACGACATGGCGGTGGTGGCTGCCCACAACAAGAACTCGCTCGATCCGCTCACGGCACAGGTACGAGCGAATCCGGCGAGCTGTCACGATACGGACAAGACGTATTGCGCCTGGATACCGGACGGCATAGCGGTGACGCCCGAGATGAGAGCCAGGGCGACGGGTACGGAGCAATGGGTGCCGGCGCATTAGCGATCGGGTTGTGGTTGCTGTTCGCGCCGCCAGGCGGAAGCGCGTTCGTGGTGAATGGCACCATCGAACCGGCCGGTAAAGCGGTGGTCTGGTTGTACGGCGCGTCCTCCTCCTTTTCGGCGTCGACCCTGAGCGACTCCGGCGGCCGTTTCCGCTTTGGTGGAATCCTGCCCGGGTCTTATACGCTCACGGTGGTCACCACTGGACACAGCGAATGGCGCCAGACCATCGATGTTGGGCCGGGAAGCGCCGACGAGAAGGGGCGGGTGAATGTGCCGGTCCACATCGACGAAGCGAGGTCGCTGGCGGA
>Ga0326727_10025973_pt1 | contig 10928 bp, 8 predicted proteins | sample MB2enrmetagenome_FD_207643 | JGI IMG/M metagenome (GOLD analysis project Ga0326727, IMG submission 207643) | Lab enriched peat soil microbial communities from McLean, Ithaca, NY, United States - MB29MY | ecosystem: Environmental > Terrestrial > Soil > Wetlands > Peat | place: USA: New York... | reverse complement strand
CCGGCACCCCCAGAATGCGTGCCGGGTTGGTGGACAGGAGCGCGACGAAACGCTCGACGGGCAGGTCGGGCAAGGCCAGGGCGTAGGCGCCCACCGCGACCTCCAAGCCCGAGAAGCCGACCGGCGCTTCCTCTAGCAGCATCTCCTTCTCTTCGGGCGTGTGCGGTGCGTGGTCGGTCGCGAAGACGTCGATCGTGCCCGCCCGCACCGCCGCGCGGAGCGCGGCCGCATCGCTCTCGGCGCGCAAGGGCGGGTTGACCTTGGCGTCGCCGGTAAACGCGGCGAAGCGCGCGTCGGTCAGCAGCAGATGGTGCGGGGTGACCTCGCAGGTGGCGGCGGTTCCGCGCGACCGGGCAAACTCCATCAGCTGAACGCTGCCCGCGGTGGAGAGGTGGGCGATGTGAAACGGCTTGCCCGTATCGCCCGCGATCAACAGGTCGCGCGCGACGATCACGTCCTCCGCCAGTCCCGGCGAACCGGCGAGGCCGAGGCGGAGCGATTGCGCGCCCTCGTTCATGACGGCGCCGGCCTTGAGGCGCTCGTCTTCGCAGTGCGAGATGAACACGCCGGGCACGTCGCGGGCGTAGAGCGCCGCCTGACGCAGGACGCGTGCGTCCTCCACCGTCGTGCCGTCGTCGCTGAACGCGACCGCGCCGGCGTCCCGCAGGCCCCAGAACGGCGCCAGCTCGCGCCCCTTCCGTCCGCGGGTGATGGCGCCGATCGGATAGACGCGGGCGGTGCGGGCGGCGGTCGCCAGGCGCAGCACCTCGGCGATGGCCGCCGGCGAATCGAGCGCGGGCTCGGTATTGGGCATGCAGGCCACGGCCGTGAAACCGCCGGCCACCGCCGCGGCGCAGCCCGTGACGATCGTCTCCTTGTGGCTGTGCCCGGGCTCGCGCAGGTGCACGTGCATGTCGATGAAGCCCGGGGCCACGAAGGCGTCGGCGGCTTCGACGACCTCGGCGCCCTCGGGCGGCGCGAGGTGCTCGGCGATTTCGGCAACGAGCCCGTCGCGCAACAGAACGTCGCGAACCGCGTCGAGCCCCAGCGCCGGGTCGACGACCCGGCCGCCGCGTACGAGAATCGGCCTCACAGCGCGGCGCCGTTCGCTAGGGAGCCGGGGGAAGCCCGCTTACTGCGGCGCGCCGACCTCGGCGCCGTGTTCGGCGGCGTAGGCTTCCTCGCAGACGTGCTTCAGACGCAACAACAGATCGGCCACGCTGGCCTGGGCGATTCGCTTCCCCAGGACCGCATCGAAAAGGGCCCCGGCTGCGCCCAGCGGCGGTGCGTACGACCCGTCGAGGTCGAGCCGGCAAAAACCGGCGCCTTCGTCGGCGGCGCTCAACGCGCCGGAGAAACTCGGAAACGGGCCGCCGCCTTCGGCCTCCCAACCGATGTCGGCAAACGCATAGCCCGGATACCCTTCGCGGCGCCGCAGATCGAGCGCGATCGGATGCTCGATCACCAGGTCGCCGACCTGGAGGCGCATCGGCAGGGTTCCCTTCTCGACCGTGCCTCCGTTCCGTGCCAAGTAGGTCGCGAGATACCCGGGCACGCGATCGAAGGGACAACGCACGCTGACGTATTCGTGGATGGGGCTCACGGAGATTCCTTTCGTAACTAACCTACGCTCCGTATATGACGCACCAGCGTGAAGGCACGATGAACGCAGCGCGTCGGAAGTGAGGCTGAGGACACACGTTTTCCCGCGCGGCGGCGGCCGAATACAATATCACGGAGATGGAATCACGGATGATGATCGAGCGCATGGATGCGACGTTCGAACGACTCAAATGGGACGAAGACGCGGTCGTGCCGCGCGATTTCCTACGCGCGGCAATGCGTACCGACGACCTCGAAATGCAGGGTACCGCCTATCAGTTTCTCGCCACCGAGCGGGGGACGGCGCGCGTGACGCCGCCGCTGGCGCCGGGCGAACTCAACGAATTCGCGGAGCGCTACCTCGGCCGTTGCCTGCGTGAGGATCCCCTCGCCGACGACTTTCTCGCCCAACGTTCGTGCACGCGCTACGGCGCCGGCTGGGAATTGGTGCGCTGGTACGTTCGCCTCTTCAAGGCGACGCCGGGCGAAGCCGACGCCCTCGCGGGCCTGCGCGCCATGCTCGCCTCGGCTTACCGCGAAGGCGACGCCGGCGTCCGCGCGGCGGTGGTCAACGTAACGCTCTCGCACCTGTTCGCGAGCGTCTCGGTGCGCCGCACCTTCGCGGAGTGGCTCGACGCTCCCGACTTACGCGAGGCCTACGCCGCCGCGCTCGACGGCCCGGCACGCCGCGCGGGCCTGCGCGCGAAGCGATCGGTTCAGCCGTTGACCAAAAAGTCGAGGACGGCCATCCGCACGTAGACGCCGTGCGAAACCTGCTGCGCGTAACGCCAGCCGGGAAAGCGCAGGACGTCCTCGGTGAGTTCGACGCCGCGATTGTACGGGCCGGGATGCATGACGATCGCGTGCTTGGGTAGACGCGCCAGCCGGCGCGCGTCGAGCCGGTAGTTGCGCGCGTAATCTTCGAGCGAAGGCAGCACAGCCGAGGCGATTCGTTCGTGCTGGATGCGCAGCAGCATCAGCGCGTCGACCTCGGGCAGCACGGCGTCGAGTTCCCGCGCGATGCGCAAGCCGGGCGCGGCCATCGCGTCGGGTAAGAGCGTCCGCGGCCCGACCAGCGTCACCTCGGCCCCCATCGTGCGCAGGCCGATGACGTTGGAGCGCGCCACCCGCGAGTGGAGAATGTCGCCGACGAGAGCGACGCGCAAGCCCGCCAGTTTGCCGAACTCCGTCTCGAGCGTCAGCAGATCGAGCAGGGCCTGCGTGGGATGCGCGTGCCTGCCGTCGCCCGCGTTGATCACGTGCCCGGCGAACGACTCGGCCAGGCGCGCCGGAAAGCCCGATTCCGGATGCCGCGTCACGATCGCGCGCACGCCCATCGCGCTCAAGGTCAGCGCGGTGTCGGCGATCGTCTCGCCTTTGCCCAAACTCGACGCGCCGGGCGGCAAGGCGACGACGTCGGCGCCGACGCGCTGTTCGGCGAGCGCGAACGAGGTGAACGTGCGGGTGCTGGCTTCGAAGAAGAGATTGACCACCGCGACGTCGCGCAACAGGTCGCGCGGCGGAGGCTCGGCGTGAAAGGCTTTCGCCCGAGCCAGCACAGCGCTCAGTTCGGCGGCGCTGAAATCGTCGAGATCGAGGAGGCTCGCGAACGGGCGCGCGCCGGAACCGCGTTGCGTGCCGGGCGCGCTAAGCGCCGGCATCGTCGCTGCGGATGACCACGCGGTCCTCGGGCGAGAGGGTCTTGCCGACCGTCACCGCGATGTGCTCGCGCCGGCTGGTGGGAATCGCGCGACCGACGTAATCGGCTTGCACCGGCAGTTCGCGCAGGCCGCGGTCGACCAGCACCGCCAGCCGTATCGCCCGCGGGCGGCCGAGGTCGGTAACGGCGTCGAGGGCCGAACGGACGGTGCGCCCGGTGAAGAGCACGTCGTCGACCACGATCACCACCTTGCCCGTGAGGTCCTCGTGAATCTCCGAATCGGGTAGAGCCCGCGCCACGTCGTCGTCGCGGTACAAGTTGACGTTGAGAAAGCCGAGGCCCGGGCGCATACCGCTGATCTCTTCGACCTTGGCCGCGAGCCGCCGGGCCAGTTGCTCGCCGCCCCGCCGGATGCCGATCAGCACCACGCCCTGCTGCGCGTCGTCGGGTTCCAAAATTTGGTGGGCGATGCGGCCGATGATGCGGTCGATCTGCTGCGCGGACATCAAGGTCCGCTCGCGCAGCGTCTCCAGCGCGCTTCTCACGCGCCGTCCTCACCGCCGAGTGCGCTCTGCGCCGCGCGCACGCGATCCCGCTCGTTCACGTAATTCGCCAACTTCTCGCGCTCCTTCGCAACCACGTCGGGGGACGCCTTGCTCGTGAAGCCCTCGTTGCCGAGCTTCTTCTCGAGCCGCGCCACCTCGCCGTCCAAGCGCTGGATCTCCTTGGCGTAGCGGGCTTCGAGCAGCGCCCGCGGCGCGCGCACGGTCACCGCGTCGAGTGCGTCGCCGGCCGCGCCCGCTTCGAGGGTCGCGCCGGCATGCAGGCTCAACAAGGTCCGCGTCTCCTCGTCGAGGCCCGCGGGCACGATCAGGGTCAGCTTTTCGCGCGGCGCCAAGCCCAACTCGGCCCGCATCTCGCGCGCCTTGCCCACCACCGTCTTGAGTTGCTCGTAGCGCGCCGACTCGCCGGGAAAGACGGGAACCTCGCCGGCATCGGGCCACGACGCGGTGACGATCGTCGCCCCGTCGTGCGGGAGCGCCTGCCAAATCTCTTCGCTCACGAACGGCGCGATCGGGTGCACCAGCCGCGCGGCCGCGTTGAGCACGAACGAGAGCACCGCCGCGCGCGTCGGCGTGGGCACCTTCGTCGCCTCGAGATACCAATCGCAATACTCGTACCACACGAAGTCGACCAGCGCGTCGGCCGCCACGCCGAACTCGAAACGCTCGAAGGCGCCGGTCACGGTCTCGATCGTGCGCCGCAAGCCGGTGAGGATCCACTTGTCGGCCAGACCGAGTTCGCGCGCCGGAGGAAGCGTGCCGCCGCGCGGCAAGCCTTCGGGAAGCGCGAGCACGTAGCGCAGCGCGTTCCACATCTTGTTGTTGAAGTCGCGCGCCTTCTCGCAGAAGCGCTCGTCGAAGCGCAGCTCCTGCGACTCGAGCCGCATCTGCCGGACGATGCCGAGGCGAAACGCGTCGGCGCCGTACTTCTCGACCAGATCCATCGGATCGATCACGTTGCCCAAACTCTTGGACATCTTGCGGCCCTGCAGATCGAAGACCAGCGGGGCGACGAACACCGTGTGGAAGGGCACGTCGCCCGCGAAGTGCAGCCCGAGCATCATCATGCGCGCGACCCACAAGAAGATGATCTCGCGTCCGGTGATCAGCACTTGGTTGGGGTACCAGTGCTCGAGTTCGGGCGTGGCCTCGGGCCAGCCCAGGATCGAGAACGGCCAGAGTCCGCTCGAGAACCACGTGTCGAGCGTGTCGAGGTCGCGGCGCAACTCGGTGACGCCCGCGGCGGCGGCTTGCGCGCGCGCTTCCTCTTCGCTTTCGGCAACGAAGACTTCGTCGTTGGGTCCGTACCAGACCGGCAACTGATGACCCCACCAAACCTGGCGCGAGACGTTCCAGTCGCGGATGTTTTCGAGCCAACTCTCGTAGGTGCGTCCGAAGCGTTCGGGCACGAAGCGCAGGCGGCCGTCGCGATAGGCTTGCAGCGCCGGCGCGGCCAGCGGCTTCATGGTGCAAAACCATTGCAGCGAGAGCAGCGGCTCCACCACCGCACCGGAGCGCGACGAGACGGGCACGACGTGGCGGCGCGGTTCGATGCCCGCGAGCAAGCCTTGCGCCTCGAGATCGGCGACGACGGCCTTGCGCGCTTCGAAGCGATCGAGGCCGACGTATTTAGCCGGTGCTTCGGCGGTGATCTTCGCGTCGAAGCCGATGACGCTCGGCATCGGCAGGCCGTGGCGTTCGCCGATCTCGTTATCGAGCGGGTCGTGGGCCGGGGTGACCTTCACCGCGCCCGTGCCGAAGTCGCGCTCGACGGCCGCGTCGGCCACGATCGGAATGGTCCGGCCGCACAGCGGCAAGGCGACGTGCTTGCCCACCAAGTGCGCGTAGCGCTCGTCGTCGGGATGCACCGCCACCGCCGTATCGCCGAGCAGCGTCTCGGGCCGCGTGGTCGCGACTTCGAGCGAGAACGTGCCGTCGGCGCCCGGATAGCGAATGCGCCAGAGAAACCCGTCGCGCTCTTCGTCGTCGACCTCGGCTTCGGAGAGCGTCGACTGCGAAACGGGATCCCAATTGACCAGCCGCGTGCCGCGATAGATCGCGCCCTCGCGATAGAGCGCGACGAAGACTTTGACGACCGCGGCCGACAAGCCGGGATCCATGGTGAAGCGCTCGCGCGCCCAGTCGGGTCCGAAGCCCAGGCGCTGGAACTGCTCGTTGATCGCGCCGCCGTAGGTCTCGCGCCAGCGCCAGGCCTCGGCCAGAAACGCTTCGCGGCCCAAACCCTCGCGGGTCCGGCCTTCTCTGGCCAACTCGCGCACCAGCACGGCCTCGGTGGCGATGGCCGCGTGATCCTGCCCGGGCAGCCAGTCGGCGTTCTCGCCGAGCATCCGATGGAAGCGCGTCAAGATGTCCATCGGCGTGTAGGTCGAGCCGTGGCCGAGGTGCGCCCGGCCCGTGATGTTGGGCGGGGGCATAGAGATGACGAAGGGCGGCCGGGCCGGGTCGGGCTCCTCGTGGAACACGCCGCTCTCCAGCCAACGCGCGTAGCGGCGCGTTTCCACGGCCGCCGGTTCGTAGGTCTTGGGCAGATCGCCGGGGTCGGAGCCCGAGCCTTGGGACGCGGTCAGCACGATTGCCCAGCATTAGGCACCGCGCGGGCCGGCCCTACTCAGGGCTGGTAGTAGTCTCCGGTCCCGTAGGTGTCGCGGCCGACGAAGTACCAGAGCAGCGGAATCGCCACGATCACGGCCAGGAAGAGCACGATCATGCTCCACTGAGCAATTGCGGACATCGGTTGAGCCTCACCCGGCGGACATACCGGCTTCCCGGTCATCATGCCCCATCGGCCCGGCCGCAGCCTGTAGCCGCGGCTACGACGGAGGCTGGAAGCCCGGCCGCCGGGGGCGAACTGGCGGGGATGCCGAGACTACCGCCGAGGGCACAGTCGTTGCTGGTCATCGTACTGAGCGCGCTGGCCTTGGCCGCGACCCTGCCCGCCGCGGGCGTCGGCTGGGCCGAACGCGGCAGTTGGGGCGTAAACGGAAACTTCGTCCGTACGGTCGAGCCCGGCTCGGCGGCGGCGCAGGCCGGCATCGTGCCGGGCGACCGGATTCGTTTCGGCCGGCTGCCCTTCGACGAGCGCGTGCGAATCATGTTCCCGCTCGCAGGCGAGCGGCTGACCGTCGGCGTCGAGCACCTCGGTCCCGACGGCGTCGTGACCACTCGCGACGTCACGATGACGGCACGCGCGGCGCGGGTCGACCCTACCGAACTCGACCGCTGGCTCACCGTCCTCGAGTTCGTCACCTACGTCGCCTTCGTAACCGTCGGGACGTTGCTCGTCTATCTGCGCCCATCGCAGATGACCTGGTGGCTCTACGCTTATTGCTTGGCGTGGGTCCCGCTCAATTGGATGCAGTGGCATTACGCCGTGTTGCCCTCGCCCGCGTTCACCGCGCTGTTCCTGTTCAACAACACCTTCATCGCCGGCGGCGCGACGTTGCCGCTGTTCCCCTTCTTGCTGCGCTTTCCGCACGACCGTCTGGGCGGCTGGCGGCGGATGTGGTTGGGTCCGGTGGCCGCGCTGGTTACGGCCGGATACGTCTACTACGCGGGACTCGCGTTCTGGCGTCTGTCCGACGAATTGAGCCGCCCGCAGGTCGAATTTCTCGACGCCGCGCCCGCGAGCGCGCTGTTCGTGCTCGCCGGAGTCTTACTGCTGGCGACGTTCCTGCGTTCGGAGGGAGCGGAGAAGCCTCGTCTGCGCTGGGCCGTGGCCGGCATGCTCTTCTCGTTCCTGGCGCTCTTCGTATCGTACGTCCCGATTCCCAAAGCGCTGTGGATCTCGCAATTGGCGATGACCTTCTCGGTGACGATGCCGCTGGCCATCGCCTACGCCACGCTGCGCCATCGCCTGCTCGACGTTCGCTTCGTGATCAACAACGCGGTGGTGTACGGTTCGGTCGCGGCGCTGCTGGTCGCAGTCGTCAGCGCGATGGACTTCGCGCTCTCGCGCCTGGTCGCCGACTACCACTTGACCCTGGGCATCGAGGCGGGCATCACGATCGGCCTGGGTTTCGCGCTCAATCGCTTGCACGGCGCGATGGAGCGCGCGGCGGAGCGCGTCTTCTTCCGTTCGCGCCTGGTCGCCGCGGAACGCTTGCGCCGCGTACGCGGCGCGCTGGCCTACGCATCGCGCGACGAAACGATCGCATCGTCGTTGATCGCCGAACCGGTTGCGGCGCTCGCGCTCGCTTCAGCAGCGCTCTTCCGGCGCGCGCCCGATGGAACGTTCGCGCGCGCGGCCGCCGACGGCTGGGACGACGCGGCGCTGGTCGCGCTCGACGCCGACGACGCGGTGCTGCGCACCCTGCAGTTCGAACGCAAAGCGCTCGATCCGAGTCAAGTGTGGGAGCCGCGGCACGACCTCCCGGCGGGCGCGGCGGCGCCGGTGCTCGCCGCGCCGCTCTTCTCGCGAGAGCAACTCGAAGGCGTCGTCTTTTACGGCGCGCATCGCGACGAAACCCAAATCGATCCGAGCGAAGCCGACCTGCTCGTCGCGCTGTGCGAGGCGGCGGCGGCCGCCTTCGACCACGTCGCCTTCGAACGTTCGCAAGAGACGATCGAGGAGTTGCGCCGCCGCCTCGCGGCGCCGTTCGCGGCGCCGGCGTCCGCGCTCGTGGAACGCTTGCCCCCGCTATGACCGCGCTCACAGCTTCGTTGCCGCGCGAGGAGCCCTAGCCGAATCCGGGCAATCGGATGCGTGCGAGAATGGTGCTCCTGACCAGGGTGCCGACGAAACGGGGCAGGCATGGATGCCGGCCCCGTTTCGTTTTCAGTCGTTGTCCGGCGGCAGGCCCGACGGCGGGTGCGGCCGGTAGGGCCGGCCCTTGAGCCGTTTGTGAATCGACGCGTAGGCGCGCGGCGACTGTCCGAAATCGAAGCAGTCCGCGAAGTTCAGCGCACGCGAGTCGGCGATCGAGAGCGCGGAGACGCCGAACACGGTCTCGGCAAATTGCAGCAGGCCCGCGGTTTCGTAATTCACGTGCGAGACGTAGTTCGATTTGGCGTACGGCGAGATCACGATCAGCGGCACCCGCATGCCCAGACTCTGCGCGTCGATCTGGGCGGGCGCGACGTGATCGTACCATCCGCCCCAATCGTCCCAGACGAGGAAGATCGCGGTCGTGTTCCAGAACTGACTGCCGCCGATCGCGTCGACCACGGACTTCACCCAGGCGGGGCCGCCGTTGCCGCCCGCGGTGCCGGCATGGTCGGAGTCGACGTAATCGGGAACGATCCAGGTCATCCCGCTCAAGGTTCCCGCGGCTACGTCGCTGAGGAACTGGCTCGGCGGCGAGATCACGTCGCTCGTCCAATCGGGTCCGTTACGAATCTGGTTGATCGCGTCGTAGGCGCTCCAGATCTGACCCAAGTCGCCGCCCCTGATCGCCGGCGCGTAGTAATGCCAACTGATTCCCTTCGCATCGAGTTCGTCGGCGAGCGTGGTGTAGTTGAAACAAGGATAGACGCCCGGACCCTGGGTGCGATCGGAATTGAGCGTCGGCACGAGCGCGGACTTCGGCGAGTCGCAGCCCCACGGATAGGGCACGTCGGGCACGTCGACGGTATCGCCCGATTGACCCGCGATCAGAAACTGATGGGCGGTGAAACTCGAATCGATCTGCGAAGCAAAGGTGTGATCGGCCAAAACGAACTGTTGGGCCAAGCTGAAGTAGGTCGCCGTCTCGCTCTGCGGCACGTAGGCGTACGCAGGGTTGGAGGGCGGCGAACCGCCGGCCGTGCCGACCAGGTTGAAGCCGTCCATCTTCCCGCCGTCGTATTCGTCGAGGAAGTCGATCTCGTTATGATCGACGTCGTAGCCGGCCTCGAGCGGTACCGGCTGCAAGTTCACCGTTTGGCCGGTACTCGTCTGACCGCTGGTCACCGTGTCGGCGCCGGGATAGTTCATGAACAGGTTATCGAAGCTGCGGTTCTCTTGGATGACGAAGACCACGTGCTTGATGTAGTTCTGCGGGAGGAACGGCGCTTGCGAGGGCGGGTTGGTCGGCGGCGACGTAAACGGCGACGAATACGGACCGGGCAGATCCGAGCCGCCCGAATGCGAGCAGCCGACGACGAGCGTGGCCGCCGCGAGAGCGAAGAAGGCCCAACCGTTTCTCATCCGAGCGCAGTTACCGCATCGGCGGACGAGTTCATTTCGAGCGACCGCCGGACCGGTCGCGCGGGCGCGGGCGGCGGACCCGCGGGCAACTCGAAGGCGAAGGTAGCGCCCGACCGGCCGCGCGGCTGCGCGAGCAGTTCGAGACGTCCGCCGGCGCGCTGCACCGCACGCCGGGCGATGGCCAGCCCGAGGCCCGAGCCGTCGACCTGCCGGGCCGCGTCGCCGCGATAGAAGCGCTCGAAGATCGCCTCGCGTTGCGCCGGCGCGACGCCGGGACCGCCGTCGGCCACGAGCACGCCGACGCGCGTTTCGTCCAGCCGCTCGACCGCGATCCGAACGGGCTTTCCGGCGCCGTATTTGAACGCGTTGTCGAGCACGTTGCCCAAGGCTTCGCGTACGTCGTCGCGCGAGGCGAAGATCGCCGCGTCTTCGTCGGAGTCGAGCCGCACGTCGACCGCGGGATAGAGGCGTCGCCGCGCAACGAGCAGTTCGTCGAGCAATTCGCCCAGCGAGAACGCCTCGACGAAGCCGCCACGCTCCTCGGAGTCCAGACGCGCCAATAACACCAAGTTGTCGATCAGCCTGCGCATGCGGCCCGCTTCGGCGTCGATGCCCTCGAAGGCCGCGGCCAGCGACGCATCGACCGGAGCGGAGACGCGCCTGACGTGTTCGATGAAGCCCAGCACGACGGTCAATGGCGTGCGCAATTCGTGACCGGCGTCGGCGACGAACTGGCGAATCCGCTCGTCGGCCCGTTCGTGTTCCAGAAAAGCCGCGTCGACTTGCAGCGCGGCCGCGTTGTAGGCCTCGGCCACCGCATCGAACTCGCTGCGCCCCGCCACGGCGATCGGCTCGGGCGTGAAGTCGCGGCCCGCAAAACGGTGCAGCGCCTGGGTCACCTCGACCAGCGGGCGCAAGGCTTCGGCGGTGATGTACGAGCCGGCGGTCCAGGCGGCGA
>Ga0326727_10025972_pt1 | contig 10928 bp, 11 predicted proteins | sample MB2enrmetagenome_FD_207643 | JGI IMG/M metagenome (GOLD analysis project Ga0326727, IMG submission 207643) | Lab enriched peat soil microbial communities from McLean, Ithaca, NY, United States - MB29MY | ecosystem: Environmental > Terrestrial > Soil > Wetlands > Peat | place: USA: New York... | reverse complement strand
AACAAGCCGCACCGCCTCCTGCTTGAACTCCAGCGTGTACCTGCCCCGTTTCCCGTTCCTCACCTGCGTCTCCCTTCGCTTATTACAGCAGCTCGCTAAGGGATACGTTTTACGCGGGCAAGGTCAGTCTACATCTCCAACGTGGAGTCCGATTGCTTCACTGATCCGCGTACCCGTCCCGGCCAGCGTTGCCCACAGAACTCTCCATTGCCCTTTCGCAGCGTTAACAACTTGCTGCATTTCGGCAGTGTTTAGATACCGCTGCTCTTTGATGGGAATTTCAGGAAAACGAAGCTCCCAAGTGCTGCAATGTTTCTTGCCAAGAATCTGAGTGAGAAGCCCAACGATATTGCGAACAGACTTCGGACTGAGTAGCTTCTTCACTTCCTTCCCGCCCTTGCATAGACGTTGTTTGCCCTGCTGTATGGTTCGCGTCTCCTTTCGAGACGCTTTGGGCCGTGATGCACATCACAGTCGTCCGGGTCCCCCAAAGCCGATCATTCTCAAAACCGCATTTCGAATACGACACGTGTCCTTCCCTGCCAGTTGTTTCAGAGCCATTCAAGGCTCTGAGCGTTCTTCAAACTGAGGAGAAGTCGAATACTGTGAGCGACCTACGTAAGCTCGACCTACCAAAAACGCTGGCCGGAATCGAAACTCTCAACGAAATAACAACCGGCGGATTACCGGTAGAATCTCCTCTCTGATCTGCGGAAGTATCGGCTCTGAAAGTGCTCTATAGGACCAGAAAATTCAATTCAAGGGACCGTCGACTGAGGAGTCTGATCAATTGGGAACGAGCGTTGGGATCATTCGTGGCCGGGTCGCGCGATATATCTATGTCGTGGTTGCGGTCGTGTTTCCTCTTCTGCTGCGCGTGTCGCTGGCTGAACACTCCATCATATTACCTACGTCACCTTTTATCCGGTTATCTTTCTGGCCGCGCTGCTGGGCGGCATCTCGGAGGGCATTCTGGCCACGGCGCTCTCTGCGCTGCTGGCAGATTGTTTTCTGCTTCCGCCTGTTGGGAGTTTCGCAATCAACCAACCTCCGATATCGTCGGCCTGGCGATTTTTTGCATCTCCGGAGTTTCCGCATCCGTTGTGGTGGAACTCTACCGCCGCAGGCGCGAGAAACTGGCTGCTTCCGCAATTCGGAGAGGTAGGCTCTCTGGGTTTATTGGGAATGAAAGAACGTGCTCAAGCGTGTGGAGGGAACGTGCAGGTGTCGAGTTGTCCCGGCCAAGGGACGACGGTGACAGTCCACGTCCCGCTGCGCGCCGCGAACGTCGAACGTGAGGATCATGCGCATCCTGATAGCAGATGACCATGCTGTTGTTCGTCGCGGCTTGAAGGACATTCTGGCCGATGCAATTCCTGGCGCCCGATTTACCGAAGCGGGCAGCGGGGATCAGGTGCTGAGCCTTCTGGCAGGATCCGAAACCGGCCTGGTAGTCCTCGACATCAACATGCCGGGGCGAAGCGGGCTCGATGTGCTGCGGGACGTGAAGCGCAACTACCCGCGCCTGCCTGTCATCATTCTCAGTATGCAGCCGGAAGAACAATATGCAATTCGCTGTTTGCGCGCGGGCGCATCGGCTTACATCAATAAAGACAGCGCACCGGAAGAACTGGCGCTTGCGGCGAAGAAGATCCTGGCCGGCGGCCGGTATGTCAGTCAGCACCTGGCGGAGAAGCTGTTTGAGCAGATCGATGAGCCCGGCGACAGGCCCGTGCACGAGTTACTCTCGGACCGCGAGCATGAAGTGATGCGCATGATCGCTGCCGGCAGGCCATTGACCGAGATTGGCGAAGCGCTTCATCTGAGCGTGAAGACTGTAAGCACATACAGAGCCCGCATTCTGGAAAAGATGCGAATGAAGAGTAACGCCGAGCTCACCCGCTACGCCCTCGAACACCAATTGATCGACTAGATCGATTTGCCTGGCGCGATTCGATCCGTAGGAATATTCCTACAATTTATTGATTTAAAGTCCTACGGGATAACCAGTCATTGTCGATTTCAATCCGATGTTGATTTCTTTAATGTGGTCCAGAGGTAAACAAAGTTTTGCCCGTATCTTGGAAACTGACACAAGGATCGGCGCGACCATAGGTCTATGGATAAGTTTGTACCTGTGGCGAATTGTTTATCCGGCAAGTAATAACGGACGGTGTTAACGGTTTGGTTAATAGCTTCCCCAGTTCTGCGTGCGCCGGTTCAGCAACCGCAAGATTGCTGAATCGGCGCATACGTTTATTAGAACACCAGACCAGCACGCTGGAGAGCGTGAACAATCATGAACATACTTATTGCGGATGACCACGCCGGAGTGCGCCACGGACTCAGAGAAATCCTCGCCGACGCTATTCCTGAACCACACTTTTCCGAGGCCGGCGATGGATATGAGGTGCTCAGCCTCCTGGCCAATTCTGAACTGGACCTCCTGTTACTCGATATCAATATGCCGGGGCGCAACGGGCTGGATGTGCTGCGGGACGTGAAGCGCAACTACCCGCGATTGCCCGTGATCGTCGTGAGCGTCCAGCCGGAAGACCAGTACGCGAAGCGATGCTTGCGGGAGGGTGCGGCGGCCTACATCAACAAGGACAGTGCTCCTGAAGAGCTGCCACAGGCAGTGAAGACAATTCTGCATGCGCAAACTGACCGCTCGGTCTTAAGTTCCATGTCGGAATAATCCGACACGGGTTTTGCGAAAAGGTTGACAAGGAATCCAGCTTTCTCCGATGCACCTCGAACGCATTCGCCGTTACTGTGAACCAAGATACACCAGCTTAACTGACGGATGTTCTGCCGCGAGAGTGCGCTATGAAACGTGGAAAGACACAGCGACCACGGATTCTCGTTGTTGACGATAAGCAGATCATTGCGCTGACGCTAAGCGCGATTCTGGAAATCGCAGGATACGAGGTCGAAACTGCATTTAACGCCAAAGAAGCAGTGGACAAGGCCGCGATTTTTCATCCCAATCTCCTGCTTTCCGACATCACATTGGGCGCAATGAATGGCATTGACGCCGCGGTCCAGATTACGGCCACGCTGCCCGAATGCAAAGTCTTGTTTCTCACCGGCCATGCTTCGATGAGTGACATTTTGAAATCCCCTCCCCCAGAACACCTCGTTTATAGCCTGATGTCAAAACCGGCGCACGTCCCCGATCTGCTCAATGCGATCGCATACATGCTGCCGGCAGCGACCGCCGTCAGCGATCCGCCTGTCGCCGAAATCGAGCACGATCCGATGCACTTGCATAGCTTGGCGCGAGCTGCGCTTGCGCGCCTCGATGCTCGCCGTTTGGAAAGACCAAACCGGCCGTCTCAAGCGCCAGAAATCGGTAGAGCTGCAGGCGGGACTCGGCAACGCCCCGAAATGGCTGATCGGCCATCCACGCTCGCTGCAAATGGAGAGGGCTGGTTCGATTCTCATAGACCGCCGGTTGACGAAGCCCAGCGGGTAAGGCCGTTGGTTCGGGCAACGTCGCTCGCATGAGGCCTCCGATGCAACAAGGCATTCGAAGTTATCCAGTAAGGCACTGAAAGGAATTCGGCTTCCCCCCTGCCCACTGAGTAGCGGGAAGAAGGGCATCCCCTTCTCCCGCTACATTTCCCATCAGGAGGCATCAAGTGCAAATCGACTCATCCGGATTCATCGCCGACTCGGAGCTCGTTGCATCATTCAATAGGGCATCGAAGTTCACGTCGTGCTCCCGGAATCTCGCCCTCTTTAGAGAGGGTGACATTCCTGCCGGTCTCTACATCCTGCACAAGGGTGCGGTGACAATCTCAACAAAGGCCCATGGAGAACCGTTTACAATCACGCTTCAGACAAGCGTGAGTTCGCTGCTTGACCTACCCGGACTCGTTTGCCTAGGGGTACACACTTTTACTGCTGTTGCCCACTGCGGCGCGGAGTTCAGCTTTGTTTAGCGTGTCAATTTCATTGATCTCATGAATTGCGACTTACAGTTGCACAAAAGAATCCTAAAGGTTATTGCCGCTGAGGCAGATCGGGGCAGCTACTTGACAGTGGCGGACCAGGAGCTCGCTCGGACGGCAGGCCTTGGGTTATGGGTGACTGAAGGCATCGAAGCGTAGCACACGGCAGGATCTCACTTCGCAGCAACACTGATCACCGTATCTGATTACCGAAAAGACACTGCCGGTTGGGCGATGATCCTCCCGGAACTCTGAACCGTCGGCGGCAAAAAGGCTAGAAACGCGCATCGCCCTGTTGGCGTCATCCGAGGATCATGCGTAGGCAGATCGGCGAACACAGGCCGACTTACCGTTATTGGTTTTGTGACATCTCTTGGATCTCGTCCATTACGCTTGTGGAACAATGACACTGAATTTGCGTGTATCCGTCAGATTACCGCGGAACGCGGCCCGTATCATTTCGCGCGCGATCCCGGTTGCTTCCTGATGGATATGGATATCCAGCCTGAACCGAAGCCGCGCGCCGGCCTGGCCTATACTGATTCGGTAAAGCGGTAGCCGAGATGCGAGTCCGTCAACAGATACTTCGGATTCGCCGGGTCGTCCTCGATCTGCATGCGAATCTTGCGGATGAACGTCCGCAAATACTCCACCTCATTGCCATACTCCGGACCCCAGACGGATTTGAGCAGCTGGGCGTGTCGTATCGGCTTGCCCGCGTGCATCATCAGGTAGTGGAGCAGCTCGAACTGCTTGGGCGTCAGGTGGACGGATTTTCCATTCTTCTTAACCATGTGCCGCTCAGGTTCCAGCAGCACGTCCCCGATTTGGATGGCCGCTTGCGTGTCGACGGAAGTCTGGACGCGCCGCACTGCAGCGCGAAGACGCGCAGTCAATTCCCGCAGCTGGAACGGCTTGGTGACGTAATCGGTCGCGCCGGCGTCCAGAGCCTCTACTTTACGGTCTTCGCTGTCCTGCACGGTGAGCATGATGATCGGCAGTTGGGGCGCCACCTTGCGCATCATCCGGCACACCTCCACACCCCCAACTCCCGGCATGCCTATATCGAGAAGCACGGCGTCGAAATGCGCCGTGCGCACCAGGGCCAGTGCTTCTTCGCCGCGGGCGGCTTCCACGATGGTATAGCCAGAGTTCTCCAGTACGGTTCGTAAAGAAAGCCGGATAGAACGCTCGTCGTCCACGATAAGCAAGTTGACAGTTTCCCTATTCACTGGTTTCTTCCTCCATCTTGCGGAAGACATAAAAAGAATGTCGTTCCTTCTTGGTCGTCGCTGATTACCCAGGCATGTCCCCGGTGCGCCTCGGCCGCTAATCTCACCGTTGACAGTCCGATGCCCGTGCCAGCGGCCAGGCGGCTCGTCACTGCGCTGCGATAGAATCGCTGGAAGATTCGCTCCCGCTCAGCAATGGGAATCGCCGGACCGAAGTTGTGCACGGAAATCATGACCTCGGAATGGCTCTCCCAGGCTGACACCTTCACGGCCGTTCCCGCGAAGGAATACTTGGCCGCGTTATCCAGGTATTGCGCCAGCGCCATCGCCAGCAGTTCGCGGTCACCGCGAACACTGAGGTTGGGATCGGGCATTTCCACCTCCACGCGATGCCCCGCCATGTGCCCGGACATTTCTTTCAGGGTGTTGGAAATGAGATCCTTCATCGCAATCTCATCCTTACCAACCACCATCTCCTCGGCCTCCAGTTTGGCGGTCTGCAGAAGGCGCGTGCAGATAAAGCTCAGCTTGTTCGACTCATCCTCTACCAGCATGGCCAGCTCCGCTTGCGTTTCATTGAGCTTGCCCACCTCGCTTAATCCCGCATTCGCCGCCTGGATGGCGGTAAGAGGAGTCTTGATCTCGTGAGCCAGCGAGTCGAGCACCGCGGCGCGAAGACGCTCGCTCTGGTGCGCCGCCTCGACCTGGCTCTCTTTTTCGAAGAAAACACAGCGCTCCAGCGTGATGGCCGCCAGAGAAGCGAGCGCATTGACCACCAGTGGATCCTGGACGCCCCGGATGGCGATCGCCCCCATGCAATCGGCTCCGCTTCCCAGCATCCTGCGGGATGTATGGGTCAGCACGTCCTCGTCTTCCATCTGCTGCAGATAGCATGCCTTCGCCAGTTCCTTCTCGTCCTCTTTCCAATCGCCGACCGCGTCGCATATTCCCGAGCGCAGGTTGAAAATCGCCACGGCCTCCGCGGAAAAGATGCGCCGGATCAGCTGCGTCAGTTGCGGGCCGGCCGGCTGGTGAAGGTTGATGAGCAGGGTGCTGCGGCTCAGCTCGTACAGTTGCTCTATTGCCGCGTGCTGTAATTTCGCTTCGCGCGACTTCAGCCGTTCCCGCGACGAAAGCCTGCTTACCAGCAGGGCGATGATCTCGAATTTACCGAGCGCTATCCAGTCCTGGGGATCGTTGATATTGAAGGTCAGCAAAGGCGGGTAGAAGAAGTAGTCCAGGCAGGCGCATGCCAGCAGCGAGACGACAGAAGCCTGCCAGAATCCGCAGAAGATGGCCTCAATGACGATGACCAGCAGATAGACAAACTCCATGAGAGCGACATTGAAATGGAGAATATACCCGCCGAATGTGAACAGGCCAACGATCCACCAGCCGGCCGCAACTTCACCAATGAAATGGAGCCAGCGGCTTCGTTCTTTATGCCCGGGGCTTTCTGGGAGTCTCATAATAGCTTGCATGCCATTTGTTTAGCTGTAGATATAGCTATAGTAGGAAACCAATAATACTGGCATGAATTAATTGTAATTAAGTTATAAAGAATCCACGGGAACCGTGCCTCGTTCTTCATGCTCTTACGGCTCGGTTCGGAGTCCATGCGGCGCTATTGCGCCGCTGTTGCAGCGAGGCTTTCGTAATGCGCTGCCTGTTGGCTCATTTGCTGTGCTTCGTAGGTAAAGTATTCATAACGATTCCTCGACGAATCGACAGGACGCGGGTACTTGGCCGCCGGGCCCGTTACGTCCGCGCTGCGGCGTTCCAACTCCTGCAATTCCGAATGAGCCTGCTGTTTAAAAGCCTGCTGACGCAAACGGAAGTATGTTGCCAGTGCCTGGTACTGTTGAACGGTGTGCGCGTTGCGAATCATCGCCTGAAGATCGGCCTTTTTTAGGGTTTTGGCTGCGGGCGAGTCCGCACGCAAAATTCCTATGGCAATCGTAAATGCAGCGATAGCAGTTATAACCATTCTCCTACGATTCATGGAGATCTCCTCCTTGATGAAAAGCATCTTGATGAAAAGTATCGGAAGTGCCGCGTAAAGGAGGCATGAACATAACTGCGCGAAGCATCAATAATTATGGTTTTATTATGAGAAAGTCAGCAGCAAGTCCACCTAACAGCAGTAATCGGCAGTCAGCGGGAGCGGTCTTGCAGCTGCAGTGAATCCTCTGCAGCCGCAGCGATCTTAAGTTGGAAATAACTTAGTAAAACCTGCTATGGCGAATGCAGGCATGGATGGCAGGATGCGATCCTCTGTTCTGCGGGCGGCGCGGATCGATTTTATCCATTATTTCGGATCGATCCGCATTCGATTCAAAAGAGGCTCGCGAGAATCCGAGACCGAGTGAAGAATTACATCTCCGCTCGGGCGTCCTTGACGAAGCCAAGAAATCTGCGCGCCAGTTCGTGGATGCGATGATCCTGGTGGCGGCGGATGGCGTCCTTGGGCAACAGTTCGCTGCCGACGCCGAGTGCTGTCGACCCGGCCTGGATGTAGTTCCGAGCATTTTGCTGGTTGACCCCGCCGGCGGCGATCAGTTGCACTTGGGGCAGGGGCATCTTGAGTGCGCGAATATATTGATCTCCGCCAAGCGGTGCCGTGGGATAGATCTTCACGTAATCCGCGCCGCCCTTCCAGGCAGCAATCACCTCGGATGGAGTCATCGCTCCGGGGATGCCCACGACATTATTCAGCAGCGCCACTTCGAGCACCTCGGGAACCCATCCTGTACTGGTCAGGAACCTGGCCCCGGCGTCCGCGCAAAGCCGTGCTGTTCCTGAGTCCAGCACCGTTCCTGCGCCCACCACCATTTTCGGATAGCGCTTCGCCAGGTCCCGAATCACCCCGATTGCGCCGGGCACCGTCATGGTGATCTCCGCCACTGGTATGCCGGCATCGTAAACCGTCTCGGCTGCATACAGCGCTTCTTCAGCGCTGTTGAAACGCACGCCGGGGATAATTCCAACATCTGCAATAAGGGTCTTCGCCTGGTCCCTCGTCATGAGTGGCTAATATCCTCTCTTTGAGTATTTGCTCCTACTGGAACGATACGTCACCGCTCCAGGCGAATTCTACGGGATGGCCTCCCGGCCCACGGCAAGATTGAGCTGGGCGGCCGCGGTCAGGTAGGCGCCGATCAGTTGCGCGTAGGCCAGTTGCACCTGCCGGTAGTCGCTCTGAGCGTTCAGAAAGTCCATCAACGACGCGCCGCCGTGCTCATAGGCGAAGGTCACGGTGTCGCGCACGCGCAACGCCTGGTCGTTGTATTTGTCCTTATAGGGCTTGAGCAGTGTAATGTTACTTCGCACCAGTTCATAGGCCGTGTCAACGTCGCTGAAGACCTGGACGCGCGTGGCCTCGCTGGCCTGCTGGCTACGGTCGATGTCGATCAACGTGCGCTTCTTCTCGCCCTGGTTGCGGTCGAAGATGCGGAGCGGGATGCTCACGCTGACGCCGATAGTCTCAGGGCCATTGGGGTTATTCGTAGAGGAGTTATTCGTGAACCAAGCAGCATATGTTGGATCGGTCGAGCCATTGGAGATCGCCAGCTTGTGATTGGTCTGCGATTGCTGAATGGCCTGCAGCGCCGCCTGCAGGTCGGGCCGGGCCGCGAGAGCTGCGTCGCGGTAAGTTTCCAGAGTCTGCAAGGCATCGCTGAAATCGAAAGGGCCAGTCACGTCGAATTGGTCGACAGGAGTGCGATCGTTAATCAATTGGAGCAGTTGAATCTTCGCGGTGCGTAGGTCGACGATTGCGGTTTCTATCTCCGACTCGTACTGCACGCGAAGCAACTCGATGCGATCCAAGTCGATCTGTGCGAGATCTCCAGCCTTGAAGCGGACACGGCTGACGTCGATGATCTTGTCGTAGTATTCGAGGTCGGCCTTCGCCAGATCGAGAATATACTTCGCCTGCAGCGTTCCAACAAATGCCGCGCGCAGCGCAAAGATCATGTTCCGTTGCAAATCCTCGTGCTGCGATTGCGTGATGCGCGTGCCTTCCTGCGCACTCTCAAGGCGCAACTCGCGCTTATGATCACGTTCGTGCAGATAACTGAAGTTTGGTTGTTCGGTGGTGCCTTTGAAGGGAGTCCAGACCCCGTTGTGCGGTGCGGCCTGGGTGCCATCCGCGGATAGAGTGAATTGCGGATTCGGCCGGAGGAAAGCTGTAATTTCTTCAGCCCTCATTTCGTCCACGTTGTCGGCATCGGCCTTCAAGGCCGGGTTGTTGGCTATAAACCTGGCCTTGACTTGGTCCCAGTCAAACGGTTGCTGGGCAAACACAACTGAAGGAATCGCCGACGCGACAATCAATCCGCAAGCCACTGCGAGACTTCTACGTAACTTCCGAAGTTGCATGTGTGAAGAAATCAGATCAATGTTCAAAGGATGCCCCCGTTTCCGGTTCCGGCAGCGTGTCGCCCTCTCGCGCCACCCAGACATACAAAGTGGGCAGCAGAAAGATGCTCAACGCGAGAGCTGCCATGAGTCCCCCCACAATGACAATGGCGAAGGGACGCTGCGAGTCGGATCCGATGGCGTGGGACGTCGCCGCCGGAAGAAGTCCCAGGGTAGCTACCAGCATCGTCATCATGATCGGCCGCAGCCGCAGGACCGCGCCCTCGACAGCGGCATCGACAACGGTATAGCCACGAACTCTCAATTGGTTGATGTATTCAAGCATAATGACTCCCGTCTGGACCGAGACGCCGAACAGCGCCAGGAAGCCGACACCGGAAGATACGCTGAAGTATGTGCCAGTCACAAGGAGAGCGAGCAAGCCTCCAACGGGAGCCATGGCCACGTTGGCGAGAATCAGCAGCGCCCATTTGAATGAGCGAAACATGGCGTAGAGAATGATGAAGATCAAAAAGATGGTCAGGGGCACGATGAGGGCCAGCCTACTTTCGGCGCGCTTTTCGCTATCGTATTCTCCCGACCATTCGAGGTGATAGCCACGCGGTAGTTGCACATTTTTGGCGATCTTGTCGATGGATTCCCGGACCGTGGTGCCGAGATCGCGCCCGCGAACCTCAAAGCGGATGGCCACGTAGCGGGAACCGTCTTCCCGGTAAATGTCGTAAGCGTCATCGTGAACCTGGACTTTGGTCACCTGGGCCAGCGAGACGCGCTCACCTGAGGGAGAGAGCAGTCGAATATTCTGGATAGCCTCCTTGGTATCGCGGTACGGTTTCTGATAGCGCACGACCACGTTGTAAACTGCCTCCCCCTGCAGGACCTGGCTGACAGGATTACCGCCGACCGCGGTCTGAATTGCATCCTGGATATCGGCGACATTGATGCCGAAGCGCGCAGCTGCCTTACGGTCAACGGTGAGATCGATATTCGGCTGGCCCGTATCGCGTTGAAGTCCCAAATCCTTGACCCCGTCAATATTGGCCATAATATCTTTGATCTCTTCGCCCTTTGCCTCGAGAACGTCCAAGTCCGGCCCGTATAATTTGGCGCACAGTCCGCCTTTCGTGCCGGTCATCGTTTCATCCACGTTGTCCTCAATGGGCTGGGAGAAATTCCAGAAAGCTCCTGGGTGTTTCTCCAGTTCGCGATCCATGGCGGCGATCAGTTCCTCTTTATTCTGATGAAAGACGGGCCGCCATTGGTCCTTGGGCTTCAAGTCGACGAAGTATTCCGTATTGCCGAATCCTCCGGTGTCAGTTCCATCGTCGGGCGCTCCGGCTTGCGAGACGACCTGGGTGAC
>Ga0326727_10025971_pt1 | contig 10928 bp, 5 predicted proteins | sample MB2enrmetagenome_FD_207643 | JGI IMG/M metagenome (GOLD analysis project Ga0326727, IMG submission 207643) | Lab enriched peat soil microbial communities from McLean, Ithaca, NY, United States - MB29MY | ecosystem: Environmental > Terrestrial > Soil > Wetlands > Peat | place: USA: New York... | reverse complement strand
AATTCCTGAAAATGTTCATAATGGGTAGTCTCTTTAGCTATCGATGTTAACACACCGCATACATGCGTAGAGATAAGTTGATGCACACTGTTTACCTCCTTTTCATAATTATCGCGAGAACGAAATAACAACACATTAAACCCTTCACGTTCGGCAACATCCATTATTCCTTCCAACACAGACGAAAAAAAATGATGAATAATTTGAGGCACCATCACACCAATGGTTTTGCTTTCCTGTTTTTTCATACTCAAAGCCAATAAATTAGGCTTATAATGATGCTCTTGCGCATACGCATGAATCAAGACCTTGGTAGCCTCACTCAAATCAGGACTATCATTGAGGGCTCTTGAAACAGTTGAAACTGAGACATTCAACGCACGGGCAATATCTTTGATGGTAATTTGAGGATTGGGCATAAATTAGTTATTTTGCAATCGTTTGCGTAAATTCATATCGCTTTATTCGCTTACAAATATAATCACTTCTTACATATTTTTGTCACCTTCATCGAACCGTCGGAGAAGAAAATCTTACCTATATAAATACCTGTCGGCAAGGATGAAAGAGAAACAGAATTGGCTTGAATTGCTTTATCCATAAGAATATCTCCTCCCAAACCGACAATTTCAATAGAGACTGCATTACCCCCTGAGATAAACAGGTAATCGGTTACCGGATTCGGATATATCTGAGCCACATTATTCGTCACAATAGTAGTGCCGGTACTAACCACGGCGGCTCTATTATTGGTATATACCTGCAATCCAAATTCCGGTAAGGCAAGCGTCATACTCGTATTCGTCACATTAATCGAATCACCGGAAATCAGTTCATACCATTCCCCTGTATTATCAAAGGTCGGATAAGCCGTAACAGAACCTGATACGCCAGTGAAATTTCCCAATACAATGGCCGACATCGTACCATTGGTGAGATAAATACGACGCCCATTGCTCCAATCACTTGTAGAGACTTCCCAGTTCCAAGCTGTAGGATTTGAAAAAAGAGAGGGATATTTATCTCTGAAATTCAAAATTTTAGCGTAAGTATCATGCAACGTCTTTCTGGCCGGGATATTAAGATATGCCCATTCGGCAGGTACCGGACTTGTAATATTATTACCGCTGGCATCTTTCGAATCATAATCGGCTCCCAGCTCTCCGAATTCCCACATCATTCGCGGCCCTGGACCCAGAAAAGCAAAGGCACCGCATACTGCCAATTGTTGCATAACTTTCGTCGTATCTTTAATATCAGAAGTTGCGCCCCAAGTAATAGCTTTGTATCCAATTCTATACTCATCATGGCTTTCAGCATATGCAACTCTGTTTGTCGGTAGCGTTACCGAACCTCCGGAGGCAGAAGCAGCAGCTAAAGGTGAAAAATCAGAACTGGAAGAGTAACCCATGGCGGCTTGTTGAAAATTAGTGGCTACATTCCGCCAAAGCATGGTACTGTCGTAAGCAGCCAAAGCGTCTTCTTCATCATCATCGCAGAAATGTTCCAAAATAGCATAAGCCTTCGGATTTACAGCTTTTATAGCACTTACATAGGTTTCTATATTACTAATTCTGCTTGCATCATACGTACTACATTGTACGGTGGAAGTAGGATCGACAGCTCCGCCATTCGATACGGTTTGGGTAAACCCTTTACTCAAATCAAAACGAAAGCCATCCACTTTGTACTGAGTCAACCACCATTGCAAAGCCCTAGAAAGCCACGATTTTACAGGTTGATAAGTATGATTAATGTCATTTCCTACGCTATAAGGATGAGGAGCCAACGCATTATAGTAAGGGTTAGTTGAAGCCGGTCGATTGTTTGTCGCATCCCAATAGATCATACAATACGGGCTCAACCCCCAGGTATGATTAAAGACAACATCCAAGATCACGGCCAATCCTCTTTTATGACATTCATCAACAAATTGTTGATAATCCGTTTTCATTCCATACGCCTTATCGGGAGCAAAGTAAAAATTCGGATTGTATCCCCAGCTGCTGTTCCCGTCAAACTCCATGATCGGCATCAACTCCACGGCATTCACACCCAATGATTTGATATAATCCAATTGTTGAATTGCAGCTTGCACCGAACCCTCGGTAGTAAAATCACGAAGTAACATTTCATAAATAGACAATTGAGTCTGCGATGGTGGCGTAAAACTCGATGTATATTGCCACGTATAGGTTGAAGTAGGACTTATTGTAAAACAGGAAAGAATCCCGCTTGCCAAATTAGATGGGTAGGTGCGCAAATTAGGATAGATATCGTATGTTTCATTAATATATTGGTCATTATTCGGATCGAGTATCTTTTCACAATAAGGATCGCCAACCCTTACAGGACTTGCATTGGTTGTCCCTGTCGTTACATAATATTGATAGGCATATTCCGTAGTTGCATTCAATCCTTTTACGGTCAGCCAATAAAAATAAGTAGGGACTCCATATGTAGTACTTTCGGCTTGCCTGTTCATCATGTACGCGTTATTCAATTTAAAATTATTGAAATCGCCCAGCAGATAGACTTTAGTACTGGCTGTTACACAAGTAGCGTCATAGCCTAATGATAAACAAAAAGTTACGGATCCGTCAGCATTAATGGTTGTTCCCTCCTTCAATCCTGTAGGTCGGGCAGAAGAAACTTGTGTCTTGGGGACACAAACATATGTAGTATCATATTGAGTAGATCCATTCGAAGTAACTTTGGCAATAATATAATAATTGCCCGGAGTTGAAAACGTGTGAGAGGTCGTTAATGTATTTACACCGGTACCACTTGCAATAGCAGTAGTGGTTCCCGTAATATTAGATACACTCGTACTATCCGTATAAAGATACATATTACACGAATTCGTACCATTCGATGCATAAGCTGTAATGGTTGTGGCAGTTCCTGACGTTACCAATGTATTGGTAGTAGGAGTGGAAATCATCAAATTCAATCCCGGTTGATATACGGGAACAAATAAATTACTGCTTTGTAGCGTACCTGCGGCATTCCGGATCACAAAAGCCAATTGCGTAACGACCGTTCCGCTTGGAAGTCCATAAAAGGTATTGATATCTGGAGAGATGGTAAGCGTCCATTTGTTAGTGGAACCCACCCGGGTAAGTTCGTTTTTGGTTGTATTCGCTGCTGTATCCGTGGCACTTGTCGGCCAGGGAGTAATCACATTGATCCAGTCCGTATTACTGGTACTGGCAGTTGTAATAACACCCGTATGAGCATAAAGAGGACCCGAACTGCCACTTAACGCGGTAACCAACGAATCTTCGAACGTAATTACCACACTTGAATTAGTTTGTTGAAGCACAATAGCAGGATTCGTAGTTATTTGAGCCGAAAGTTGGCAAGCAAAACAAAGAAACAGAAAAATAAGAAGAAAATAATGTTTTTTCATGGATATAATTAGATTTTAGCAAATCGAGTAACGAATCAAATGGATTCGAATAGAAAAGAATGAGAATAGAGGCATCTATAACATATATGCAACATCTATTAAGAGAAAGATCAATCATTTTCACGGACTTTTCTCAAAGCCCGTGAAAATGAAATGATTTATAAAGATATTTATGGTATCTCGCCAATAACAATTTAATTAATTAGCAATAAAATAGTATGTCCCGTCTATATCGTTAAAGCATATGGTATAAGAACCAGCCAAATTTGTAATATTCACATCACCACTATCACCGGAAGAATCTCCAATTCCAAACGGGAAAGAGGTTCCACCCCAACTTGTAGCCCAACTATTGTAGTTAAACTTAATACCTCCGGTTCCTAATGATGCTACGGTAGCATACCATTGATGATTATTGGTCGTCCCGAAAGCCGACATCGGATTGGCTGATGATGACCAACCGTTCCAATTTCCAGACAAATCCATGGATGAATAGGTAGTGGTAGGAATAGAAGCAGCAGGAGTTGCCGCTATCGACAGTGTATTCGCAATCGAGTTCAACGTAATCGTGTAATATCCGCTGGAAGGAACCTGGAAATTACTGGAACTAGCGTTTTCAAAGACAGGACTCGAAATACCTGCGGACGAATTATTACCCCATTGAACAGCCCATGTACCCATTGCACTACTTGCACCACTGACAATTTTAAAACCACTGGAAGCAGAGAAATAACCTGTATACGTAAAGGTACCGTCACCGGCACTATCATACGCGTTGCCTGTTACCAAACTTAACGGGAACATGGAAACTCCGATACCGGCCTTCGAATAAGTCCACTTACCATCACCTAATCCTATTATATACCACAAGTTAACCGATGGTATAGCTGTATACGGTTTCAACGAAGGCAGCGGATCTATCTTAACGGTTATTACATTCGAATAGACCGGCTCCTTGCTGCTTCCGATAGTCGCCATCACCCGTACGTCAAAACTTGTTTTTATACCTGTTACAGCACTGATTGGAGAGGAAGTAATTACGTTATATAGTTGCTGTTGCGTAACAGCTAAACTATCACTGGTAACACTTGTAATAGTTTGTGCATTCGCGAAATTATCCCCTGTCTTATCGATTTGCAGAGAATATGTTATTGAAGTGCTTACACCATAATTTGCAGATGTAACCACAAATGTTTCAGCAACACTCGTGCTATCCAAATTAAGCACATAAGCAGCCGAGTCCTTATTATATGCCGTAGTTGACATGCTGGGAGTAGCCAGAACAGGAGCTGTCGGATTAGCCAAAATCTCTAATTTGGCATCATTATTACAAGCAACAAGTAATATACCAGCCAAAAGAGGAAAAAATATTTTTATTTTTTTCATGATAATTTATTTTTATAAATTTATTATCCAACTAAGGAACTTGTCTCTATAAAGAAACAAGCTCCTTAGTTAAATACAAATTAGTAACCTGGATTTTGTTTCAAGTTCGGATTAGCGGCCAAATCAGAAGAAGGCAAAGGATATATATTTAAGTGACTATCAACACCTTGTCCTTCTTTCGCCCCACCTTTCCATTGCCATAGATAACTAGAAGAAGTAAACATGCCGAAACGAACCAAGTCTGAACGACGTGTACACTCCCAAAATAATTCACGAGCACGTTCTTCCAGAATAAATGGCAGAGTCAATTGAGATGCCGTAATCTCAAGATCGGTAAAACCACCGCTACCTTCGGCCCTATCACGCAACGCATTAACATAGGTTAAAGCAGTTGCAGTACTGCCACCTGTTCCTCCACGTAAAACGGCCTCTGCATACATCAAATAAATATCTGCTAAACGAAAGATAGGAAAAGCCCCGGTTGCATAATTAGGAGCAGTACCGAGAACGCCCGTACTACTATAATTTCTAAACTTCAGAACAGGAGTTCCTTGTGTAAATTGCGTATTATCATCTACACTTGGATGGTTGAATCCCTGATATAACATTGCATACCTTGTATCAAGCGTATAGTTTGATTCTTCCGATGTAAATCTTGCTAAAAATTCCGGCAATGTTCTATTTCCGGCCCAATCACCGGGAGCATTTGTTATAGATTGTATTGTGGAATTAACAGCACTACTCTCCAAAAACGTCAAACCTCCCCATGTTTCCAATTTTGTTCCATCATAGATGTTCGGAAGAATTATTTCATTCGATTGATAATTATCTGTAAGGAATAAGTTTTGATAAGTTGGTTCCAAAGAATAACCGGCAGCAATCACCTTGTTACAATTGGTAATACAATTCGTGTAGTACTGTGTGGTACCTGTTGTTCCTAAATAGGTATCAGCATTGAGATACAAACGAGCTAGCAATGACCATGCGGCCGCTTGATTTACATGTCCGTAAGTACTGCTATTATAACCGACAGTAGCTGGCAACAGGCTGGTTTGACAATCATTCAATTCACTCACAACAAAATTAAACAGTTGTTGGGCTGTTGCATACGGCGGAAGTGTTGATGTCCCTAATGAACTGTTATCATCAACATATGGGCCATTACGGAACAGATCTAATATATTCGCATAGCACATGGCACGCAAAAAACGAGCTTCGGCCCGAAAGGTATTGATCGAATCTGTCAATGAAGCTGAACAACCGCGTGCCGTTAATTGTGCTGCAGTTGTTTCCTGCAAAAATGCAGTTGCAATCGTAATCTGATAATACAAACGAGAGTAAAAACCATTGATATACGGATTGGTAGCTGTCCAGTTCAAAGGATGAAAATTCAACAATGTACCATCACTTTGCCAGCAACAAATAGCCTCATCAGTAGGCAATACTTCCATATTCCATAAAGGACGGATGTAACCGGCTTGGCTACCACCATCATATCCTGTAATATCTACAGAAGCATCACCACCCACAATACCTCCGGTTGAAAATCCGGCATAGATTTTAGCCAAAAATTGTATATATGGAAGAGACTGATTGGAGAAAGTAACAGAAGCTGTTGTCACTTTCGGATCAAGTGGCGTTTGATTTAAATCCCCCACACACGAGCTAAGGGTCAACGAAGCCAATGCAACCCCTGCTATTATTGTTAGATATTTATTTTTTTTCATTGTACGTGCTATTTAAAAGTTAACTCTTAATCCTAAGATAAAAATACGAGGTCTTGGATAAACATTATTATCAATACCCATAGCATTTCCACCTAACTCAGGATCCAATCCTTTATAATTCGTAATGACAAAAACATTTTGTACTGTACCATACAGGCTTGCTTGCAATTTAGTATGAAACATACGATCAAAAGTATATCCGAGCGATACATTATCCAAGCGAACAAAAGAGGCATTTTGGATATAATAATCTGATTGCAATTGACTGGCCGCAAATTTAGTGTCATAAATATGAGGAGTCATATTTTGCAAGATTCCAGCAGAGTTGTAAGAATTGGTATAGAAATCTCTTGAGGATTCGACATTATTGTAATTATAATTACCAATATTAGAATGCAATGCAAAATTGAAGAACCAATTCTTATAGTTCATTTTCGAGGAGAAGCCCATTGTTACAGGAGGAGTTCCCGTATGTTTACTTACATACATATTATTTGTTGTCCCCACGTTAGCATAAGCGCCTTCAATTGGCATTCCTTTGGAATCATATTCTTGTTTATACACATAATAAGAATTGATGGCATACCCTACTTGATCGATCAAAATTGTTTGTCCTGTTCCGCCATTAATACCTCCTGAGGTTATTCCAGGATAATCGGTGTCATTGGAACGCACCAACTTTGTAATTTTATTTTCGTTGTAACTAACGTTATAGTTCACCGTCCAGTTAAAGTCTCGAGTTACAATAGGTTTTCCTCCTATTGAAAATTCGAGTCCTTTGTTTTCCATATTACCGATGTTCGTTAATTCATAATTACCAAAATTAGTACCTGCGGCAATTGGAATATTGTTGATCAAATTATTAGTAACACGTTTATAGGCATCAAGACTACCGGTAATGCGATTATTCAAGAAACCAAAATCCAAACCTAAATTATACGTCGTACAGGTTTCCCATTTTAAGGATGTATTGTATGAGTTTGGTCGAATCAATTGATACCACACATTTCCGAATTCATAGGCTGCACCACTACCCGCAGCACTGGTAGTATAAGTAGGCAGATAAGGATAAAAAGCTGTACTTATGGTACTTGTTGCATTTATTTCCTGTTGGCCCGTCATGCCATAGCCTAAACGCAACTTCAGATCACTTAACCAATCTACATTTTTCAAGAATGATTCTTCTTTCAATTTCCATGCTAAAGCAGTTGAAGGAAATAATCCCCAACGATTGCCAGAAGCAAAACGAGAAGAACCGTCATCACGCAAAGTAACCGTCAGTAAATATTTATCCAGCAAAGTATAATTTGCACGACCGAAGAAAGATATTAACTGATAGGCACCCACAGCATCAGTTCTTGGAACACTACTAGCCGGTTCTGTTGCATAGTAAGTGGCATTCCATTGATCATCATAAAAATGTTGCCACGAATAGCCACCTGTTACATCAAATGCATTAATTCCTATTTTTTTATTGTAGTTCAAATAGAAATCCAACAATGTCGTAGTTTTCTTTTCATAATAGGGAGCATCTACCGCAGAACCATTAGAGCTTGTCCAAGTAGTCCATGTCATAGGAGAATTAGCTGCTATTATTTTTGAACCGTTCGATAAAGAAGCGTCATACCCTAAGTTTAAATGAGCATGCAAATCGGGTAACCAATGAACTTTATAATCAAACTGTGCACCTCCTGTACTTTGGTAAACCCATGAGTCATTTTGTTCTTGCGTCAAAACAGATAACGGATTTGTTGTTCCAAGCGATTGAGGTGTATCATTAGTACCCATCCACATAAAATAGCCGTTACCATAAGACGAATGAGTCACCGGATTGGCATACCCCCCATTGGTTGAATAAACAGGCTGAGTCGGATCCATAGCTAAAGCAGAACCTATAGCTCCTGTTTCACCAAAACTATTAACAGAGTAAGAGCCCTTTGCATTTAAATTCACTTTCAAATCATCACCAAAAAAAGAAGGCGTCAAATTAAAACCTACCGTAGTACGGCTATAACTAGTTGTCTTTAAAATACCATCCTGATCTGTATAGCCTACCGATATACGAAAAGGAACTTTCCCAAGTGCTCCAGAAAAACTCAAATTATGATCTTGGCTGACAGCCGTTTGAAAAATTTGATTTTGCCAATTGGTATTATAATTACCCAACAAAGCAGCTTGGGTAGAAGTCGCGCCATAATAAGAATCAATAAAAGATCTGTATTGATTGGCATTCATAACATCAATTTCCTTTGCAATAGTGCTGACGGAACTACTTCCATCATACGAAATAGAAACCTTCTTACTATTCAAAGATCCTTTCTTTGTGGTAATTAAAATAACCCCATTCGATGCACGCGATCCATAAATAGCAGTTGCAGAGGCATCCTTCAACACGGTAAATGTTTCAATATCCTGAGGATTAATAAAAGACAGCGGATTTGCAGATCCATTTAAGCTTCCCGTAGTAAGAGGAACACCATCAACGATATACAAAGGATCATTATTGGCATATATAGACGAACCACCGCGGACACGAACAGAAACAGCCCCGCCGGGTGCTCCACCATCAGTTATGACATCGACCCCAGCCATTGCTCCCGTCATCATATCTGTCATTGAAGTAACCAATCCTTTCGGCAGCTTATCCGCACTAATTGCTATAACCGAACCGGTAAGATCATTTTTCTTTACCTGCCCATAACCGATGGCAACCACTTCATTCAAAGCTACTGCACTTTCACTAATGTTAATAATAAGATTCGTTTTCCCCGAGATTGGGATTTCAGCATCCGAGTAGCCCACATATTTGACTACTAATGTGCCGTGAGAAGGAGCACTGATTGAAAAATTACCGTTGAAGTCGGTAACAGTTCCTGTTGTAGAGCCTTTGAGGATAACATTGGCGCCTACAATCGTTTCACCTGTTTTGGCATCTTTTACAACGCCTTTTACAGAAATTGTTTGGGCGGAGATGCTCATCACACAGAGACAAGCAAAGAGCAACGTCCACCATCTACGCAGCGGGTGCGAAGAAGTAACATTCAAATTCTTCATGCAAATAAGATTTTTAGTTAACACTTAATACTAACTTACCATGAGTGCAAAAGCACAGAGATAAATTCCGCAACAAAAATAGTGTGACATTTCTCCAAGTCGTATTGCAATCGTTTGTTTTCCTTAATAAATCAAAGCAAACGATTGCATTAGACAGCAAACCTCAAAATAAAAAAACAGCAATACACATAGATATAGAATTGATATTAAATCAATTAAATATAAAAACAGAAGATAAACACAAGAAAATATTCAATAATATATTTGAAAAGATATTTCACAATATGTGAATATAATACAGAATAGCTTGATGGAAGATAAAGCACAAACAATACAATATGATACATCACATTATATCAACATATTAAATCAAACAAAAAGTACAATACAATGGGAATAACAAAATAAATAAAGATAGTTATTCGTCCATAATTGAAAGATCATTTTTCTTATAAAATGACAATATGAGTAGATTAATGATGAAAACTTTCCTCTGCCTTTCTGAAGAAAGGGAGTTCGTGTGTAGGAATAAAACGATAGCATACGGATCACACGGGAATCACGGAATCGGTTTGAACGCAAATGCCACAAACTATCTCAAATAGTAGAGACGCACGGCCGTGCGTCTCTACGGCTCAACAGTCTTCGTACAAGTAAATCGGTCAATTAATTATGAAAAATAAGGAACGAGAAAGATTCTGTTTTGTTGATTCAGTTACTCAATTATTCAGTTACTCAGGCACTCAATTTCCGGTTTGATAGTACCAATAAAAAATGCCCTCGAAAATATCGAGAGCATTTTTATTGAATCTAGTTAAGAGTACTTATTCATTACCTTTCGCATCGTTGTGTACCGAAAGGACGGAACGACCGGAAGGATCGGCATTGCGTTTGAAGCTCTCATCCCACTCCAAAGCGATAGGTGTACTACACGCTACCGACTTATCGGAAGGTACGGTGGCTGCTGCCGAATCAGAGGGAAAATGTTCGCTGAAGATAGAGCGATAGAGATATTCCTCTTTGTTTTTCGGAGGATTGATCGGAAAACGGAATTTCGCATTCTCCAATTCCTTATCGCTCACTTTGTGTTCTGCACGAGCCTTCAAGGTGTCAATCCAGCTATAACCTACACCGTCAGAAAATTGCTCCTTCTGGCGCCATACAACCGATTCGGGTAAATAATCCTCAAAAGCCTTACGCAGCACCCATTTCTCCATTTTATTGCCCTGTACAATCATTTTATCTTGAGGATTCAGGCGCATAGCCACATCCATAAATTCTTTATCAAGAAACGGAACACGTCCCTCTACACCCCAAGCTGCCAACGATTTATTAGCACGAAGACAATC
>Ga0326727_10025970_pt1 | contig 10928 bp, 12 predicted proteins | sample MB2enrmetagenome_FD_207643 | JGI IMG/M metagenome (GOLD analysis project Ga0326727, IMG submission 207643) | Lab enriched peat soil microbial communities from McLean, Ithaca, NY, United States - MB29MY | ecosystem: Environmental > Terrestrial > Soil > Wetlands > Peat | place: USA: New York... | reverse complement strand
GGAAGCGGCCAATCGGTGCCCCACAGCACGCGATCGGGAAAGGAGCGAACGAGCTCCCGCCCGAAGGGAACAAAGTCGTCGTAATCGGGCGGACCTAAGATCGACAGACGCTCCGGGCAGGCAACCTTGCTCCAGACGCGCGGGTTGGCGGCCATCAGGTCGACGAAGCGGCGGAAGTCGGGGTGATCGACGCCCTTGGCGAGATCGGGCCGCCCCATGTGGTCGACGACGATCGTCGTCGGCAGGGAGTTGAGGAACGGGATCAGGTCGGCGAGTTCGTGCGCCTCGAAGTAGACGACGACGTGCCAGCCGAGCCTGGCGATTTTTTCGGCGATGCCGCGATAGGCCTCGCGCGGCGTCGCATCGACCAGGCGCTTGACGAAATTGAAACGCACGCCGCGCACGCCCGCCTCGTCCAGCGCCTTTAATTCGTCATTCGAGACTCCCGAGCGAACCGTGGCGACGCCTCGGGCCAGCCCGTTCGACGCCTTCAGCGCATCGACCAGCGCGCGATTGTCGGCGCCATGGCAGGTCGCCTGCACGACGACGTTGCGCGACAAGCCGAGAAAGTCGCGTAAGCCGAACAGCTTTTCCTTCGGCGCGTCGCACGGGGTGTATTTGCGCTCGGGCGCGTAAGGGAAGACCTCGGCGGGGCCGAAAACGTGGCAGTGCGCGTCGACCGCCCCCGGCGGCGGCGCATAGGTCGGCCGCGACGGGTCGGGGCGGAACGGCATGTAGTTAGCGTCCATCGCAGCGCCTTTGGGTTTAGCGGCCGAACACGATTCCATCGAAGAGTTTGCGCGCCGTCCTGAGCAGAGCGGCGGAGCGAACCTGGCCGCCCTCGTCGAGGTCGACGACGACGGTCATTTCGCCGCTCGGGTGCTCGACGGCGAGCGTCTTGCGGGCGCCCGCGGGCAGCGCCGCCAGGCTGGCGGCGGGAGAGCCCGGCAGAAGGCAGGCGGTGGCGACGGAGACCGCGCCGAGCACGCCGATCGAGGCGTGGCAGCGATGGGGGATGAAGGTGCGCGTCAGAATCGCGCCGCCCGCCTTCGGCGCCGCGACCAGCGACATTTTCGGCACCGATTTCTCCGCGACGTCGCCGAGATTCATCATCAGGCCGGCCTTCAGCCGGATCGATTCGAGCCGCGCCTTCAGCGCCGCGTTCGCTTCCAACTCTTCGCGGCTCTCGTCGCCGGCGACGCCGAGGTCGCGCGCGCTGAGCACGACGACCGGCATGCCGTTGTCGATCAGCGTCGCCTCGACGCCGTCGATGACGTCGACCGCTCTTCCCGTCGGCAGCAGCGCGCCGCAGCTCGAGCCCGCCGTGTCGCGAAACTCGATCGGGATCGGCGCGGCGGTTCCGGGCGCGCCGTCGATGCGCGCTGCGCCCGAATAGGCCGGGCGCCCGTTCGGCGTGCGCACGCGCGCGACCGCTATTTGTCCGGTATTGACCATGTAGATCGTGACCGGCGTCTCCTCGCCGGCCGCGGCGACCAGGCCGCGTTCGATCGCAAACGGTCCGACGCCGGCCAGGATATTGCCGCAGTTCTGCGCGTCGGTGACGATCGGCTTGTCGACGAAGACCTGAAGGAAGAGATAGTCGACGTCGACCCCTTCGCGCGTCGAGCGGGAAATCACCGCGACCTTGGAGGTCAAGGGATCGGCGCCGCCCATGCCGTCGATCTGCAGCTTGTCGGGCGAACCCATGACCGCCAGCAGGAAGGCGTCGCGCTCGGCGACATCGTGCGGCAGGTCGGAGGCGAGGAAATAGCCGCCTTTGGAGGTGCCGCCGCGCATCCACATGCAGCGGGCCGAGATCGGCTCGCGCTCAGACATATTTCAGTCCCCGCGCGGCGAGGCGCTCGCGCATTTTGTAAATGTCGAGGCCGACCTCGCCGGCGATGAAGCGCTTGCGCTTGTCTTCCTCGTCGGCGAGACGCGCCTGGGCCTTTTTCAGCACGTCCGCGGCGTCGGCGCGCCTGACCACGCAGACGCCGTCGTCGTCGGCGACGATCACGTCGCCGGGCTCGATATAGGCGCCGGCGCAGACCACGGGAACGTTGACGGAACCGAGCGTCTCCTTGACCGTCCCCTGCGCCGACACGCATTTCGACCAGACGGGGAAGCCCATTTGCGCGAGATCGCGCACGTCGCGCACGCCCGCGTCGATGATGAGACCGACGCCGCCGCGCGCCTTGGCCGACGTGGCGAGAAGATCGCCGAAATAGCCGGCGTCGGAGGGCGAAGTCGGCGCAACGACCATGACGTCGCCAGCGTGCAACTGCTCGATCGCGACGTGGATCATCCAATTGTCACACGGCGGCAGCGAGACCGTCACCGCCGAGCCGGCCAAGCGCGCGCCGGCGTAGATCGGCCTGACATACGCAGCCAACAGCCCGATGCGCCCCTGCGCCTCGTGAACGGTCGCGACGCCGCACGCCGCGAGCCCGGCGATCACGGAAGGCTCGGCGCGGGCGATATTTTGCACGACGACGTTCATCTATAGCTCGTCCACCGTGCGCGGGAACATCGACTGGAAGCCTTCGGCGTATTTGGCGTTGCGTCCGCCCGCCTGGCCGCCCGAATTGCGCTTGAAATGGTTGGCGCGGTTCTCAGCAAGGTTGGTGTAATAGGCCCAGAGGTGCTCCTGGCCTTCCATGCAGCGGATGGCGGCGAGCTTCTTGTCCCAGACCTCGGTGATATCGAGGAAGACGTCGGGCTTCCAGTTCATCTGTTCGGTCTGATGCGGCTCGAAGAGATAGAGCTGCGGCGCGCCGAGCACTTTCTCGTGCGGGTTATGGCCCCAGGCCTGCGCGATCATGCGGCATTCGAGCGCGACTCGGGTCGCGAGCATGTGGTCGGTGTTGTAGGGGTCCCACATCGAATGGCTCATCATGAACGCCGGCTGCGTCTTGCGGATGACGTCGACGAGGCGGAACTTGGCCGTCTTGTCCATTTCGAGGGGATAATCGCCGAGATCGAAGAACAGGATTTCGTGAACGTCGAGCGCCCTGGCGGCGTTCTCCGCCTCCTTGCGGCGCGCGTCCTTGACCTTTTCCAGCGTGACGCCCGGCTGCTTCCAGATTTTCGCGCTTTCGCCGCGCTCGCCGTAGGAGAGGCAGACGACCGTCACGTCATAGCCCTTGGCCTGATGCAGGGCGATCGCGCCGCCGGCGCGCCAGACGAAGTCCGCCGCATGGGCGCTGACGACCAGCGCGGTCTTCTCGCTCATCCCTCGTTTCCTCCTCGCGCGCCGCCGGCGACGGTCATTGGGGGGCGATCATTCGCCCACGCGCTTTTCGACGCCAGTTCGAAATCGTCCGACGCGATAAGTTTTTGCTATAATGCTCGGCTATGCCGCCCGGAGACGCTGGCGATGTGGACCGATATTCCCAATTTGCGCCATTTGCGCGCGTTCGCCGCGACGGTGAGGCTCGGCGGCGCGACGCGCGCCGGCGAGCAAATCCATCTGTCGCAACCCGCGATCACCCAGGCGCTGGCCAAGCTCGAGGCGCGCCTGGGCGCCAAGCTGCTCGCCTCCGGCGCCGACGGCATGAAGCCGACCGAAGTCGGGACGCTGTTTTACGATCGCGTCATTCGCGCCTTCGCCCTGATCGAGAGCGGCGCCCGCGAGGCGACGCGCGGCGAGGCGAGGCGATCGAGCAAGGGCTTCCGGCATTTCGAGCAGTTGATCACCACCGCGCAGCTGCGCGCGCTCGCGGCGATGCAATTCAACCGCAATTTCACCCTGGCGGCGAGGGAGGTCGGCCTTTCCCAGCCTTCGCTGCACCGCGCCGCGCGCGACCTCGAACGCGTCATGGGCGCGAGCCTGTTCGTCGCGACGCGGCAGGGCGTCGAGCTGACGCAGGCGGCGGCGACCTTCGCGCGCCACGCCGCGCTCGCCCACGCCGAGCTGCTGCAAGGCTTCGCGGAAGTCTCGGCGACGCTGAGCCGCGATCCCGGACTGATCGTCGTCGGCTCGATGCCGTTCGCGCGCACCAAGCTGCTGCCCGACGCCTTGAACCAGCTGTCGCGCGAGCGGCCGCTGGCGCGCGTCAGGGTCATCTCGGCGCCCTACGACGGCCTGCTCGGCCGGCTGCGCTACGGCGTGATCGACTTCCTCGTCGGCGCGTTGCGCGAGCCGCCGCCGATCGACGACATCGTGCAGGAGCCGCTGTTCGACGACCCGCTCGCGGTCGTCGCCCGCCGCGGCCATCCGCTGACGCTGCGCGGCGCCGTCTCGCGCGAGGACCTGATCGCCTACCCCTGGGTGGCGCCGGCCGAGGAAACGCCGGCGCGCGCGGTGTTTGACCGGCTGTTCCCGCCCGAGGACGTCGCGCGCATGCCAGGCGGGCTGTTCGAGACCGGCTCGCTGGTGCTGCTGCGCGGCGTGCTGACCGGCAGCGATCGGCTCGCGCTGCTCTCGGCGCGCCAGGCCCAATACGAACTCGATCAGGGCCTGCTCGCCCTGGCGCCGTTCCGCATGCCGTTCGGCGCGCGGCGGATCGGCCTCACCTTCCGCCGCGGCTGGCGGCCGACGCCGACGCAGGCGATCCTGATCGACTGCCTGCGGCGGGCGCGCGATTCGACGTGAGGCGCGCCTCGGCGCGCATCCCTATAGAGAAAATGAATAGCGCGCGGCGCCTTTCGACCTCGCCGCCGGCGGCGCATGGATCGTAGACACGCCGGTGGTCCGCGTCCGGCGAATTGCTGGGCGGCGCTCCCCTTCCCCCCTCGCGGGGGAAGGTGTCATCGCGTTAGCGATGACGGATGAGGGGGGTCGCGCGGGAGCGCGACGTCTCTGCATGTTCGACATGCAGGGTAACCGCCATGGCAGCGCGCGAGGTTGGGCACGTTAGAAAGCGACCGCCTCTCGTCGAAGCCATCGCGCCCTAAGGCGCGATCCCCCTCATCCGTCGGCTTCGCCGACACCTTCCCCCGCGAGGGGGGAAGGGATCCGCGCCCTCCGATTCGACTGACCCGGACCGCTTGGGAAACGTTCGACGGGTGACGGGGCGCATGGCGGAATCGCCTGATAGCATCGACGAAATCGCTTTTCTCGGCTTCGGCGAGGCGGCGCAGGCCTTCTTTAAGGGCTGGCGCACGCGCGCCGATTTCACGGCGCGCGTCGCCGCCTACGACATCAAGACCGATTCTCCCGACGCGGCCGTGCGCGAGGGCAAACGCGCCGATTATCGCGGCGCGGGCGTCGCCGGCGCGGCGAACGCGAGCGAGGCGGTCGCGAGCGCGGACCTGGTCTTTTCCGTCGTCACCGCCGATCAGGCCCACGCCGCGGCGCTCGCCGCGCTGCCGGATCTGCCCGCCGGCGCCTTGTTCCTCGACTGCAATTCCTGCGCGCCGCAGACCAAGGCGCGCATCGCCGAGCGGATCGAGGCGGCGGGCGGCGCTTACGTCGACGTCGCGGTGATGGCGCCCGTCCATCCGCGCCTGCACCGCACGCCGCTGTTGATCAGCGGCCCGCACGCCGAAGCCGCGGCGGGCGCGCTCGCCGCGCTCGGCATGGCCGCCTCGATCCACGACGGGCCGGTCGGATCGGCGTCGGCGATCAAGATGATCCGCTCGATCATGATCAAGGGCCTGGAAGCGTTGGTTTGCGAATGCGCGCTCTCCGGCAGGATAGCCGGCGTCGACGAAGTCGTGCTCGCCTCGCTCGACGAGACGTTTCCCGGCTTCGACTGGAAGCGGCGCTCCGCCTATATGCTGGAGCGGGTGATGACGCACGGCGTGCGCCGCGCCGCGGAAATGCGCGAAGTCGCGCTCACCGTCGATTGGCTCGGCCTCGAGGGGGCGATGTCGCGCGCCGCCGTCGATTGGCAACAAAAGGTCGGCGAACTCGGCTTGCGCGCCGACGGCACCGATTGCCGCGCGCTCGCGGACAGGATTCTCGATAAGCTGGCACCTTCGCGAGTAGGAGAAACGAAATGAAGATTTGCGTCGCCGGCGCCGCCGGCGCCTTCGGCCTGAAGCACCTCGACGCGCTCGGCGCCATCGAAGGCGTCGAGGTCGTCAGCGTGGTCGGCGGCAAGCCCGCCGACGCCGAGGCCGTGGCCGCCAAGCGTGGCGTCCCCCACGCGGACAAGAGCCTGAGCGAGGCGCTGGCGCGCACGGAAGTCGAGGCGGTCATTCTGTCGACGCCGACGCCGCTGCACGCGGCCCAGGCGATCAACTGCCTGAAGGCGGGCAAGCACGTGCTGGTCGAGATTCCGATGGCCGACAATCTCGCCGACAGCGAGAAGCTGGTGCGCATGCAAGAAAAGGCCGGGCTCGTCGCGATGGCCGGCCACGTCCGGCGCTTCAACCCAAGCCACCAGTGGATCCACAAGAAGATCCTCGCCGGCGAGCTGAAGATCCAGCAGATGGACGTCCAGACCTATTTCTTCCGCCGCACCAACCTCAACGCGCTCGGCCAGCCGCGCTCTTGGACCGACCATCTGTTGTGGCATCACGCCTGCCACACCGTCGATCTCTTCCAGTATCAGACCGGCGAGGTCGCCTCGGAGGCCTTCGGCCTGCAAGGCCCGCGGCACCCGACCCTCGGCGTCGCGATGGACATGGCGATCGGCATGAAGGTCAAGTCGGGCGCGCTGTGCACGCTGTCGCTGTCGTTCAACAACAAGGGCCCGCTCGGCACGTTCTTTCGCTACATCTGCGACAACGGAACCTACGTCGCGCGCTACGACGACCTCTACGACGGGGAGGAGCGCAAGATCGACCTTGTCGGCGTCGCCGTCTCCAACAACGGCGTCGAGCTGATTGATCGCGAATTCGTCGCGGCGATCCGCGACCAGCGCGAGCCCAACGGCTCGGTGGCGCAGTGCCTCGACGCGATGCGCACGCTCGACCGCATCGAGAAGTCGTTCCGAAGTTGAGCCAAAAGCGGACGGCCGGGACCTCGGGCCGTCAGGGAGGACCCATGTTCCATTTCGATCCCTATTCGGCGTCGGTCGACGCCGATCCGTTCCCCGCCTACCGGCGGCTTCGCGAAGAATTCCCCTGCTTCTGGAGCGAGGAAGCGAACATGTGGGTTCTGTCGCGCTTTTCCGACATCGTCGCGGCGCTCGACGACTGGCGAACCTATTCGTCGGCGAAGGGCAACCTGATGACCGAGCTGCCCAACCGCGCCGGCGCGACGCTCGGCACCACCGATCCGCCGCGCCACGACCGTCTGCGCGGCCTCATCCAGCACGCGTTCATGAGGCGAAATCTCGAGGCGCTGAGCGAGCCGATCCGCGAAATCGCGCGCGCGGCCGCGAGCGCCCTTCGCGGCCGCGAACGTTTCGACTTCATCGCCGACTTCTCCTCCAAGTTCACCGTGCGCGTGTTGTTCGCCGCGCTCGGCCTGCCGCTCGGCGACGAAACGATGGTGCGCGACAAGGCGGTGTTGATGGTGCAGTCCGACGCCGCCACGCGCGCCAAAGGCCCCGAGCACATCGCCGCTTACGCGTGGATGCAGGACTATGCGGCCAAGGTCATCGCCGAGCGCCGCGCCCATGCGCAGAACGATCTCATCTCGCACTTTTCCCAGGCCGAAATCGAGGGCGATCGCCTCGACGAGCGCGAGGTGCTGCTGACGACGACGACGCTGATCATGGCGGGCGTCGAGTCGCTCGGCGGGTTCCTGGCGATGCTGGCGCTGAACCTCGCCGATTTTCCCGAGGCGCGCCAAGCCGTGGTCGCCGACCCCGAACTGCTGCCCGACGCGATCGAGGAGTCGCTGCGCTACAACACCTCCGCGCAGCGCTTCCGCCGCTGCCTGACCCGGGACGTCGAGCTGCACGGCCAGCGCATGCGCGAGGGCGATTTCGTCTGCCTCGCCTACGGCTCGGGAAACCGCGACGACCGTCAATATCCCAACGCCGACGTCTACGACCTGAAACGCAAGCCGCGCGGCCACCTCGGCTTCGGCGGCTCGGTCCACGCGTGTCTGGGCGCAACGATCGCGCGGCTCGGGTCGAAGATCGCGATGGAGGAGCTCCATAAGGTCGCGCCGAACTACCGGCGCGCCGAAGAGAACCTTCCCTGGATGCCTTCCTCGACCTTCCGCAGCCCGCTGCGGCTCGATCTGACGACGGCTTGAGCGGCGCGGTCAGTTGTCGTGTTCGGGTGAGCGGCATGCGCACGGCCGCGTCGAGACTTGGCGGCGGCCGAATGGCGATGAGCGGCGCCGCGGCGGCGATGACCGCGGCGCGCGTCGAGCCGATCGAGGCGATCGGCTACGACGGCGACCTAGTCGAGGCGCAGGGCTTCGCCCATCTCGCGCTGCGCTCGCGCCAAAAGCTGCCGATTTCGTTGCCGACGACGACCGGAGCGCCACGGCCGCTGACCGGCGGAGTCTTCTGGCCGGCGGGACGGTGACGTTCCGGCCGAGGGCCGCTCGCGTCCGCCGGCCGGATCGCCTCGGCGCGGCGAGCGCCCGCTAAGCTCCGCCTGGCGCTCTCTGGCCGAAGTCGTGGCCCGAGGACGATCGCGTGGCGGAGGAGCTCACGGCGTTGTCGACCGCCCAAACGGACGGGCCGGCGGCGGCGAAGTACAACAAGATGAAGCAGTAAGCGATCGCCAGCTCGCCGTGATTGTTGACGGGGAAAAAGTCCATCGGGAAATGGACCAGGAAATAGGCCACGGCCATGAAGCCCGACAGAATGAAGGCCGCCGGACGGGTCAGGAAGCCGACGACAAGGAGAGCGCCGCCGATCAGCTCCACCGCGCCGGTGAAAATCAGCAGGCCATGCGGCAATATTTGGTCGATGCCCGGAATGACGGGAAAGCTCAAGAGCTTGCCGGTTCCGTGCTCGAGAATCAGGAGCCCCGTCATGATGCGCAGGATCGCCTGGAGATAGGGGGCCCAGGACTTGGGAAGGATGGTGAAGTTCACGGCTCGCCTCATTGCTTGCGGGAAGTGTTGACGTTGCGCGCGGGCTGATCTCCGGCGCCGCTCGTGACGTGAAATCGAATGCGATTCGCTCAGACGATCGTGGCGATCTGGTCGAAGGAGAAGCGCGGGCTGCGCGGGAACAGTTTGGAGGCGTCGCCGTAGCCGATGTTGATCAGCACGTTCGACTTGACTTCGGTCCCGGCGAAGAATTCGGCGTCGACCTTGGCGTTGTCGAACCCCGTCATCGGGCCGGTGTCGAGGCCGACGGCCCGCAACGCGAGAATGAGATAGGCGACCTGCAAGGTGCCGTTCTGGAACGCGCTGTGCGCGGCGAATTCGGCGTTGCCGGAAAACCAAGCCTTGGCGTCGGCGTGCGGAAACAAGAACGGCAAATGCTCGTAGAATTTCAGGTCGTAGCCGGTGATCGCGACCACCGGCGCGGCGAGCGTCTTTTCCAGATTGCCGGGCGAAAGCGCCGGCGCGAGCCGCTGCTTGGCCTCTTTGGAGCGGGCGAAGACGATCCGCAGCGGCGATTGATTGGCGCTGGTCGGCGCCATTTTCATCAGATCGACGGCCCGGCGCAGCAGTTCGTCCGGAACCGGCTTGTCGAGGAAGGCGTTGTGGGTGCGCGCTTCGGTGAAAATCTGCGCCACCGCGTCGGCGGCGAGCAGCTTATGGATAGGGGTGTGAATCGTCATCGGCGGTTTCCTTCGGCCCAGGTTGTGGCCCCCGAGAGATGAGGACGGCGATCCATCATTGCAATCGGCAAAATTGTGGCATAATGTATCAGCTGAGGTGATGGATGTACGATTCCCTGACGCTCGACCAAATGCGCGTTCTCGTGGCGGTCGCGGAGGCGGGCAGCTTTTCGGCGGCGGCGCGCCGGCTCGGCCGGGTGCAGTCGGCGATCAGCCAGGCCATGCAGACGATGGAGGCGACGCTGGGAATCGCGTTGTTCGACCGCTCGGCGCGAACCCCGGTGCTGACCGACGCCGGCCTCGCCGTCGTTAAGGACGCGCGGGCGATTCTCGAAAGCGCCAAGGCGATGCGCGCGCGCGCCGAGAGCATCGCCGAGGACGTCGAGCCGGAATTGACGCTGGCGGTCGACGCGATCTTCCCCATGCCGTTGTTGATGATGAGCCTGAATGCGCTGCGCGGCGAGTTCCCCAAACTGCCCGTGACGGTGTTCACCGAGGCGCTCGGCGGCGCCGAACAGCGCCTGCGCGAGGGCGCGGCGCGCATGGCGATCTACACTCTGCTCGCCGGGCCGCCGCGCGACCTCAGCGCCGAGTTCCTCACCCGCATCGCGCTCGTGCCCGTCGTCGCCGCCGACCACCCGCTCGCCCGAGCGCGCGCGCCGATCGCGCGCGAAGCGCTCGAACCGCATGTGCAACTGGTGCTGACCGATCGCACCTCGATGACGCAGAACATCCAGGGCGGCGTGCTCGGCTCGCACATCTGACGCTTCGCGGATCTGTCGACCCGGCTGGAGTTCCTGCTCGCGGGCTTCGGCGGGTGCAACATGCCGCGCCATATGGTCGAGGCGCTCATCGCCGAGCGGCGCCTGAAGAGGCTCGCCATCGCCGACCAGGTCCCGGTCGAATTGCCGATCTACGTCGTCCACGAGCGGGCGCGCGCGCTCGGGCGCGCCGGGCGCTGGCTGATCGGCGATCTGCGCGAACGCCTGAAGACCTGCCCCGGCGCGGCCATGAGCTCGGCGGCTCACGCCGACGCCGGAGTGGCGGCGTAACTCCGGATCGGCGCGCCGCCCTTCCCCCCCTTGCGGGGGAAGGTGTCGGCCGAAGGCCGACGGATGAGGGGTCTGCCGAAACATTCACGAGATCAGCGGGCCACCCGCCGGGCCTAACCGCCCGGCGACCCCTCATCCGGCCGCGCTTCGCGCGTCCACCTTCCCCCGCAAGGGGGGCTACGGGATTCACGGATTTGTTCCTTGCGTTGCAAGGGCGTAGCCGTCGAGCCTGGCGGCGAGTTGGCTCCATCCTTCACGCATGGTCTTAGGTCCGGGCGGTTTATA
>Ga0326727_10025969_pt1 | contig 10928 bp, 15 predicted proteins | sample MB2enrmetagenome_FD_207643 | JGI IMG/M metagenome (GOLD analysis project Ga0326727, IMG submission 207643) | Lab enriched peat soil microbial communities from McLean, Ithaca, NY, United States - MB29MY | ecosystem: Environmental > Terrestrial > Soil > Wetlands > Peat | place: USA: New York... | reverse complement strand
TTGACCCCGAAGGCCTTCGGGGCTGTGTCCATCTTTGCCCATCTTTGGCGAGTCTGAACCCGCCATGCATTACAATTTGCAAGGTTTCGAGATTGGCGGAAGGGGTGGGATTCGAACCCACGTTGGGGTTTCCCCCAAGCCTGATTTCGAGTCAGGTACATTCAACCACTCTGCCACCCTTCCACTTGTTGATTATAAACGACTTACAACTTGTTTGAAACTTGGTGCTTGATTTTCTGATACTGCAATCTGATACTGTCCGCATGAATATGAGCAAAACAGAAAAAGATTCAGATTGGCAGAAAACGCCTTACGCAAATCTGGTCCGTTACAAGTCATCAGGTATTTATTTCGCACGGTTCCGCGTGCGGGGCAAGCTGATTCGGCGGGCTTTAAAGACTACACAAATTTCCGTGGCGAAATTGCGGCTGGCTGATTTGGAGAAACAGGAGCGCCAGCGGGCAGAACATCAAACGGCAGTTGCTGACGGCACAATGGCCTTTGGCGATGCCCTGGCGATTTACAAGCAGCGGCTGGCCGGGGATGGTTCTTTGAAGCCACGAAGCAAGGATTACCGGCTAGAGCGAATTGCAGCTTTGATTAAATCGTGGCGGGGCTTGGAGAGAATCGACATCCGAAAAATATCCAAAAGCGATTGCCTGGCGTGGGCGGCTCAGTTCGGGCAAAAAGCTGCGCCCTCAAACTTCAACAACACTGTGGGCACGCTGCGTCTTGTTCTTGACATTGCGGTCGAGGCCGGAGCGCGATACGACAACCCGGCGCGGTTTATCAAACGAATGCGGGTGATGCCCAAAAAACTACGCTTGCCTTCGCACAACGAATTTCTGGCACTGGTCGCGGCCATCGAAACAAATGACGGCGGCTATAATCACCGTTGCTCAAGCTTGGTGCGGTTTCTGGCCTTCGGCGGATTCCGCAAGAGCGAAGCGGCCCGCGTCACCTGGGTGGACTGCGATTTCAACAAGGGTGAAATCATCGTGCGCGGAGACCCGGAGACCGGCACAAAGAATTGGAGCATTCGCCGGGTTCCGATGATTCCAGAAATGCGGCAGCTCTTGGAACGGCTTCGGGCGCAAAGGGCGGATGAACCCGCAACGGCTTCGGTAATGCAGGTGAGCGCGTGCCAGGGTGCAATTAATTCAGCCTGCAAGAAATTGGGCATTCTCCGGTTCACGCATCACGATCTGCGGCATCTTTTTGCGACACGTTGCATCGAATTCGGTGTTGATATTCCTACGGTGAGCCGCTGGCTCGGGCACAAGGACGGCGGTGCATTGGCAATGAAAGTTTACGGGCATTTGCGAGATCAACATTCAGTGAGCATGGCGCAACGGGTAACATTTGGTAAGCCGGTGGAAGAAAAATTGATTCGTCTGCCGGTTCAGGCCGTGGGATGATTAAAAACTATGAAGCAAAAGAAACAGGCAGGGGGAAAGCGGTTTTGCCTCGACAGGCAAGTGTGAAGGAGACCCCTCCATTTTCGAGGAGGTTTTAGACTTCCAAGTGGAGATGTTTAAATCAGCGGGGGTGTCTTTGGATCACCTGCCGGCACCAAGCACGCGTAAAATGCCGAAATGGTATTCAAAAATTCTCGAACAATTCCGCAAAACGATTCTCAAGCCACTTCTTAAATTGAAACCGAACGGGGCGGTGAACTGGCGACATTATGGCAAGACAATTGGCATCATTGAGCGATACAAAACATTTTTTCAGCATGATCTTGCGCAAGTTTTCATTGAGGCAGGGTTTGATAAAATCACGGATGAAGAATGGGAGAGCATAAGACCGTTGTTGGGCGAAGAAAAAATTCGCCAACACCTAATCAGGGTTCTCAATCGCCCTGTGGGAGATAGTGAGTCGCTGGAAGGCCTTGGAGAGGAAGTTCTTGAGCGTCAGTTGGAACAACTTCAAAAAGTGACAGATAACGCACTCCGGCTTGTGTCGCAACAAGACGCCAAATTGACGGCGTTGTTTTTCAAAGGCATGGCGGAAGGCTACGGTTGCATGCTTGATGAAAACGGACATTATGTGGGGGATCGGGGAAGGACAAATATTTATCTTAATTTCTTGGTGTACCGGGCGGAGATTGAAAAGTATCGCCAAACGATGCCGGGGAAATCCCGTCGTGATTTGCAGAGGTGGATTATCGAAAAAACGAGAATTCACATCTCGAATGATGATGGCTGGTTTGACCACTTCTGCGATGAGATTTGCCTGTCCGTGAAAGGTGTTGGCCGCAAGGCTAATCCGCAGATTTTGTAATTGGCCGGTTATACCGGTTCCGCCAACCGGTCGAATCAGAATTCATGCTGCGCTAGTGTCGCGGCATGAATTCGACAGATAGTTCAATTTGCGCTGTTCCCAAACTGGCGCTGAACCGGGTTGAGGCGGCAAAAGCCATCGGCCAAAGCCCGGCCACTATTGACCGTCTGACCAAACGCGGCCTCCTTCGCCCCTGCCGCGCAACACGGCGCCCCCTTTACGCCGTTAAGGAAATCGAACGGTTCCTCAAGGCGACAACCCCTAATGCGGAGTGGACGGTATGAAGCCTACCTGGGGAAACCCGAAAAGAAACGTAAGCCAAGGAGGTGGGTTCTTCCCTCCGTTTCGCGGTGGGGCGAAGAATCGGCAGCCGATTCTGAGTCGCGAAACGCTAATGAAAATGAATTTTCTCGCGGCGTTCTGCCCGTCACGGGGAATTAACAAACTCGGCAGAAAATGAAAGGTTAAAACAAAATGCAAATCAAAGCGATGGTTATAGACAAGGTGTCGGAAACATTCGACACGAAAAAGGGGTCCAAAACACTCAACCTGCTGGTGTGTCAGGATCAATCGCGTCCGCCGCTTCGTAACACGTTCGATTACGAAATGACGGCTGATGAGGTGGGGAAGTATGGGGCGACTCTGGTTGATAAGCCCGTGGAATTGTTGGTGCGTGATATGACGGAAAACTTTGCCGGGCGGATTCGTATGACGGGGGTCATTGGGAAGGTGGGCTGATTCTATGGGCTCGGCTTTACGATACACCTGTGCGGAGGAGGCTATTCTGGCTTCCCCTGTGGGGTGTGGTTTAATATACACGCTGCAACGCGTGCAGTGGGGGTTTTTCGGCACTCTGACCTTCAAGAGTGCCAGGCTCCCGGAACGCGTCCGGGTAACGATGTTTTTTGCGCTCGTCCGCCGCCTGTGCCGCTGGTTCAAAATCCCATTTCGCAAGTGCGTATGGGCTTTGCGCCAGGAGCCGGGGGAAATTGGCGGACGACTGCACTTTCATTTTCTGATCGCGGGTTTGCCGCCGTATGCCGTCCAGGTCGCCACATGTATGAGTATCAAGGCGCAATGGGAAAAACTCGGTGGCGGCATGGCTCGCGTGAGGAAATACGATTCGAGAAAACAAGGTCTCGAATACACCCTCAAGTGCCTCAACTTAACTAATGTAGGAGCGAATCTTTATGAGATCAAAAAGTTTTCGCACTCGGTAGATGAGGTGATGTTGTCGAATTCAATCTGGGACCCGGCAAATCTGAGCCGGGTTTCGGATACGCTTGTCACTGCCTAGTCGAACACTCGGCGGCGGTGGGTTCGTCAACCAATTCGGGGGTGCTGCCCGCGCGAAGCGCGGGCGGCACCTCCGATGGCTTGAAGATGAACTCTGCCCGGATCAAATTGCCGGATGGACAGTCCAAGACGCCTCTGCTGCGGTATGCCCGGATTTTGGAAATAATCGCATTAAAGGCTTGATTTTGGGTGCTGGCGGCGTCATCTTCGGGACAAATGATGTACGAACCCTTTGAGGAAGTCGCAATATCGCCTGAGCCAGGCACAGTAAGTGCGCTCTGTCGCGAGCGCAAGATGTTGGCGTCGAACAATTTCCGTAAGCCGCCGCACCGCTTCATTCGTATTCATTTGGCCAATATAATATACGAACAATCTGTTGTATATTAATTGTTAGACAGCAAACAAAACCACGCTACCATGAACACAGAACAAAATACACCAACACCGAAGAAACCATTCGATTACGAAGCGTTCTCCAAAACTATATCTTGGATATGCGCAGGAATTGGAGCTATTATTGCCATTGTTTGTCAAGTTGGCTATAGAGGGGGTGCTATTTCAGCCGGTGTTTCGACTGGAAAGCTTGCCGCATTGGGTGGCCTCCTTGGATATATTCTTGGCTGGATTATCGGAGCAGTAGTTCGGCACTTCAAAGAGGATCGCACCAAGACTCCGTTTAGAGACCGAACCACCGAGGACAAAGCAAAGATCATACTTATCTGGATTATTGTGATACTAGGCACTACATTTTTGATATGGTTCGCATGGATAAATTATGACGATTACAAGCACGGTATATTGTGACATCGAAATGCTGCCTAACAAGTCGCCGGAGGCAACCGCCGTTGTCGCTTGCCGTTCCGTTGTCGCGGTTCCCGCCGCGAGTCGGCGGTGGCTCAGCTTTCTACGTTAGGCGGCTGCGCACATCCAAAACAACCATGCAAATGAAGCCAAGCAGTCGAATCTTCGTTCTTGCGGCAATCGCCGGCTCGATTTACGGCGCATTTTTGGGCGACCAGATTGCCAGCGGGTCTGGCGTTGGGCTTGGTATTGGTGCTGTTATCGGATTCTTTATCGGGTCTCCCATCATCGCGCAGATGGCACTCGGCACGGCAGGCGTTTTCATGGGGATGAGCGGCATTGGTCCGGTATGGACTGAGGAGCATGACCGACGGGCGCAGCGCATCGCGACCGTTTTGTTGATTCTTGTCATCATATCCGGCGCGTTCGGTCTGCTCTTCGCTCCAGTCCATTTACACCCGTAGAAGCATGTCACCTGTCATCATCGCTTGTATCGCCTATATCTGTGCCATGAATCTTTTCATTGGACTTTACATCGGTCGGCGCGGCGCAAGACGGTTTATCGGCATTGGGCCGGGGGCTGTTCTGTTGTGGCTATTCTGCATCGGAGGTGTATTTTTTATTCGTTACGCTCAGGACAGTTACGGATTCCATGCTACACCGAAGGATATTGTGTTTAGTCTAGCCTTCGGAGTTATCGGCTGGATTGTCGGTAGAGTTTTAAGAGGAGAGAAGTGACATGATGCCGCCTAACAAGTCGCCGGAGCCAACCGCCGTTGGCGCTTTGCGTTCCGCTGTCGCGGTTCACGCCGCGAGTCGGCGGTGGCTCAGCTTTCTACGTGGCGGTTTCCAAGCAGGGTTGAGCGCGGGCAGTTTTTCAAAATGGATTGCCGGGTTGTTGACGAAACTGAAATTTGGGTTGGGAAGGCTGGTTCCTTGAGAGTCAAGTTTAATCCCTTAACTCAACCAGCCGAGCCGGTTAGGTATCCCAAGGCTATCCAAGATCTTCTTCGCCGTTCTGCAATGTTTGTGTGTAACAGGGTGCGAGATTTTCCCTTTGCTATCCGTGGCAAATAGGTGATTGATGACATCATACCTTGAATAGTTGTCGGTCAGAGTCCACACGCCGGCCTGAATCACCATTGGGTCCTGATCCTTGCTTGCCTCAAGAAATCTCGCCACGTTGTCTGAAACACGTGCGACGCCGGAAAACCGGGCGTGTTCGTCGGGGATCGGACGGGTCGCATTGATACATACCGCACTAATTCTAAGATGTTCAGTACGACACGGATAGAGCGTGAATGTGTATTCTGTCGTCGTAGCCATATTTTGATAGTTACCCGAAGAAACGAAGTAGGTGCCCGGCTTAACGAGGACCCGAAGCTCTTTGCGAATCAAATTCTCGATGTCGGCGTAAATCATCGTGATCGACTGTCCGCTGCCTTTTACTCGAACAACACCTTTTTCGTGGAGGAGCAGTAAGTCGTATTGTTCGCCTTCTTTGAGGTGCTCGGCTTGTCTGGTTAAACGTTCGACGCGGCTCTCTTCGCGATCAGCAGCACCGGCTTTGGCTTCGGCGGCGAGTCGTTCTTGTTCGGCCTTTAAGCGAGACTTTTCGATAGCTTTTGCTTCCGCGTCGGCTTTGGCCTTTGCTTCGGCGGCGAGTCGTTTCTGTTCGGTCTTTAAGCGAGACTCTTCGATCGCTTTGGCCTCTGCGTCGGCTTTGGCCTTTGCTTCGGCTGCGAGTCGTTCCTGCTGGGCTTCTATGTGGGCTTCCTCAAGGGGTTTGAGCACATCTTGTACGGCACGCGTCCGAGCAAGTGAGAAGACGTCAAACCCTGCTGTATTCTTCAAGGTCGTGTCCGCACCGGCATCGGCTAGAATCCGAGCGTGGTCCGGGCGGTCCATTTTCGCCGCGAGCATGAGGGCGGTGTCCCCGTCGTTGTCTTGAACGTCCACTTTCGGTTGATGTGTCAGTAATTCTCGAATCATAAGCGGATGAACATGCACGGCGTGCATAAGCGGGGTCATCCCGTTCGAATCTTGCAGATTGATGTCAGCGGAATTGTCGAGCAATGCCCGCACAAATTTTAACCGGAGAGCAAAGTCTGCCTGGCTGTCATCTTTCGAACCATGTTTGTGAGCCGACGGGCTGTTCGACCCTTTGTGTTGTGGATGAACCGCAGTCATGAGGGGTGTCATCCCGGTGTGGGCCTCCTTACAATTGACGTCTACCCCTTGGTCCAGCAGGGCGCTAAATTCTCGATAATCGCCCTTGCGGATCGCAGCGGCGAGACGGTCGCCGTCACTTCCATTTTCGATTCCAATCATCTGCGTCTGTTGTGAAAACTGCTGAATTAAAGCAGAACAAGAGCATGGTGACAAGGAAAAGACGCCAAGGAAAAACGGTTTTGCGATATTTGAGCGGAGCGACCCGCTGGCATGTCGGCTGTATTGCGACGGGTGTTTGGGCGCGACACTGGCGACTTGCCCATAATGGAGCGAAGCGGAATGATTCCAATGGCGCAAGCCCTCCCTGGTGGTGGCGGCATTGGCTCCAGTGTTGCGAGGGCAAGACGGGCGCAATCCTGGGGACAATGACGACACGACCAGGCACTTGTCGGGGCGGCTTGTCCCGCCGCAGCCAAGCGGAGGTGGAAGCGTTCGCGTGTTGGCGTTCGGCTTGGCCTTCGTGATTTGAGCAAGCCGGATGACGACACGGGAACGCGCAGCGGGGAAAGTCTGATGGTTTCGGTCAAATCTGATACTGCAATCTGATACTGTTTGCCAATTTTCGGGCAGATTCGTGATGATTCAAGCAGACGGAAAACGGTGTAAAGCCTTGATAATCAAGGCCGGGATGGCGTATGAGGACTCCTGAAAAATATGTTTGTCAATTTCGAGTCAGGTACATTCAACCACTCTGCCACCCTTCCACTGGCTTATAATTACGCGAAGTTTCGAGCGGGAGGCAAGCGGATTCAACGGACTCTTGACACGGATCACACCGGTTTTGGGCGATGAACGATCTGTCTTGCCCGTCACATGGTGATGCGGTAATTTGCGGGCGTTATGGATGATCAACCGCCGCCGCCGCCGCCAGCCGCTCCGCCTCCTCCGTTGGCGCCGCCGCCGATCATTTCCGCCCCGCCCGCCAGCCGGCCGGGCTGCAGTTCCGTCTGGAGAATTCTTGCCATCGTCTTTTTGGCGCTGCTTTGCCTGAGCCTTTTCAGCCGGGTGCTGATTTTTTCCCATGCTGTCGCGCCCCGCGGCCACGCGTTCACAGATCGGAGCCGCGCTCTGGAAGAAGTCGTGATCGAGCAGACCAATGGCGACAACAAAATAGCGGTCATCAACGTGGAGGGGATTATCATGAGCCGGGACGTGGATAATTCGAGCATGAACCTGGTGGAATTCATTTCCGAACAATTGAAGACGGCCGAACGCGACAAGGATGTCAAGGCTGTCATTCTCAAGGTCGATTCCCCCGGGGGCGAAGTGCTGGCCTCCGACGACATCAATGCCGCGCTCACAAAATTCCAGGAGAAGTCGCACAAGCCGGTGGTGGCCTCGATGGGCGCCCTGGCCGCATCGGGAGGCTATTATATTTGCGCGCCGTGCCGCTGGATCGTCGCCAATCCGCTGACCATCACGGGCAGCATCGGCGTGATCATCGACACTTGGAATTACCGCGGATTAATGAACAAGGTCGGCATCCGTCCGCACGTCTTCAAGAGCGGCCGCTTCAAGGACATGTTGAGTGGGGAACGGGAGCCTGACACCGACAAGCTTTCGCCCGAGGAACAAAAGACCCGCCAGGAAGAGGACCAGATGGTGCAGAGGTTCATTGACGAAACCTACGACAAATTCAAGACGGTGGTCAAAACGGGACGAACCCATGCGGCCGGCCAGAACGAAGGCAAGGGCAAGGCCCTGGTGGAGAATTGGCAGGATTACGCCGATGGCCGCATTCTTTCCGGCCAGCGCGCCCTTGAACTGGGGTTCGTCGATGAACTGGGCGATTTTGAGGCCGCCGTCAAGCGCGCCGAAAAACTGGCCAACATCCCCGGCGCTTCGCTGGTCGAGTACCGCGTCCTGTTCGATTTTCAATCTGTTCTGTCGCATCTTTTTGGCAAGTCCGATGTCCCGGCACTCAAGGTCGATTTGGGCATCGGCCCGCCGCAGTTGGAAGCCGGCCGGCCTTATTACATCCTGCCCACGGCTGTTTTGCATTGAGGAGGCCGGCCGCGGGATGGGGCGCCCCGGAATGATGTTGCATCCTCGCGCGGAAATTGTTTTGATCTCACCCAAACAAAAATGTCATCTGCCACTGCCAAACCAAAAATACAGTCTGCCAAACTGACGCCCGCCGCGCAGTTTCACAAACCATGAGCAAACCTGAAAACATATTGATCGTCGCGGACAGCGAGCACGACGCGAACATGCTTTACGCCGTCGGCCTGTTCGTGCCTGATCCTTTCATCTATTTTCGTTGTGACGGCCAGTGCCACGTCGTGTTGAGCGATTTGGAAATTGACCGGGCGCGAAAAATCGCCCGGCATTGCCGCATCCTCTCCTACAACCAATGCGTCGAAAAACTGCGCCGCCGGGTCAAGCGCCCCAGCCTGGCCGCCGTCATCAATCTGCTGATGCGCGAAAAGCGGCTGCGCAAAATTTTTGTTCCGGCCAATTTCCCCCACGGCCTGGCCCGCGAATTGCGCAATTACAAAATCAAAGTCCGGGTCAAAAAAGGGGGCGTCTTCCCGCAGCGGGAATTCAAGCGGGCCGATGAAATCAAAAAAATCAGCGCCGCCCTCATGATGGCCGAGGTTGGACTGGCCGAGGGCCTCTTCGCCTTGAAAACGGCCAAGGTGGGACGGGACCGAAAGTTGACTTATCACGGCGCGCCGCTGACTTCTGAAAAACTGCGAGCCATCATTGACATCGCGATCCTCCAGGTCGGCGGCCTGGCCAGCCACACCATCGTCGCGGGCGGCCGCCAGGCGTGCGATCCGCATGAGCCGGGACACGGCGCCTTGCGCGCCCATGAACCCATCATCCTGGATGTTTTCCCGCGCTCGCAAAAGACCGGTTACTTTGGCGACATTACCCGGACGGTCGTCAGGGGCCGGGCCAGCGAAGCCGTCCGCCGCTTATATGACACGGTGGCGCGCGCGCAGGAGATGGCCTTCGAGAAAATAATCTGCGAGGCGCGCGCGTCCGACATTCACCGGGCCATTCAGTCTTTTTTTGAGAGCGAAGGCTACAAGACCGGCAGGAAGAATGGCCGCATGCAAGGCTTCTTTCACGGCACCGGGCACGGCTTGGGCATGGAAATCCATGAGCCTCCCCGCCTCAGCCTCACCTCGAACGATGTCCTCAAGACCGGCCACGTTGTGACGGTGGAACCGGGGCTTTATTATCCATCAATAGGCGGAGTCCGCCTGGAAGACGTGGTCACCGTCACCCCCAATGGCGCGCGGAACCTGACCAAGTTCGAGAAGGTGTTGGAGGTCTGACATGCAGTTTCTGGTTCTTCGCCAAGACTGGCCAGAAACGCAAGATTGATACATAGGTCCAGAAAATCGGCAACACGGCAACAAGTGTTGATAGCCAATGACTTAAGTGGCAACACGAACGGCAACATGTAGCTGCTTTCCATTGCCTCAGTGAGGAAATGGCTAATTTTGCCCATCTATTTCAATCATCGGTTGGTTCAACTCCCTGACTTCTGTGGTGCCCGCAGATCACGCAGATGGACGCAGGTGAGGAATTCCTGTTCCGCATCAGCGAACAGCAACATGTAGCTGCTTTTCTTGTCGCGCCATAGCGAAGCGACGGCGGATCGTCTTTCGCTGCCTCGTGAAGCTGTATAATTTAGCCATCTGAAAAGGGAACGGCAAAAACATGGCGGCAAAAACATAAATTGCCGCAAAGAATGGCAAGAAACACAGCGCGGCGAAGTCGGAACCAAAACCTGCCCGGAAGGAACTGTTCCGCGCAGAGTCGCAAGGGTCACAGCGCGGCAAGCCGCAACCAAAGCGCTGAGCCTGAATTGAAAATTTGTCATTGAGAATTTCTCATTTGTCATTCGGAAAGACGGTTCGGAAAATTTTGCCAAAAATGCGCGATTCTCAGGAATAGCACTGCAAAGAAAGGCAAGAAAGGCAAGATTGATACATAGGTCTGAAAAATCGGCAACATCGGCTACACTGTTGATAATCAAGTACTTAAGTGGCAACACAACTGGCAACAACTGGCAACATTGTTGCCACTTTTGGTTCGCGTTAACGATAACGTTGACTTGGTCCTGGCATTGCCACTGGCGCATTTGTGGGTGTACAAAGCGGGCGGGGTGCCGCATTCTCCCGGTATGGTGCGACAGATGCGTCTGCGATATCCGGGGGCCATGACATCATCGGATGAATCGCGGCGGCGGCCGGGGGCCGAACCATCCGTCAACCGGAGATCAGTTGTGTCCGTCAAGTTCAGCAAATTGGTCATAATGGCCACGAGGTAAAACGAGGCGGCGCAGGCTGCGAGCCCTA
>Ga0326727_10025968_pt1 | contig 10929 bp, 10 predicted proteins | sample MB2enrmetagenome_FD_207643 | JGI IMG/M metagenome (GOLD analysis project Ga0326727, IMG submission 207643) | Lab enriched peat soil microbial communities from McLean, Ithaca, NY, United States - MB29MY | ecosystem: Environmental > Terrestrial > Soil > Wetlands > Peat | place: USA: New York... | reverse complement strand
GCCGTCCAATACGGTCGGAAAGAAAACCGAAACACTGGTAGCCGATGAACATGCCTATATACATGACCAGGGAAAAATTCGCCATGGAAGTAAGCGAGAGACCTCGTTCCTGGGTCAGGAAGGTTGGAATCCAGTAAGAGACACCCCAAAAGCCAGCCATATTGAAAAAGCTGACAGCGCAGGCAAGCAAAGTAATCTTAGCATACCCTCCCTCGAAAATCGCTCCAATGCCTATTTTATCGCCAGCCTGACTTGTGGTAGCCCGCAGTTTCGGCGATTCGGGCGGCACCAGGTAATAGACAAGAATGGCAACCACTATCGAGCTCGATCCGATCAGAAACAGATAACGCCAGTCGACAGTCAATACCAAACGGCCCACAAGGGCAGCAACGATACAACCAGCGGCGAAAGAACTGAAAACGAAGGATGCGGCCCGGCCACGGTACTTCGCTGACCAATGTTGGGCGATCAATGCGGCACAAGGTCCCCATACGCCGCCGATTCCGACACCCGCCAGGAAACGCATGATCATCCACATTCCCCAGCTGTGGACCAACACTACCATAGCGGTGAAAATACCAAACCAGACCAGTGACAGAATGATGGCTCCACGGCGACCGTAATTCTCCGCGATTAGTCCGAATATGATGCTTCCCAGTGCGGCCCCGGCCATTGTTGCTGAGGCGAGCAAGCCACCTTCCGACAAAGAAATGTTGAGAACTTTCAGCAGAACTGGCATTGCTATTGCCAGAATTATAATGTCATAGCAGTCATAAAGATAACTGATAAACATTGCCGTTGTTACATGCCAACGGTGTTCAGTACCGGCTTCTGACAGAACTGATTTTGCGTCTGAATTCATGCTAATTTTCACCTCCACTTAATCTGTAAACCAAGATTCCAAGTGAAAAGCCTTTTGTGCAGATGGTTGCAACGCCTTAAAGGTGAACTTAGTAGCCATGTGATTCCAGTCATTTGCGACAGCAAATGTATATTTTGCAATCACCTCTAGATAAATCGTTGCATTTTACGTCATGGGAATTCGTACAGAACTACTTTCACGCCAGTTGTGCTCCAATGAACGAATTGTGGGCCTGGCGAAAAAGGAAGTTAATGTTGTTGTAAAGGCCTCCAAATGGGCCTCCCTTTGAAAAAGGCAAAATTGTTATTCCGTAGTCGTTCTTATGGGTACCTGAATTGCGTGCCCTTGGCATAACTCCTTATAAGTGATAAGAACTCGCTTGTTGAGTCTTTTAGGAGCGCACCTTAAACAATCATCCACATTCAGGCAGCCTGCTGATCCAACACGCGGCAGCTTTTGCAGGATGCGTGAGCGCCAGGTTCCCCACGCTGCCGTCTTTGGTAACGACCAGCCCGAGTGGCCGACTGATCGATTCAAACCTTACGAGCGCTATAAACACTTGCTGCTTCCGGTTGCCATGCGGAAATCGTTGCGGGATCACCTCGCTATGTCCGTCAGCACGTGTTAGATGCCCTGGAATTGACTGAGATCACGGGAAAATACTGTCGATGGTCACCTCTCGTAAAAGCTCCAGCACGTGGAGCTCGAAATGCTTGGTGTACCCGAGGTTTTCTTCAGCAAATCCGACCTTGATTTGAGGAACCGTTCCGCACGACGCGCACTTGCCCCGCAGCTAACCGAACGGGCAACGTTTGAGATTGCAGGCAGCCCGAGCATGGGCCACCTGCAGGGAAAATCTTATTCTTTTCCGTCAAACCACGGACCATGGCAGGGAAGCAGGACATCCGCCAGGCTTTTCAGCCTGAGTGTGCTGTTATATGCTTGGCACAGGTCCGTCGCGATCGCCGGAGCAAAAACCTCCCAGTGGGCAAAAGGGTGACCCTTGGGGAGAACGGCAGCCGGTTCACTGAAGGTGTCATAGGTGCAGCAAAATCCGGGGATGACGGTCGTCCCCTCCCGCGTCTGGACTGCCACAGACTGAGTGCCCGGAGTGTGGCCGGGAGTGTGGAGGATCTCAATTCCCGGGAAAAGCTGTTTGTCCCCCCGGAGCAGGCGGATTTTCCAGCCCTTGTAAAGTTCCGGCGGATAATACTGGGACTGCAGCGGATGCGGCGCCTTGGAAAATATCCATTCTTCTTCCTGGATGTAGACCTCGGCGTTTTTGCATTTGGGGGTGTTTCCCACGTGATCATGGTGCAGGTGGGTATGGATGATGATGTCGATATTGTCCGGGGTTAGGTTCTCTTTCGCTAAGGCCTCTTCGAAAGTTTGGAAATCCACCCCCTTGCCGGGCCAATACTTCGCCATCAGCGCCGCCCACGATCCCGTGTCGACGAGAATGGTCTTTGGGGCCCCCTGGATCAGAAAAAAAACCACCTCCAGCTTTATCGGGGTTCCTGGAAAAGCCATGTATGTGAACCCGGATTTATCGGCTTCTATCGTGCCCAGAAAGATTGGTTTGACGGTGTAGTTCATTTTCTTTTCTCCCTTGGATGTTTGCTTGTTTGCACGGCCGTTTGTATCCGAGGTAGGCGCACCTCTAGCGGCGTCTGCACGATCTTTCAGCTGAGTAGCCGTGCTTCATTGGTTCGGTGGCCCGCAGGTCCCGGATATCTTCAACCGGGTTGGTGCACCAGATTAACCTGTAATGTAAAGACATTAAGGCTAGTTATTTCTAACCTCATTTGCGGAACTCGAGCCTAGATGCTGTCTTCCTCGTAAACATTTGCGATGCAGCACAAGAAAGTGCAGGTTTCGGTTTCGCTTAGGTTCACCATTGAGTGAGGTTCCATCGTGGGAATGAACACAAGGTCGTGAGGGCCCATCTGTTTGGTTTCCGTAGGCTCGTCCGTCTTGCGGTCGTGGGACGTAATCGATAGATGTCCCGTCAGAATGTACATTGTCTGGTAGTAAAGGTGGTTGTGGATTGGGATCGAACCCTTCGGACCCACCGTGAAGAGGCGAAGGCCATACTCCGGCGCACCCTCCGGGCCGGCCTGGGACAGCCACCGGATACACGTGTCCTTTACTGCGTAGGGTTTATTCTTGTAAGGGTAGCTCTCGATCTTTATGTCCTCCGTGTCATTCACATTTTTCACGATCATGATTTCCTCCAGCGTTTAGAGTTTTCGGCATAGCATGCAACGATTGTGCCAAGGGAGAACAACAAGTCATTCCTGGAACATGCGTGTTTGTAGGGTCTGCGGTTCTTTTCATTATTGAAAAGATCATTTCAGCTATGCTATGTAATTGCAACTCCGCAAACCCGTCGCCGTGGCAAAGAGAGCCGTTGAAGCAAGCTGAAGGTTCAAGATTCAATCTTTGGGCTTCCGCGGTAAGACTGGTCCTGGTTGCCTAGGAAATCGGGAAAGAGCGGCCTCGCGGGGAAATAATAAATAGGTGAACAACAAGGGTGAAGAACAGGAGCGATATTCTCCAAACCGACCAGGAGCGCATGGCTGACACTCAGGGCTCCGTGCCGGAAGACGAAGAGATTCCCAACCGGCTGGAGGATTATCTTGATGATCTGCTAGAGGCCTCGTTCGACGGGATCGTCATTTCCGATGCGGAAGGCAACGTCCTCAAGGCGAACCGGGCTTACGAGATACTTTCAAATGTTTCAAAGGAGGAAATCGTCGGCCATAATCTCGGAGACCTGGTCAAAAGCGAGGTACTCAAGGGAGCAGTGGTCTTTGAGGTAACTAAGACGCGCGTCCCTACCACAAGAATTCATACCTATGATCGCACCGGGAAGGTGGCGATGGTCACGGGGAGCCCGGTCTTCGATGATCGGGGAACCTTGATCTATGTAGTGGCGAATTTCCGGGATGTCACCCAGCTTCGTAAGCTCAGCGAAAGCCTGGGTCGCTCGTACGACTTGTTCGGCCATTCAGAAAAAGAGAGCTTCTACCTGAACCCGGACCTTGCGGAGTTGCCGGACTACGGCATTCTTGTCCGCAACAAAAAAATGAGGGCTTGCCTGCACCAAGCCTTGCAAGTGGCTCGTTTTGATACCCCTGTGCTTATCCTGGGGGAATCGGGCGTCGGTAAGACCAAACTGGCGCAGATCATCCACAAAGCCAGTCCGCGGTCCCATAAGCCGTTTGTTTCTATCAACTGTGGGTCCATCCCCGAAAATCTTCTGGAATCCGAGCTGTTCGGATATGAAAAGGGGGCCTTCACCGGGGCCAACATGCAGGGAAAACCCGGCCAGTTCGAGCTTGCCTCCGGCGGGAGTCTGGTGCTGGAAGAAATCGGCGACTTGAGTTTTCCTCTCCAGGTAAAACTGCTGCAGGCAATCGATGAGAAGCGAATCCTGAAAATCGGAGGCAAGAACCCGTTGGAGGTTGATGTCCGTCTAATCGCCGTAACCAACCGCGATCTGAAAAAAATGGTGATCCAGGGACAATTCCGCAACGATCTGTATTTCCGGCTCAATGTTGTACCCATCACGGTGCCCCCCCTGAGGGAACGATCGGACGAGATTCCGTTACTGGTCCGGTATTTTTTCTCCAAATTCAATGGTCAGTACAGCACGACAAAATATCCCGACCCTAGTTTGCTTCGATTTCTGTGCCAATATGAATACCCAGGGAACATCCGGGAACTGAAAAACCTTGTGGAGCGTCTCATGATCATGGCCCCCGCGGATAATGTGCATGAAGAGCAGCTCGAGGAACTGGAATGCGACGAGAGGCACCTCAGCGCCCCCAGCCTGGATGAAAAGCAATCACTGGATCATTTTCTCCGGGAATGCGAAAAAAGACTTATTGCCAGGGTCACGCGGGAGGAGCCGACGCTCAAGCAGGCAGCGCGGAGGTTGGCAATCAGCGTTACGACCCTCTGGAGAAAAATGGAAAAACATGGCCTGCGGACGGCTCGTTTCGGCTGATCTGAACCTTCCGCCGCAAAGCGTGGCTGGCTGTGCCCGCAGAGTTCGTTTCAATTCGGCGCAAATTAAGGAAGCCTCGGCTGTTCACCCTTGCGTCCTGATCTCTTTCCCGAGGGACCTAGTTCATCTCCAGGTGGTGCGGTGGGTAGTTTGGGCTGGGGCAGTTCGTTCCACGATGACCGAAAATCTTCCCGTATTTCTTCCGTACCCTTCCGAATCCCGATAAGGACTCATAAGGTCTAATGATGTTCAATGGATCTTGATTTTTTCAGGGGAATTGCTACGCGACCGCTTGAATAGTGAATCGTACGCTGGATTCACACAGCAGGGGGCCGTGGTTCAAATCCTCTCCCGCCTACCAGGAAAGACCACACGGAGTCCGGAGGTTACCCTTGAAAGGCGACGTCCTGATTTTCTTTATCCTTTCGTTGTTCAGCAAATGTTCAGAATTTTTCAGCTCGCGGCTAATGTATCTTATTTATATCGCTTAACTTAATTTTTGATCTGTCGAAAATGAGTTTGATGTGGCACTTCAGGACGCTTTTTGAGACAATCCACCAACCAACTACGTCGACCATGAGGAGTCAACGATTTCTCGTTCTAGAGCCGCTCATACAGGCATTCCAAAATTCTTGTCTTGTTTGCCCCGCGAAAATCGGGGTGACGGCGTGGTTCCAGTAAATCGGATGGAAATTTTGACAATTACTATAATGGCAGTTCCCTCGACAGCAAGTCGGTTCTCCGTAGATCTCAAGTGTGGGTAGTCCCAACACCATGTGAGGGCCACCATGGACGTCGAACTAAAAATAGATTTGGAAAAGATCGTAGAAGACATCCGCGCGGAAATGATTGACTCGGAGTTGATGGAAAAATATCACCTATCAGCGGTGGAGTTGAAATCCGTTTTCAGAAATCTGGTCCATGCCAAAGTCCTCACCCTGCCTGAAGTTTACCGCCGATCAATATTAAGTGACGAATCGATCGATACAGATAGCAGGCGTCAGTGGCCGAGACACCGATTGGCGTTCTTAGTCCCTATTTACGCCGCCGACTCTCCTCAAATCCGAGGCTGGCTTACAGACATCACCGACAAGGGTGTGGGGACTACCGGGATTTATGCGAACGTGGGTGAAGCGAAAACCTATGTAATCGGTCCAAGAAGATTGAAGGATGTTAAAGAAATCGTATTCGTGGCCGAATGTCGCTGGCAATCAACAGAAGGCCCTGGTAAAGTGCCTATCGCAGGATTTCGGATAACGAAAATCTCTCAGGATGGATTGGCACAACTCCGAAAATTTATTCAATTAATTACATTTGGAGACCCGGAATGAGCGCGGTGATGACTCAAAGACCAGGCGGACCGGGTAATGTGGAGAAAACTCATACGGATGGCTCTAAAACCCGCCTTCTTACTCTTTCTCCGAAGGACTGGCTTGATGCTCACTTTTTCTGACTCCACCCCGGGGACTATTTGAATGGCTCGTATAGATCAGGTACTCAGGCTGGCAGTCGAGAGCAAGGCCTCGGACCTCCATGTGGCAACGGGGTCCCCATTTCTTATCCGGCGGTTCGGATGCCTGCAAAGAGCGGATTCTGCAGCACTTACGCCGGAATCGGCCAAGAATTTGATTTATGAGATCTTATCGCCAGCCCAGCGCAAGACTCTCGAACAGCACTTCCAACTCGATTTCAGCTACGAAGTAAAGGGCGTTGCAAGGTTCAGAGGAAACGTCATTGTCCAGAGAAAAGGGATGGATGCCAACTTCCGGGTGATCCCACTCAAGATACCGACGCTGGCTGAACTCGGCCTTCCGAAAGTCGTTAAGAAGTTCTGCGACTTTCATCAAGGTCTCATCCTGGTGACCGGCTCCACTGGGCAGGGAAAGTCAACGACGCTTGCTTCCATGATTGATTCTATCAACTCGACCAGGCCCGTTCACATCTTGACCATAGAAGATCCGATTGAGTTCCTGCACCCAATCAAAAGAGGTATCGTGAACCAACGCCAGGTCGGACGCCACACCCGATCATTTGCAAATGCGCTTAGGGCTGCGCTCAGAGAAGATCCTGACATAATTATGGTAGGAGAATTGCGGGATCTCGACTCCATAAGACTCGCGGTCACTGCCAGCGAAACCGGGCATCTTGTGCTGGGGACGCTGGCCACTTCTTCAGGTCCCAAGACGGTTGACCGGCTCATCGATTCTTTTCCGGCCGACGAACAGAATCAGATACGCACCCTCCTAGCTGAAGGCCTCCGGGCTATCATAACTCAAAAGCTTCTGCCCAGGTCCGATGGCCAGGGACAAGCGTTGGCAACTGAAATTTTGGTCTCCACAGTTCCTGTGGCCAATTTAATTCGCGTCGAAAAGACCTACCAGTTACCTTCGATAATGCAGACGGGCAGGGCCGCAGGAATGCAATCTCTCGACGATTCAATAATGCGGCTTTTGCAAACCCAGTGCATTACTGCTCAAACTGCATTGGAGCATGCCGAGAACAAGAAGCGGTTCAGCTGACCAAGAAATGTTGTGAATTCCTATGGCTAAAATAGACGTTTTGCTTACGGAGATGGTAAAATCTGGGGCCTCGGATCTGCACATGTCTGCCGGGCTGCCTCCCATGCTTCGCCTCAAGGGTGACCTCGTTCCCACCAAACACGGACAACTTTCTCACAGAATAAATGAGCAGCTCTTCTTTGAATTGATGACCGAAGGTCAACAAAAGAGATTACAGACTACTTTGGAATTAGACATGGCATACGACATAGAGGGCCTGGCCCGCTTCAGGTGCAATTTCTTCTATCAAGCAAGGGGCATCTCCGCAGTATTCCGACAGATACCGGCCGACATACAACCTCTCGACCAACTGGGTATGCCGGCGGGAATTCAAAACATCCTTATGATCCGCAAAGGACTGGTACTTGTTACTGGTCCCACCGGATCTGGAAAGTCCACAACGCTTGCAGCCATTATCGATCATATCAACCGCACCGCTGAACAGCATATCATCACCATAGAAGATCCACTGGAATTCGTGCACGAAAACAGGAAATCTCTTATCACCCAGCGGGAAATCGGAGCCCATGCCACGAGCTTCGCGGAAGCACTCAGAGTAGCCTCCAGAGAAGACCCGGATATCATACTTATAGGTGAAATGCGGGACCTTGAGACCATTTCACTGGCTCTGACCTGTGCAGAACTTGGGATACTTGTCTACGGGACATTGCACACAAATTCTGCGATCAAGAGTATAGACCGCATTATTAACTCGTTTCCGGCCAATCAGCAAAACCAGACACGGAGCATGTTGAGCGAATCGCTGAAGGCGGTCCTCGCCCAGCAGCTCCTAAAGACAGCGGATGGCAAAGGCAGATGTGCAGCGGTGGAGATACTGATTGGCAGCCCGGCGATATCGAATTTGATAAGAGAAGGAAGACTTACACAGATAGCCTCCGCGATCCAGACTGGAACATCTGAAGGAATGCAAACTATGGATCAGGCTTTGCAACAATTGGTGGACCAAAAACGTATAAGACCCGAAGAAGCTTATTGGAAGGCTATGGACAAAGCCACGTTTGCGGTACAGTGCTCAGACGAAATCCTTGAATAGAGCCGGATACGAGTGCTAGTACCTTTTCAGGTAATTGATGGGCGTAAGATAAGGTCAGGTGGCTTTCTCTCTATTCCTTGTGCTCATAAGCGCTACCAAAACCTATCATGGATAGATCGGTGAAAAGGATTTTCACTCAGCATCCAGAGCGTCACGGACGGTTTGGAGCAGCTGCCCTATATCAAAGGGCTTTGGGACAAACCCTTTTGCACCTTCTTCGAGGGCTTCCATCGTTGGACCGTCTGCAGCATACCCACTCGCCACAAGCACCCTTGTTCCCGGGTCGAGTTTGAGCAGCTCTTTCAGACACTGCTTGCCGTCCATCTCCGGCATGATGAGATCGAGAATGACAAGTGAGATGGTTCCCTTATCTGACCGATAAAGATCCAAAGCTCCTTTTCCGTTATGTGCTGTAAGAACCGTGTAGCCCGCTTTGCTGAGAATCCTTTTCCCCAAATCCAGGAGCAGCTCTTCGTCATCCACCAGAAGAATGGTCTCTGTACCGGTCGGAGGCGTGGCAGAGACGGCCAGCTGATCCAATTGGAGTATTGAAGTGAGCGCAGGAAGATAGATCTCGAAGGTGGCTCCCCGACCAACCTCACTGGAGCACTTGATGAAGCCGTGATGCTGCTTCACAATCCCGAAGACCATCGCCAAACCTAATCCGGTGCCCTTCCCCGGTCCCTTGGTGGTATAGAACGGCTCAAAAATATGCTTCAACGTCTCTTTGTCCATCCCTGAGCCTGTGTCTGTAACACGCAACAGAACATAACTACCTGGCTTGGCTTCGAGATGTGATCTCGCGTAGTCATCGTCCAGGACGACATTCGCAGTTTCGATGAGCAGCTTTCCGCCCTCAGGCATTGCGTCTCTGGCATTGACAGCGAGGTTCATGATCACCTGGTCCATCTGAGTAGAGTCGGCATGAATCGGGGCCAAGCCCTCCGAGAGCCTCAGTTCAATATCGATTATCTTGGGGATGGTCCGTTGCAGAAATTTCTGAGTCTGACGAATACTCTGGTTGAGATCAAGATGGCGTGGGTTTGTCTCGGTCTTTCTACTGAATGTGAGCAACCTTTTAACCAGGTCGGCGCCGCTCTTCCCTGCCAGGAGTATTTTTTCAAGGTCATTTCTGAAGTGCTCAGGCAGATCCTCTTCGGCAAGGATCAACTCCGAGTAGCCCAAAACCGCTTGGAGAAGGTTGTTGAAATCGTGAGCAATCCCACCAGCGAGGGTACCGACCGCCTCCATCTTTTGAGCCTCTTGGAGTTGCTTCGACAACTCCAGATGCTCGGTGATATCTCGTTTTACTCCAACAAAATTCACGATTGTGCCGGAGGCATCACGAACCGGTGAAATCGTTGCGTCCTCATGGTAAAATCGTCCATCCTTTTTCTTGTTCACGAGCCGGCCCGTCCAGACTTCCCCGCGTGTGACTGTATCCCACAGTTTCTGATAAAAGGCTTCGTCATGCTCACCGCTTTTCAGGACGCGGGGCGTCTCTCCCACTAGCTCTTTGCTGCTGTACCCCGTCATCTTCTCCAGTGCAGGATTAACGTAGTGGATAGTCCCACTCGCATCGGTAATCATCACCCCCTCTGCGGCCTGCTCGATCGCTGTGACCAAACGCATCCTCAATGCTTCCGCCTTCTGCCGATCAGCGATAAAGCGCGCTTGCTGGACATTCTGGTAGGCTTTTATGGACAGTTCGTTCGCAAAGCAAAAGAGCGCTCGAGCCACCTTTTCAAACTGTTCCTTCGACATGTCCGGACATTCGGCCAGGGCCTTCGCAAACTCTTCCGGGTCGGCTCCAATCTCGTGAGCGTATTCCAGCATCCGGTTTTCATCCAGTTCTTCGTTTCTCACCTGACCTATCAGCCAGTTGGCGATGTGTTTCCCTCCTACAGTGATGCTGGCACCCGCGTCCCAAAGGCCGCCGCTCAAGCACGTCTGAACAATCGGGCCCGATGGATTATAGCGACCGATGGAGGCGTCGGACTGGAAGCAATTCTTCAAGCCCTGCTCTGTTTGTCTGATGATCTCGCAAAGTCTGCAGAAGTTGCTAGGTTGAGTGATAGGCGTGCCGTCCGGGGTGGTGATAAGGGAGGCGACCCCCGTAGCCTCTGCAAACGCGTCCTGGATCCGCTGAATGTCCTCCATTTCAAAAAGATCCGAAATCTGAATAAGGCTTGGATCGTCCAGTGGCTGCGTGAGCGCGACAACTCGCTTTTGAAGCACTTCCTCCGCCCTTTTGCGCTCGGTGATATCCTCTGCGATGCCTAAGAGAGCGTGTGGCTGCGAATGCTTCCCGTACAATGGAACGACTCGAACATGTAATATTCTTGTTCCCCTATTCCTGGTAAAGACAGACTGCTCCGGAGCGTCCATCGCTACTCCTGAATCCAACATCTCCCTGTCTTTCATCCAGAAGAAATCCGCTTGC
>Ga0326727_10025967_pt1 | contig 10929 bp, 7 predicted proteins | sample MB2enrmetagenome_FD_207643 | JGI IMG/M metagenome (GOLD analysis project Ga0326727, IMG submission 207643) | Lab enriched peat soil microbial communities from McLean, Ithaca, NY, United States - MB29MY | ecosystem: Environmental > Terrestrial > Soil > Wetlands > Peat | place: USA: New York... | reverse complement strand
GCGCGCGGGACCTATGTTTTATCCCTGCATGGACCAGGATGCCCGCGACGACCAAAACGGCAAACAGCAGCGGAAGCGCGGAATGCTGAAAACGAATGCCGTGGACAATCAACGAAGCGCCACTCAAGGATGACAGCACGATCAGCCCCCAATCGAAAAAAACGAACAACAACACTGCACCGACTATGCCTCCAATGAGGTAAGGCACGGAGAATGCCGTTCCGTGCATCCCCGGTGACGCTGTTGGAAACAAGGCGGCCGTGCGCAACAGCTCGACAGCGATGTAACCGCCGATAACAAAGCCGGCGATTGCGATGGCCGCCTTTTGCAGGAATATGGCTATCACGGCGCCAAGGACGCCCGCTGCGAGCGCGATCAAGAGTCTCGTCCCTTGGGGGCCGGCAACGTATTGGGCGGCGACCTCCGACCCAACCACGAATCCCGCCACGCCCACAAAGATCCAGAACAGCCTCCGGCCGAGGAGCAAAAGCGCGATACCCAGCAGGAGGTTTACAGCTGCCGTTTGGTTCATGTCATTTTCCTTTAAGTTCGTGTTCACCCTTGCCGTAGTTCAGAGAGGCCTTGAACCGCGGCCGGGTGTCAATATTGCTCAGCGCCAATGGTGGCATCCTGGAACCGCAAGGCGCGACGGCCTTTTCGCGCCTGGGACTTGTGGCCGTCAAGAAGCCAGTTCCTGCACCGTGCGCAGGAATGTGATGACATCCTCGCGGCTCAGCATGCCGACCACTTGATTGTCGGTCATTACGGGAAGCTGGTTCACGCCGTCGCGATCCATCTGCTGCAGGGCGGTCCACAGTTCCTTGTCCGGGCTTATGCGCACCAGTTTGTCCAGCGGGAGCATGGCTTGGGCCGCGCTCGTCGTCTGCCACTCGCCCCGCGGCACAACCCTTATCCGATGCAGCGTCATGAGGCCGACGGTGTCCGATCCGCGGTTGACGAGGAAAAAACGCTGCCCGCCGCTGAGAATGTGCTCGTCCACCAATTGTTGCAGGGTCAATTCCGCAGGAATGGCGGCGCAATGACTGTTCATGGCCTGGGAAACGGTGTGCCCGGCCAGCAAGCCTTGAAACATCACTTGCTGTATCTGAACAGCAGCGGCATGGTCGAGGAACCAGCCGATGAACGCAATCCACAACCCGTTGCCAAAGTCGCCCGAGAACGCGCGCCACACGCCCACGAGGATGAACAGAAAACCAAAAAAGCGGCCAACCTTCGCCGCCATGAGCGTGGCGCTGCGCAGGTTTTTCGTAACAGCCCAGACAATGGCGCGGAACACGCGCCCGCCATCAAGCGGATAGCCGGGAATCAGGTTGAAGAGCACCAGTGCAAAGTTGATGTAGGCCAGGTATTTCAAGAGACCCAACAAAGGCTCGATTCCTGTTGCCGCAGGTTTCAGCGCTGAAAAGAGTATGGCGAGCGAGAGACTGACAACGGGACCGGCGACTGCAATCCAGAACTCAGCGACGGCACTGGGTGGTTCCGCCCCGATCTGGGCGACCCCGCCAAAAATAAAAAGCGTGATGCTGCGCACCGGAATTTTGTATCGTATCGCCACCACCGAGTGCCCCAGTTCATGCAGCAGCACGCTCGCAAAGAGCATGATGGCCGTCACGGCGCCCATAAACCAATACAGCAACGGCGGCCAATTCTTGAACTCGGCGGGATAGTAACTGCCTCCCAGCATCCAGGTGAGCAGCGCGAAGATCAGAAACCAGGAATAATCCAGACCAATGGGAATGCCCAGGATCCTGCCCAAGGGAACGTTTTGTCGAGTCGTCACGAGTCCTTTCCTTTCTTCTCACGGAGCCCTGCCAATTCGGTGGGCAGCGGCCGACGGTGTCCTTTCGCAAGCGACCCCCGGAGTCTCCTCCGGACCCCAGGTGCCGGCGGCATCATTGGGGAAATCACCTGGCGGGGCCACCGCCCGCGCTTCGAGCACCGGTGTCAACAACCGCCACGCCGCCTCGATCTGGTCGGCGCGCATAGACAAGGCGGCGCCGTTTTTCATCACGTCCCAGAGCAGCGTTTCATGAGCATCAGGCGACCGCGCGGCGAATGCCTCCTGATAGCTGAACTTCATCTCCTCCGTCTGTAAGTGCATTTTAGACCCGGGGTGTTTGGCTTGGAAGGGCAGCACGATACATTCGTCAGGGTGGATCGACATGATGAGACGGGGAGGCTGCCGATCGAGGCTGGCTTCGGGCGGAAACGACTGGTGGGGCACGCCGCGGAATCGGATGGCAATTTCCGAGGCTTGCCGGGCGAGCCGCTTTCCCGTGCGAAGGCAGAAAGGCGCCTCCTGCCGACGCCAATGGTCGAGCGGCAGCCTTAACGCCACAAATGTCTCTGTCTGGGAATCAGGCGATACGCCGTCTCCTTCGCGATAGCCGGGCACTTTCTTGCCTCCGACCCGACCCTGGGCGTACTGCCCGCGCGCCACGCATTGATGGACCGTGTCGGGGTGAATCGGACGAACGGCGTAAAGCACGCCCGCCTTCTTGTTGCGAATCTCGTCGGCGTCGAATGAGGCCATCGGTTCCATGGCGACGAGACAGAGCAGTTGCACCAGGCGGTTCTGCACCATGTCGCGCAACGCGCCCGCCCGGTCATCATAGCCGCCGCGGTGCTCGACGCCCGCATCTTCGGCAGCGGGGACGGCTCGCAAGAGACATTTCACCGTGGCGTCGGCTGCCTTGTCCACTGTGGAGGGCAGGTTGATCCAGGAAGCACCATGTTTAGGTTTCACGCTCATAAGATCGGAGATGCCAATCGATCAGGCAGAGTGGAGTTTGCCCTATTGCCGCGTTTCCAAACGCGTCGTGCGCCTTCGTGCTGTCATTCATCGCGAGGCGATGAGTCACGAGCCTGCTCGTTGCGAGGCCGTGCAACCTTGGTTCTTAGGCGATCCTGAGGCGATTGAATGCGGGCACCTTGGCAATGTCCACTATGAATGCAAAGACCGCTGCCGCCACGAGTGTTCCTCCCAAAAGGGACATAGGCAGAGGGGTCATGCCGATTCCGCGCGTGACCAACGTCGAAATGATCAAAATATCGCAGACCGTCGACACAATGACCCAGAGACTTGGGCAAGAACTCCACAGGTGCCGGCGTTCGCGAATGGCGTAGAGCGTTGCCTCACTGCCAAACACAAGCGCGACCAAGGCCAAGGTTCTCAGCGCCTCGATTCCGAGTCCCATCCGAAATTTGCCGACAGCCAGTACGGCGGTGCAAAAAACCAGAAGACAACTCCCCATAAAGACCCCTGCGATCGTCAATTTACCGACCCTCCAGGCATTAGGCATCGGGGACGGTCGCACGTTGTCCGTCGTCAAGGACATAGCCAGAAAGTCGCCGGTGATCATCAGGATGACCATTAGCATTGGGGTCAGGATGGCATGTCCGGTCATGATCAGTCCGACCGCCAGAAAGAGTACCTGCACAATCTTCTTCATCACGGAGTTCAGCGTATAGGTCTGGATACGCTGGAAAGTCACGCGGCCTTCCTTTACCGAATTGACAATACCGACGAGTCCGGGTTCGGTCAGCACGATGCCGGCCGCTGACTTGGCAACATCGGTCGCGGTTGACACCGCGATTCCCATCTGTGCCTGGCGCAGCGCCGGTGCGTCGTTGGCACCGTCGCCGCACATGCCGACGATGTGGCCGCTCTTCTGGAACGCCTTGACGAGGTTGTACTTCCCCTCCGGAAGCACGCCGGCAAAGACGGCGAAATCCTCCCCGCGCACGCTGTCGGGGATGGGCCCGGGTGGACAGACCGCACCCTCGAGACCCACCGCGCGAGCCACGATCGCTGCCGTCGCCGGGGCATCGCCCGTTACCATCACGGTCCGTACGCTCAAGGCGCGCAACTCCGTAATGAGCGCCGCGGAATCCGTTCGAGGCGGGTCGCTCAGAGCAATGATCCCCGCGAGTTTCAGCGCCTCCGGCGGACCCAGCGCGACGGCCAGAACCCGGAACCCCTGGGCCTCGAGTTCGCTCGCCATAGTGAGGGCGTCCGGCATAGATGGCGTGAGGCCCATGACCGCAGCAAAGGCTCCCTTTACGATGCGCACCGTGGCCCCGCTCGAATCGACAGCCGTGGCCCCGGACATCTTCGTGCTGGGGTCAAACGGCACAAATTGACTCAGCTTCGGCAGATTGGAGCCCGCGGTTTGCGAGGCGGCCGAGCGAATGGCCCCGTCCACGGGATCCTGCCCGCCGTCTGAGCTTGCGAGAGTGGCCATTCCCAAGACGCGCGCCTCGTCGAAGCCGGCCATAGGACGGATGGCGGTCACCTTCAGTTCGTTACGCGTCAATGTGCCCGTCTTATCCGAGCACAGTACATCGATGCTTGCCGCTTCATCCACCGCCGAAAGCCGGGTGGGCAGGACGCCCTTGTGCGCCAAGGCCTGCGCGCCGATGGCCGCCGCAAGCGTAAAGGTAGCTGGCAGCGCTACCGGGATGGACGCCAGAACCGCCGTAAGCACCAGGGGAACAATCTCGCTAACCGGCATTTTGAGAGCGTCGGCATACGCCACCAGCAGCACGATGATCACGCCGTTGAACATGGCCAGATTGCGCACCACACGCAGAACGGCCTTCTGCTGGGAACTGACGACGTGCGCGGTGCGGACCAGTTCCGCGGTCCGTCCAAACTTTGTGCGCACGCCGGTCGCCGTGACCTCCGCAACTGCTTCGCCGCGCCGTACCAGCGCCCCTGCATAGGTTTCCAGGCCTGAAGCCGCCTCGATCGGCATGGATTCGCCGGTGATCATGGACTGGTCGAGCAGGACCTCGCCTTCGATCAGACGCACGTCGGCGGCGACCACGGCGCCAAGCGACAGTTTCACAATATCGCCAGGCACCAGTCCGGCAGCGGGTAGGCTTCTCCAGGCATTGTCCCGCCGGACCGAGGCGTTCAGCGCGAGCCGCGACTTCAGCGCGGCAAGCGTCGCCTGGGCGCGCCCTTCCTGGAAGAATCCGAGCACGGCGTTGAACACCAGAAGACCCGCGATGATCGATGCCTCAACGTACTTGCCGAGCGCCAACTCGAGCGCGACCGCAGCTTCCAGCATCCATGGAACCGGTGCCCAGAATTTGGTCAGAGCCCTGCCCAGGGGATGCAGGGCCGTGTCGGGAATCGTGTTTGGACCGAACTTCTCGAGCCGCCGGCAGGCTTCATCGCTTGTGAGACCGGTCAACAGCGTGAACTCCTTAGCCGGAGATGGTGGAGTCATTGGGCAATCCTTTTCCAGCGGGCGCATGAACGCAATGTCCATAGCTTCAGACTCCCGTCCCCCTGGGGCCCAAAGAGGCCGTACGCTTCGACAACCCGCCGACGCCACACCGGCCAGTGCCCTCTCCAAGCTGGAGACTGCGGCAGCAACGCAATGCCGGCAGCCGCAAAAGATGCTCTCGGTGCCGTCCCGCCGATTTCAACGGTGTGCGGGGTACCTGGCAAGGTCCGCCAGCAGGCTTCGCGCTGGTCCAGGAACCGCAACTTTGCCGTTCAGGATTTCCTGACGGGTGACATCGGAGCCGTACATGGCTTTGTCTCCGCTCTTGTCGGCCTGCACGACGGCGCCATCCAGACTGACCCCGGCAAAAGCCCCTTTGCTGCGCGAATAGGCCAGGATCTCCGCATTGAGCTTTATGTCCGTGCTGGCGGCAGCATGTCTCCCCACCGGCCCGGCCGCCACGCTTGCGTCTGCGCCGATCTTGAATTTGTCACTCAGCAGACTTTGCAAGGCATGGTGGTTCATAAACAGCATCACCACGTCGGTAAAAGAGCCACCAATCTGGAAGCCGACGCTCCCTCCCCCGACAGCCAGAAACATCGGAGCACTCCAGCCGTGGGAAGTGCGGCAGGTCGCCAGTCCCTTGCCGTAGGTGCCTCCGAATATGAAGGCGGCCTTCTCTTCTCCCGGAATAATGGCAACGCATTTCGCCGATTCCAGCAGTTCCTGGGGAATGCCTCGGTCGGGCGTTCTCATGATCTCCTGGAAGACCTGGGTAGCTTTTTGAGTACGCCCAATATCATCAGCGCGGTCCGATGCCAAAGCGGGCAGGACCAAGCCCAGGCCCGCGACCCAAACGATCAACAAATGTTTAACCATGATGTTTCTCCTTCAAAATTCCACTCGGGGAAGGCGAAAGCATTTGTTCTCCAATCCCTGTGGCCTCAAGTAGGGAGGGCTTCACCCTGCACCTGTCCTCTGTGATCAGTTGCAGGATCAATGACTCGTTTTTTCCATCCAATCCATTCTGGTGTCCCGTCCTTGTCTCTCAATCGCAAAGCTTCATGTCCTTGCTTCACAGTTATGGCAAGCGAGAAAAGTCACCACGCACTGTGCCCGGATCACGGGTCTCCGTGACTTGTCACCTATCTATAGAATGCTTGCCTGTCAGAACGACAATGTAAAAGGCAGGACGTGCTACATGGGCAATACCTCTCTGTTCTCAATTATAGCCTTAATTGTTTGGGAGTAAAAGACGCCATTGGCAAAAAGCGAAGGCGTTGACCTTTGGGCGATGGATGAAGTTCACTTCCAGCGGCACGGTTCGAGATGCGGGATGTGGATTGCGCCTGAGACGACCGATGTTGGAGACGAAGCGGAAGGTCAGGTCGCGCCGTCTGTAATGCCGCTATGCCTCGTACGCCATCACCGGCCCCAGGTCAGACCCACCGATACCGGCATTGATGACGTTGCGGATCGGCTTGCCGGTGTGGCCCTTCCACTCCCCGCTGCGCTCCCGGGTGGAGGAGTCGGCCATCTTGTCGAGCACGGCGTGGACCTGAGTCACGACGTCTTCGCCGTCCACAACGATCCATAAATTGGGATGAGCAATTCTGATCAAACAGGTGAGCCGCACTGAACTGACACGCAGGCCACGCCGACGTATAAGTATCGTATCTCACACTGTCAGCCAGTATCCGATGGGAGGCGCATGTGGGATGAGTCGCATTGGAGGCGACACCCATGAACCAAAATAGAGTTATCAGCACAGCAGTGCTAGTTTTATTTCTCGGAATCAGCATCCCTGCATTCGCACAGGAAGACCATGAGAAAAAGGGCGGAGGCGGAGGAAAGGCACAGCAGGCGGAGCAGCAGCATGCCCAGAAAGCGCAGCCGCAGCGCGCACAGCAGGCGCAGCCGCAGCATGCCCAGAAAGCGCAGCCGCAGCGTACACAGCAGGCGCAGCAGCAGCATGCCCAGAAAGCGCAGCCACAGCGGGCACAGCAGGCACAGCCGCAGCGTACACAGCAGGCGCAACCCGTTGCTCAAAGCCGTGGCAGCAACGGCAACCACTATGGCCGCATTTCTGACGACCATTACCGTGCCAATTTCGGTCATGATCACTCGTTCCACATGATCCGTCCCCAGATGATTTCCGGATATCAGCGTTTCCAGTACGACGGCTATTGGTTCGGGTTCAATCAAGGATGGCCATCCGGCTGGAGCTACGACGACAACGTTTATGTCGAATACGTTGGGGGCGCTTACTATATGTACGACATAAGGCATCCCGGCATTCACATCACTCTCAGCCTATTCTGACGGTTTAGCCACCACACCTTTCGGGGGATGATTTACTCGGCACAGGTCGAGTCGCCCCGAGGGTGGGGTGAAAGCCGAATGAACCTTTGGGCTTGTGAGACGCCCTAGCGACCGATAATGACGGGTCGCGGGGGGAGCCGCTTCACGAACAATGAAGCTTGCCCCCGGTTAGTGAAGTTCGGTCCAAAGACAAGCGCCCAACACGGCTCTGCATCTTTCAGACCAGGCCCGCAAGCTCTAGGCACACCGGATCCATGGATCGCCGAAGCTGCGATCGTGCTCGATGTTGTCCTCGGCAAGTATGTCGAGACTGCGATCATCTCGGCTTTTCTGGCCTTCAACTCTGTTCTCGGGTTCTTCCCAGGAACGCCTTGTCAATCGGGCTAGAGCACACTCTGAACACCACCTAAGATTTAACGGATACGGGTTTGCGTCTTTATTGAATCGGACTCGGCTGCGGAGAACCTATAGGGGCACAATGCCGGAAACGGCAGATACAACCGAGGAGATCATTACGGACCGATAGTGGCTTCTGATGCTCGGCGATACACAATATTCTCGGGATAACGCACCCGCTGTCGATTCAATTCAAAATTGCTCATGCCGGAAGTAATGAGGCCCGGCTCCATGAGAGTCAGGCGATTGGACTGAGGGATTTGGAGCCCGGGCCTGAATCTGACCCGGGTCAGAACGGGCTGCGACTGAAGTGTTTCTTATTGAGCGGACTGCTTAGTTTTACTTCGTTAAGATAAAGCTTGCAATTATCCCGGCATTAGGAATAGGATATTGCTATTGAGATTCATACCGTCTCAAGATGCAAAATACCCCCCCCATAGAGAGCAATGTAACCGGAAAGGGAAAAAGATGCCCCGCAAAGTTCCTTGGCCGGCATCGCAGAGAGGTTTATGAATTTCGCCAAGGGATTTCCCGATTGTTTTAAATCCTACCGCCACGATGTATCCGAGCAGGCCCGTCAGTATTTAAGTGGGTTGATGCAGGCGGGCGACCGCAAGAATATGAAGAGGATGACGGACGTCGTCCCGGACTCCAATCAGCAGTCGTTACAGCAGTTCGTTTCCAATTCACGATGGGATTCTGAAAAGGTCATAGGCCAAGTTGCGCAAGAAGCCAATCGGCGCGTGGGGGATGGCCAGGACGCCGGTCTGATGATCGATGAGACCGGATTCATCAAGAAGGGGGATCGGTCGGTCGGGGTAGCGCGCCAATATATAGGGCGGCTGGGGAAGGTCGACAATGGGCAAATAGCGGTATTCGGGGTTCTCAATCGAGGGGCGAGGAGCACCCCGGTGGATGTTCGCCTGTATCTGCCGGAGGAATGGGTTCAGGACGCGGACCGATGTGAGCGGGCGGGAATACCCAAGGAACGAAGAATACTAAAGACGAAGCCGCAGCTGGCACTGGAGATAGTCGAGCAAGCCCGAGAGAGGAAGCTGCGTTTTGGCTGGGTAGGGGGGGATTGCGGCTATGGATCTAATCCAGAACTTCTCAATGCCATTGACGATCAAGAAGAGTTGTTCCTTTTCGACGTGCAGAAGGACCAGAGGTTCTACCTACAGGATCCCGCGCCGCAAATTCCAAATCGAAGGGGGAGCGGTCGCGGGCGTGCCCCATCAAAGGCCAAGACGGGCGAAGTGGCCGTGCGGGTTGACAAGTGGGTTGAACAGGCAGATCCGAAGGATTGGCGGCGGGTATACGTCCGCGACACGACGAAAGGAAGGTTGGAGGTGGAGGTGTTGCACCGTCTCGTGTGGATATGGGATGAGACGCAACCGGAGGGCCGTCACTGGCATTTGATTGTCAGGAGAAATCCTGAAACGAAACAGGACCTGAAATACTCCCTATCCAACGCCAATAAGGAAACACAGGTGAAGCGATTAGCCTGGATGCAGGGACAACGGTATTGGGTTGAGCGAAGCTTCGAAGACGGCAAAAGCGAATCGGGCATGGCAGATTATCAAGTACTGGGATGGGTGGCCTGGCATCATCACATGGCGCTGGTCATGATGGCGATGTTGTTTATGTCGATTGAACGCATCCGCAACCCGAAGTCACACCCGTTACTCAGTTGTGCGGATATAGAGGCGCTGTTGGCGCATTTTCTGCCCCGCCGGGATACAAGCGTAGAAGCAGTCTTGCGGCAAATGACAGCACGCCATAAAAGGCGGCAGGAGGCGATAGAGTCTGCCTGTCGGGTTCAGCGAAGAGAAGCAAGAAAAGCCGGATCCAAAGTAACGAAGCAGAATTAGGCCGCAAGCTGTTAGATTTGCCGATGGTCAAGGGGTCGAAACGGGAGATCCCTATGGACGATTGTTTGTTCAGATACAGCGAGCCGGCGCCTTCTTCTTTAGAGTGCGGGTCGCGAGAGAAGTCAGTCCGGAGCTGAAAGGGGATCCGTATGACAGCTGACATGAGCGAGCATTCAACCACCGGCCCTGACCATCAACTCCCCGCTTTTGTGCCTCGACATATTGGTCTGCACGTCGTCATGTGGCTCCTGTTGCTCCTAATCCTGGTGGTTCCGCTCCTGCTGGTTTTGCGCCACCACGAGGAGGCCCAAAGAGAGGCGGCCGCGCTCCCTGCCGCGCCGGGAATCACGGTCACGACCGCGACGGCCCAAAAGGGTAGCATCGGCGTCTACCTTGATGCCATCGGTACCGTTACCCCCGTCTATACCGATTCGATTACCAGCCAGGTGAATGGCCTGGTCGTTGCCGTGCATTATACGGAGGGTCAGCGGGTAAGCGAGGGCGATCCGCTGGTTGACATCGATCCGCGGCCCTACCGCGCCATGCTTTTACAAGCGCAAGGGGCGTTGGAGCGAGACGAGAATCTGCTTGCCCAAGCGCAAATGGACCTTGAACGCTACCGTGCCGCATGGGCACGCAACGCCATTGCCAAGCAAACTTTGGATGACCAGGAAAAGCTTGTGCTGCAGGACGAGGGCACGGTGAAAAACGACCAGGGAACGGTGCAATTTGACCAGATTCAGGTCGACTTCTGCCATATCACTGCTCCCATCGCCGGCCGGGTGGGTCTGCGTCTGGTGGATCCGGGCAATGTGGTCCAGTCTGGTGGAAACACAACCCTCGCAGTCATTACGCAGTTGGAACCTATCACCGTAATCTTCACAATACCGGAAGACAGTCTGGGTCAGGTTGAAGCCCGTCTAAACAACAAGGCTAAGCTCCCCGTCGATGCCTTCGATCGCACTGCGCAGACCAAGATTGCAAGCGGGGCGTTGTTGACGCTCGACAACCAGATTGATACTACGACGGGGACAGTAAAAGGGCGAGCACTCTTCGACAACAAAAAGGATGCGCTCTTTCCG
>Ga0326727_10025965_pt1 | contig 10930 bp, 14 predicted proteins | sample MB2enrmetagenome_FD_207643 | JGI IMG/M metagenome (GOLD analysis project Ga0326727, IMG submission 207643) | Lab enriched peat soil microbial communities from McLean, Ithaca, NY, United States - MB29MY | ecosystem: Environmental > Terrestrial > Soil > Wetlands > Peat | place: USA: New York... | reverse complement strand
CTCCAGAGCGCGATCGCCAGGGTAAGGCAGTTGCTGGTCGGCGGGGATGGTGTTGATATAGTCGGTGGTCCTGCGGAGCGGAATCTCGACGCCGTTGTCACGCGCGCGATCCGTCAGCTTTTCGAGGAGGAAGGTGGCCCGGTCCGGCCCCGCTCCATCCACGATTTGGTCGAGTGCCTCGAGCCACTCCTCGGTTTCGCGAGGGTCGAGGTCGACCGGGCGTTCGGTGAGTTGTTGGTGCATGTGGGTTAAGTCATTATTATAGGCGATGGTCCGAATTGGACGGTGGTCCGCTGTGGACCCGGCTACGGTCGCGCCGCTGTCCCATTGGCTAATTTCAACGTGCTGAAATGGTTAGGATGCTTCGCCTGGTAATTCTTTGCGTTCTCGCCGCTTCGCTCCATGCAGCCGACTCTGCTGGCGTCGAGCCGTATCGCGATACCGCCGACCGGCTGATCGATGCAGCTCTCAAAGACGATGCCGGCCTGAATCGGCTGGAATATCTGTGCTACCGGATCGGCAACCGGCTTAGCGGATCGAAGGCTCTCGACCAGGCCATCGCGTGGTCGGCCGACGAAATGAAGCGGGCCGGTCTGGCTAATGTGCGCACGATTCCGGTCAAGGTTCCGCATTGGTTACGCGGCAGTGAATCGGCCCAACTGCTGGAGCCCGTGCCGCCCGGTCAGGCGCCTAAGTCTCTCTTCATGCTGGGATTGGGTGACAGCATTGGAACGCCGAAGGGCGGGATTACGGCCGAGGTGGTTGCCGTGTCCACCTTCGAAGAACTGGAAAAGCTGGGGCGCGCCGGGGTGCAGGGCAAGATCGTGCTCTACGACGCTCCTTTCGTCAGCTATGGGCAGACGGTTGCCTATCGTCGATCCGGCCCTTCGCGAGCCGCACGGCTGGGCGCAGTGGCGGCGCTGGTCCGGTCGGTCACCCCACGCAGTTTGCGCGATCCGCATACGGGCGCGCTGGGCTACACGGATTCCGATCCAAAGATCCCGGCGGCCGCGGTTTCGGTTGAAGATGCCATCTGGATCCACCACCTGACGCAATCCGGCCAGCACGTCCGCGTGCACCTGCAGATGGACGCGCATTTCGAACCCGACGCCGATTCGGCGGACGTGATGGGCGAGATCGTGGGCCGCGAAAAGCCGGACGAAGTAGTGGCGATCGGCGGCCATATCGACTCCTGGGACGTGGGGCAGGGCGCGCATGACGATGGTGGCGGTGTGATGGCGGCGCTCGCGGCGGTCGCGTTAATGAAGCAGCTTGGCTTACAGCCCCGGCGCACCATCCGTGTGGTTTTCTGGACTAGTGAGGAGAATAGCGGCAACGGCGGCACGGCGTATCGCGCCTGGCTGGGCGATCGGGCGAGCAGCCATTACGCCGCTATTGAAATGGATGGAGGCGCGGAAGCTCCCATCGGCTTCGATCTGGCCGCCGGGTCAAGTCCACGTGGGGGCGATTTCGCCGACCGCGCCAACGCGATTGCCCGGCTACTGACGCGCATTGGGGCGGACAAGATCCAGGCGGGTGGCGTGGAGGCGGACATCGAGCCCTTGATGAACGCCGGTGTGCCTACTTTGGGGCTCCGAACCGTGATGGAGCATTACTGGGATTATCATCACACCCAGGCCGATACCTTCGACAAGATTGGTCCGGACGATTTTCGCAAATGCGTCGCCGCGTTTGCCGTGATGAGCTACGTGCTGGCCGACTGGCTCTGATCTGCGACTCCCACGGCTATGCCCGCGTAACTTCCGCGTAGACTTGGGCACGCAGATTCGCCACGCCTGCCGTATAGCGGGAATCCGACACCGCAAACGCCACCGCGTCTTCCTGCCAGTCGTGCCACAAACCATCGGGATCGTGCGATGCCGCCGTAATCGTGTAATCGCCGGGACAAAGATCGCACCTGAATCGGTAAGTCACGCGCACCCGATCCCCCGCGGCGACTGGTCCCACGTGCAGGTTTTCAAGCTCGGTGTTGGTACCGTAAACGTTCAGGCCGATGCGTGTACGGATCAAAACGCCGATCACGGGGTCCTCGACATGGCTGGCATATCGCACGTGGACGCGTATAGACACCGTTTCGCCGCTGCGCCACACGATGGAGGGCTGGCCGTCCTCGCCGGTCAGTTCAATGCTCTCGAGAACGGCCCGTCCGTCGCCATTGCGAAGGGCGGGCGCTAGTGGAGCCACGATGCCGTTCCCGGCTGCTCGCAGTGCGGCGGCTACGTGGCGGCGGTAGAGCGGCAGAACGTCGGCCGGATCGCCCCGCGCCACCGGCACACCGTCGCGCAACCACCAGATCTCGTCGGCGCATTTTTCCAGCAGCGTCTCGTCATGCGAAACCAGCACCAGGGTGGCACCGGCCCGCCGCAAATCCACCAGATGGGAAATCGCGCGCGCCCGGGCGACGGCATTCGACTTAGATAAGGGATAGTCGAGGATGAAATTGCCCGGGGATTGGGGAAGCGGGTCGTCGGGGCCGAGACGCGGAACGCCCGTAGCCGAGAGATGCGACTGGCTTTCTTCAATGAGGCCAACGATGCTGCCGTCGGGCGCCGTCAGTTCCGGCGTTGTGAACTCAATCATGCGCAGAGCAATCTTAGCGCGGCCTGAAAGCTTTCAAACGCATCGCTGCCGAAAAGAACGAAGAGAACATCCTCCACGCTACCTGGCTGCGCAAGAAAACCCGCCGTTTCGCGAACAGCGATTTCAGCCGCCTCGTTCAATGGATAGCCGTAAATCCCGGTGCTGATAGCGGGGAAGGCTACGGAACGCAGGCCCAGTTCCGCCGCCATTCGCAGCGATTCGCGGTAGCACGAGGCGAGGAGTTCGGCCTCCCCCTCTCCGCCGCCGCGGTATACAGGACCGACCGCATGGATGATGTATTCAGCCTTCAGACGTCCCGCTTTGGTCAGGACCGCCTTACCGGCAGGGCAGTGCCTGATCTTCGCGCGGATTTGATCCAACTCAGCCATTACGGATGGCCCAGCCGCGTCATGGATGGCACCATCCACTCCTCCACCCCCCGCGAGCCGCGAATTAGCTGCATTGACGATGGCATCCGCTTCGACGCGCGTGATATCGCCCCGTTCAAGGCGTAAAGATTTACCAGCCGGAGAGACCCATTGGACGGGCCCCGTCACGGTTTGGGCGGCTCCATGGGGGGCGGCGTCGGGGAGTTGGCAGGCGGCCCCGCGGTGCTGGGCCCCAGACCAAGTCCGATCAGCGAAGGCGCCGTAATCTTGCCGGTGGCCGTGAGCTTCTGGTCGGTCTGGAACTGACGCAATGCTTCCGTCGAATCCGCGTCCCAGACCCCGCTCGGCTCCGATTTGAGATATCCCTTGTCGACCAGAGCCTGCTGAATTTCCTTGTAGCGTTCCGGCGTAGGAGTCTGCTGCCGGGGTTGCCAGGTGGTCTTGGCGACGGGACGGCCTCCGGACTTTCCCTTGCGCCTTGCAACCGTTTTGCCGGTTGTCTTGACAGTCGATCCGGACACCGCTTTGGGCGAAGTCTTTCCCCCCGATCCGGGAGAGGCTTTCTTAACGGCTGAGGTCTTCTTCTGCGTGGGCGGAGCCGTCTGCGGAAGCGCGGCTAACGAGGCCGCCAGAACCGCCGGGAACACAATCAGCTGGCCGAATCTCATAAAAACAAAAAAAGAAGGGGGCGATTACTCCGCCCCCTTCAGATTGTATCCTGCAAACCAGACTTACTGGTTGCCGGTGTCGGGCACTTTGCCGGCTACGAAAGCCGAAGTCCACTCGCCGCCGCCGCGCGAACCAACCGCCTGCCGCATGATGTGGAAGGCGACCGCGTCCCCCGGTTTGAGGGTGCTCTGGATCTTCTTGACGTCTTCGGGCTGGCTCACCGCCTGCCGGTTGAGTTCCACGATGACGTCGCCTTTGGCGAGGCCGATATCGTCCGCAAAGGAACCGGGTTCCACCGAAGCCACCAACACTCCGGTCGTACCCTTCAAGCCCATCTGCTGACGAAGGCTCGAGTTGAGAGGCTGCACGGTCATCCCGAACCGCATTTCCATGGCTCCGGACGAACTGTCGGGCCCAGTCGGTTTGCCACCGTACTGCTCGGCAAAAGTCTTGGTCCGGTCGCCCACCACAATGTTCAGGGTCATCGGCTTCTTGTCGCGAATGATGCCGAACTTTAAGGTGCTGCCCACCTCGCTGTCGGCTACGATGTCGATCAGATCCTGACCCTTATTAATCGGCTTGCCATTGATCGACGTCACCACGTCCTCGACTTTCATCCCAGCCTTCTCAGCGGGAGTGTCGGGGAAAACCTTCGAAACGAAGACGCCGTGCTCGGCTCCGTAGACCTTGAGCAATTCGGAGTTGTTGTCGGACTGCAGACCAATGCCGACCGAGCCGCGCGTGACGTGGCCTTGCTTGATGATGTCGTTATAGACCTTCACCGCGGTATTAATCGGCATGGCGAAACCGATTCCCTGGTATCCGCCGCTGCGGCTGGCGATCATGGTATTGATCCCGATTACCTCGCCATTGATGTTCAGCAATGGGCCGCCGCTGTTGCCGGGATTGATCGCGGCATCCGTCTGAATGAAGTGCTGGAAGGTAGTCGCTCCCTCGCCAATGTCGCGTGCCAGCGCACTGATAATACCGGCCGTCACCGTTTCCTGGAATCCGAACGGCGAACCGATAGCCATGGCCCAATCGCCCACCTGCAGGGCATCGGAATTACCGATCTTCGCGGCCACCAGGTTGGTCCTGTCCACCTTGATCACGGCAAGATCCGTGTCCTGATCGGTGCCGATGACACGCGCCGTATACTCGGTGTCGTCGTTCATGAACTTGACTTTGATGCGCGTGGCTTTTTCCACCACGTGATTGTTGGTAAGGATGTAGCCGTTCCTGTCGACCACCACGCCGGAGCCTTCCGCCGCACTCGGCGTTTCCTGCGGCTCGCCAAACTGAAAGCCGCCACCATTACCGCCATTCGGGCTGCCGAAGAAGCGCTGGAAGAACTGTTGCATGCCGTTATCGTCGTCATCACCGCCCTCATCCGGATCCTGCTGTTGCTGCCGGCGGCGGAACTGGGGATTTGGCCTGTTCTGCGTGGTAGTCTGCTTCTTGGGGATGTATTCGGTTCGAATGTTCACCACGCACGGCTCCAGGCGCTTGGCGATCTTCGAGAATTCGTTCTGCACCTGAACGGGGCTGGGGATGGTCAGCGGCGTGGCGTCCGGCGCCACAACCTGCTCCTTCGCGGCCTTCGCGCCGGTCTGCACTAATGTGCCGATCAGTACGCCGATCGCCAGCGTGAAGAGGATCAGCGAGAATGACAAAACTTTCTGTCTTCGCACTTTGTCGTAGAAACTCATGGGTTTATTGTTAACTCCTCGTAAGAGCGCAGTTGCCCAAATTATACATCGGGCGTTGCCGCACTATCATTATGATCGGATGCTCTTCTGCCAGCACCCGTTTCAACTCCGCGGCGCAGTTCCACCAGCAATACGCCGCCCAGTATCAGTACAGCTCCGGTTTTACCGCGTCCCGAAATCGCTTCGCCTGTCAGCACATACGAAGTCAGCCAGGCGATGACAGGTTCCAGAGCAAATATCAAAGCCGCCCGGCTGGCCGTCGTGTATTGCTGCGACCATGCCATGGCGGTAAAAGCCAGCGCCGTAGCCAGCAGACCCGTAATCAGCACGGCTGCTGCCACTCCCGCCGTCGCGTGAAACCGCACCGGCCCGAAGGAGCGGAACGACACGATCCCCAGCAATGCCGCCGTAACCACTTGCATCAGGGCAATGGTCTCAAAGCCGATCATGGGCGAGTAGTGGCTGACTACCACAATATGCAGCGCGAAAACCACCGCGCACAGAACACTGAACAGGTCTCCTCGGCTCATGCCGAAACTTCCCGCAGGCAGTGTCATCAATGCCATACCGAACGAGGCGATTAAAATCCCGGCCACCTCGATGGCTCGCGGCCTGTTTCTGTAGACGAGCGAACTCGCCAAAGGTACCATCGGAATCGACAAACCCGTCAGAAAGGCCGACTTCGAGGGTGTGGTCAGTTCCAGGCCCATTGTCTGAAAGACGTAAGCTACGAACAAAAGGCAACCCGCCGCGATCCCCGGCACCATTCCTTTCCGGCCGATTCCGCGCCAGCGCTCGTAACTAAAGGAGACAGCTATCAGCGCCAGCGCCGCCACACTGAAACGCAGCGCGAGGAACAGAACAGGGGAAACCTCCGTCAGTGCCGACTTAACTACCACAAAAGTCGTGCCCCACACTACGGTCGTCCCCACCAGCGTCAGCTCGGCACGAACCGATTTCATTCCGGCGCGCTGTCCCGCAAGAGCAGGGCAGCGGTGAGGAGCACGCGCTTCAATCCCAGATCCCGCCCCGCCGGACTATACCATTCGGATGCCGTATGGGCGCCCCCACCCTGCCCGCCTGCTCCGATCGATACCGCTGGCAGTCCCAGCGAGAGCGGGATGTTGGCATCGGTGGAAGCGCAATCGAGGCGCGAGCGGATACCCAGGTGAGCGTCCACCGCGCGGAGGAATGCCAGAATCGGTGCGTCGCTCGGAAGCTGCGCCGCGGGCCGGCTGCCGATCTCGCGGATTTTAACCGTGACCTTACTGCCCAGAGCGCGCGAATTTTCGATGTCTTCCGCGCGGCTGACCGCACTGTGCAGCGCGGCCACCAGGTCTTCAATTTTTTCGTTGTTTTCGGAGCGTATATCCACTTTGGCGCGCGCGCTGGCCGGAATCGAGTTCACGCTGGACCCGCCTTCAATAATTCCCACGTTGACGGCCACCTTCGGATTGGACCGCGGATCGAGCGGCCGGTTATCCACAAACGAAGCCATCGCCCGGCTGAGCGCATGCACTGGATTGCCGATCCCGAAATCGCTCCAGCTATGGCCGCCGGATCCGGTAAAAGTTACCTCGAAGCGGCGGCTGCCCAGCGCCTGGCAAGTTATATGGTCGGTCGCCGCGCCGTCCAGCACCAGGAAAGCGCGAATCCGGTTGATCAGATCCGGTTGGCGGCAGATATGGCGGATGCCCGCCAGGTTACCTTCACCCTCCTCGCCGACGTTGGCGATCAGCAAGACCCGGTTCCAGAACGCGTCGCGAACATCCGCCGCCTCACCGGAGAATGGAGTGGCTTCGATGGCCCGGGCCAGTGCCAGCAGTGCGGCCAGACCGGCGCCATTATCGGAAACTCCGGGGCCGCGGAAATCGCCGTCGCGATCGATGGAAATATCGTCTTTGAGGCGCGGGGCGAGCACTGTATCGAGGTGCGCGGTAATGGCGATCAGCGGGCCGGAGGGATCGGGAAGCAGAGAAGCCAGCACATTGCCGGCGCGGTCTATTCCGGCATGCCATCCGAGCGAGCGGAACTGCGCCGTCATCCACTCGGCGCGCTGCTGTTCCAGAAACGTGGGCGCGGGAACGCGGCAGAGCTGCAGATGGATGTCGTTCACCCATTGCTTCTCGCGCGTGAACCACTGGAGCGCCTCGCGAATGCCGGGGCGCTCGGCCAAATCGCCGACTGCCACCGTCGCGGGCAGGAGATTGGCCGCCACAATTTGAGTTTAGCTCTGGCGCCGTTTCTGGCGCTAATATGACAATATGACTGGCGCGAATCTCGTTGTGGCGCTTCTGTTGCTGCAATATCCCTACCCGAGGCAGCAGTACCCACAGCCGCAGCGGCAGAATCCCAATATTCAGGGCGGGCCGGCCGTCGATGCCATCGCCACCTTTGTGGGCACGTTTAAATCGGCCGACAAAAAACGCCTCCTCATAGCGGTCGAGGATGGCCAGACCATGCAGATGTACATCACCGGTTCCACCAAATTCATTCGTGACGGCAAGCCGGCGAAAGCGGCGGATTTTCATCATGACGAAAATGTAACCGTGGACGCTACGCGCGACGCGCGCCTCAACATGCTGGCTGTGCGAGTGGAAGCGGTTAAGCCCAAGGCTAAGGCCCCAGATCAAAAATCAGACCCGGCGCCAACCGTAGTCACCGAACCGCGCCCCTGAAGCCGGCCTTCTTTTAAGCTGATTTCCGCGCCACCGCCTGCTTGCGGGACGCAGCAACTTATCGCAAAACCAACTGGCGGAATAACTCTTCGAGTACCGATTCGGGCGCTTCGCAAAGGCCGCTGTGAACGGGTGAAATCTGAATTACCGTACTGCGCGGAGCTACCAGCCAGTGAAAGCGTTCGCGCAGAGATAACTTAGCGATAGGACCGCCGTCCTCCGCGCCGCTGCAGATCTTCGGGAACACCGCCAGATTTTCACGCAAGAGATTCAGATCCAGGTCTGGCCACAAGGCACTGAGCCTTGCCTCGTCCACGTGCACCAGCGCCCGCAGGAATTTCTGCCCCAGACAGAACACAATGACGCCGGCGTTGACGAACTCTTCGCGGTCCACCCGCGGAACCACGCGAATGGTCGCAAAATCAAAAGAGTTTTGCGCGGGCACGCAGGGCCTCCTGTGTAAACGCCGGCGCGGCAAGCAGGCGAAGGGACAGCCAATCGACATATCCGCGGCGCTTGGCATCGGGAGTTGGAAGTGCTGGCTCGGGCAACAGCCACCGGTCCGGAACCTGCCTCAATATATCTGTAAACAGCCGCTCGCTCAGACGGGAGCGCATCACCCCGTCCACTTCGGCAATTTTACTTGCCCATGGCAACAGTACGTGATCGCGAATGGCGGGAAATACACTGGCGGCGCTCTTCTCTATATCACGCCAGTCATGGTGAAAGTAAAGACTGGCGCCATGGTCGATGAAGTAGAGCGACTTGTGCCACCACAGCAGGTTAGGATTACGCGCGGTCCGGTCTACGTTAGTAATAAATGCATCGAACCAAACGCCGCTCGACGCGATGAAGGGATCAACCAGGGTTTTCGCCGCCGGATCGAACATCATGGACCCCGGAAGATAGTCGAGCCCCAGATTCACGCCTACGCTGGCCAGCAATAATTCGCGGATTTCCTGGTCCGGCTCATTCGATCCCAGCGCGGCATCCACTTCCATCAGCGCTAATTCCGGCACCTGAATACCTAAAGCCCGGCCGGTTTCTCCCGCGATCAGTTCCGCCACCAGAGCCAGCGGCCCTTGCCCCGCGCCGCGAAACTTGAGCACATACAAGCCGCAGTCGTCGGCTTCGACAATGGCGGGCAATGAACCCCCTTCGCGGAGAGGCGTTACGTAACGGGTCGCCTGGATCGTGCGCATTCCCGCTCTACTGCAGCGCTTCTTCGAGCATGGCGGCGATCCGTTCGGATTGACCTTCGAGCGACTTCAGCTTCTTTTCCGCGGAGCGCAATTTATCGGCGAGGTAAAGGCACGCAAGCACAGCCACGCGCGTCGAATCTCCCGAATTCGACCGGCCGGCGATCGAAGTCATCAACTCGTCGATTTGATGCGCGATTTCCTGCAGCGCCCCTGCGTCGTCATCGTCGGCGAGCAGCGTGTAGGTTTGATTGAATATATGTACGCGAACAGACTGCCTGGGCATGGAAAAAGCGGGAAGCGGCGTGCTTCACCTATTCTACGCACTTCCGGCGTAACGTGATTTATGCCGCGCCCAGTTCGTCGATGTGCCCCAGCAATTTCTCAATGCGTCCGCGAACCTGCTTACGCTCAGCCCGCAGCGCTTCCAGCTCCCCGCTGAGTTTCTGATTGGCGGTCTGAGATTCCTCCCAGGCAGCCTGTGTTTCCGCCAGTTCCTTCAGCGCCGCATCTTTCTCCTGCCGGAGCCGAACTACCAGCGCAACCGCACGCTGAATGCGTTCTTCAAGATGGGCGAGACTATCGACGTCGGTTTCCTGATCCACGATAGGCATGAGAATTGACTATTGACCGGCGCCGGCCAGGGCGGCCTTCACCTGCGCGCCTAACTGTGCAAACTGCGCCGCATCGGCGGTGGCCGTCTCAGCCAAAACCTTGCGATCCAGCTCAATGCCCGCCAGCTTGAGCCCGTGCATGAACTGGCTGTAAGAAAGCCCCAGTTCGCGAGCCGCAGCGCCGATACGAACAATCCACAGCGAGCGATATTGCCGCTTTTTCTGCTTACGGCCGGTGTATGCAAATTTCAGCGCGCGCTCCACGGCTTCCTGCGCGGAACGATGGAGTTTGCTCTTGGTTAAAAAGAATCCGGACGCGCGCTCCAGCGTTTTGGCGCGATTCGCCCGGCGTTTGGTACCACGTTTTACTCTGGGCACGTTTCGTCTCCTGGTTGGGTTTCAATTACTGGCGCGTTATAAACGCACCGGCGGCAAATCGGGCACGTGCGGTGGCTCCGTTCGCTCGCTGTTTAAATCGGATTCCTAGTAGGGAATCATCCTCTTCAACTTCGCCTGATCGGATTCGTCGGCTACCACGGAACTGTGGAGCTTGTTCTTCCGCTTACGCGATTTGGACGTAAGAATGTGCCGGGCAAACGCGTGTTCCCTGACAACTTTCCCCGTCCCGGTCTTCTTAAATCGTTTAGACGCACCTTTGTGTGTCTTAAGTTTTGGCATGACTTATTTTCCGGGAAACCATAATTCTAACACAACCGCCTAAAGCCAGTCACAAGCATCGAAAATATCGTGAAACTCTAACCTCATCTATCAGTTAGCAGCAGCGTCAGGGCTTAGCCAGCCAGCTTTGGCACACGCCCCGTGCTAGTTTCCAGGCAGGTAAGCGGTCTCTGGAGGACTTTACTATGAACGGATTTCTTGGTTCGGCCATGCTTGAAGCCGCCATCGGGGCCTCGCTGATTTATTTTACCCTGGCCGCGTTCTGCACCACCGTGAACGAATGGCTGGCGCGCCTGGTCAATGCCCGCGCTTCGAACCTGCGCGCGGCCATCCGCCAACTGCTGACCGATCAGAGTATCGCTGAGGGACTGAGCTTCCTCGACGCCTTCTATG
>Ga0326727_10025964_pt1 | contig 10930 bp, 7 predicted proteins | sample MB2enrmetagenome_FD_207643 | JGI IMG/M metagenome (GOLD analysis project Ga0326727, IMG submission 207643) | Lab enriched peat soil microbial communities from McLean, Ithaca, NY, United States - MB29MY | ecosystem: Environmental > Terrestrial > Soil > Wetlands > Peat | place: USA: New York... | reverse complement strand
TACGATTGCCAGGCCTGATTTCCGAAAGTGAGCGTGGTTTCATTTCCTACCGGATCATAGCCATAAGAGGAGATCATCCTACCGTTGTAGGTGACGCTCTTGAGAGTTCCGTTGGCGAAATACTGGTATGCCGTATTGTACCCGTCGCTCGACACGCCGGTCTTGGCCCCGAGGTTGTTGTACGCGTAAGATACCGGCCCGTGTCCTGAAGGGGCTGGCGGAGAATAGGTAATCGCCCGGTCCTGGACGTCATAGGTGTAGGAGCTTGTACGCACGGTCATCGAGCCGGTGGAATCACGCTCGGTGATGGTATCGACCAACCTGCTTCCTCTATCATAAGTATAGCTCACATCGGCGTTCCTCGCGGGATAGGTGATAGGCTGTGTGAGCGATCCCGTGTAATTATAATATGTGTCCGTAAGCCGGTTCAAGTTGTCGTACCTGTAAAGGGTAACATTGCCGTCCCCGTCCCGCTTCCAAACTCGGTTGTTCATTACATCGTAGCCGAAAGCTTCGTAACCGAGCGGGCTTTGGAAGTCCGTTTGGATAAGGCGATTGTTGCAGTCATATGTATATGTGGTGGTACGCGGCGTAGAACTGCCGGAGTAACTGGTCGAGGATGCGAGATTTCCGAAACAATCATAGGTATAGGTGATGAGGGGTGTGCTTAACGATTGACCGGAAACATCGGTCCAAACAGTGGTCAGTCGTTTGGAATTGTCATATGCGTAGTGATTCTGGTGGCCGTTTTCATCCTGCGTCCACAGCAAGTTGCAGCAGTCGTAACCCGATTGCTGAGAAACGCCCTGCGCGAACGTGGTTTGGATGCGGTGTCCGTAAGCATCATAAGTAAACTGTATCGCCTTGCCGTTGGCGTCGGTGGCGCTGGTAACGCGGCCCATGTCGTCATAGGATGTAAACTTTGTCGCCGTGCCGTATGCTCCGGCGGTCCAATAGGGGGTGGTGAAGGAGGTCGGTTGCGCTCTGTGCTTTTCAACCCCGTTTATGGTTTCGAAATAGGCGTAGTTCTTTGTGCTGGGCGTGCTGCCATCGATGTTCGGGACGCAGGTCTGGGAAACGAGTCCTCCCTGGCCATGCGGGTCTGATGTCGAGTAGTAGCTGTAATCGTAGATGTCCGGGACGGAGCTCCAGTCGCTCGGCTCCTGCCCGCCGACCGGTGCGGATACTTTGACCGCCGTGACGTGTGCCGGGCACGCGGCGTCTCGCACATAATGGGTGTAGTTGCCCCTCACATTCTTGTGAGTCAGGACGAGGGATGTTCCCGGGTAGTAGGAATTCGTCTCCGTGCTGCTGTCCGCGTAGGTCACGGTGAGCAGGTTCCCGGTGTTTGAATCCCAGGTATAGTTTGTCTGATTGCCGAGTTGGTCGGTAATCGTGAAGGCTTTGCCGTAAAGGTTGGGATTGTCGTTTGTCACGCAGTCCTGCTGGTTTTGGGAGTCGAGGGATACGCCTGTGGGCACGTAGCGGCTCCAAACCACCGTTCCGCTGTCCGCGGTGGTTCTGCTGTACTCATAGCTCCTCAAACCGGCGCACATGAAGAATTTATACGCAGTGGTTTCGTCCTTTGAGCTGTCGGTCGAGTGCTTTTTGGTCACCAGGGTTGTGTCGCTGCCCGATTGACCGTAATTATACACCGTGAGGGTGTTGGGACTCGCGGAGGTCTCAGTGACCGTCACCAGCGAGTTGCCTGAGGCATCGGTGCTGTATGTGTAATTCAAGACCTTGCTGCCCTGCGATGCCTGGATCAGGTTGCCCGTAGTGCCGTCATATTGATATTGGAACTGGTCCATCTCATTATTCGATGCGTCATACCTCGTTATGGTTGAAACCTTGTTCTCAGCGGGATTGCAGTCGGCGTTGTTCGCCTCGCTGTTATACGCCACAGTCGTGTACGTTCCGTCGGGTGCGACGGCCTTGGTGATTCTGCCGTACTCAGGCTCACACGTATAGCTCCATATTGTTCCCTCAGGCGTAACCACACTCGTCAGCAGTCCGTTGGAATCTCGATTATATGTCGTCACTCGCCCACTTGGATCAGTAGATAGAATCATGCGATCCGTGTACCCATCGGAAAGCGCACCGGAGACGGCAGTGAAGTCGAAGACATAACCGCTGGAGGTTGTAATCTTATAATCGAACAGTTGGGTGCTCTGGTTAACGCTCCTTGTAAGCGTGGCTCCGTCAGATACCAGCATGATGTTATTCCCAGAGGTGAAGTCAGAATCGGTGAAATAGTAGTACACACCGTTAGGGCTCCAGTATATACAATAGCCTGAAGCAACATCTATGGCAAGTCTCTTAAAGGTATCAGAAGGGCTGTTATTGCCGTCGGTTGCAAATCCAGGCCCAATGAGCGACTGGCTCGATAGCATAGTAAGTGATGTATCGATAGTTGTACTGTCCGGATCCGGCATGGGAAGCCCATGGATGGCGCTGCATGTGCCGCTTGGACAGGCAATCACGGACGTCGCACAGAAAGACATGGACAGGATAGAAATGACTTTTGCCAAGCCTATTGCATATCTTCTCATTAACCTACCACTAAGTAACATAATTTGACTCCTGACGCTTAAATTCTACTGTGTGGGGCAACCATTTGGGTTTCCGCACGACGGAGGCAATACGTGAACCCGTTTGGTCTGCGCGAGATTCCACGGCGTTGTTCCCCCATACGCGTATTGTGTTGACGTTGCCGCAGTAACGCCTATCACGTAGTCCCCGGGAGGCAGTTCGTTGATAAGTAAGTGGCTGACATGGTTGCTGGTGTCAATGTAGTTGCCGCCAATTGGCTGAAAACTTGGATTACTACACGGTCTGTAGGCCCAGATCAACATGTTCTCATGTCCAACGACAAAGAGTTGCGTGGGGTTACTGAGGTTATTCATGGGATCGGTGGTCTGATGGGTCGCTGGACTTGGGACGCAGCTCAACACTACGCTGTCACCGGACCGCCACACGCTCGGGCCGGTAATGGCCCCAGGTCCGACAAAGCAGACACGGGCAGTGCAAGAGGCGCTTATGTTTTGCATAAAATCAACAGCCGTGAAAACACACTCAGCGATGCCGGGGGTGTCAACTTCACCCGCAAATGCATAAAGATCGCCCCCAAACCAACCCCCGCATTCGCCTACAATGGTCCAGCTGTCAGGAGCCTCTGCGTATATGCAATATGGATTATTATTGTCGGTTACAGAGGCATATGCTACTCCGACCGTACCGACGGCGTATGCCTCCACGTAAGAGTTGTCGTATGTTATGGTGTCGGAAATCACTGGCGATACCACTGCAAAGGGAAGAAAAGCTACAAATGCGGTGATAAGGATCGGGAGCGGCGTTAACTTCATTTTCGATTTACTCCATGGTATTTAGATTCTAGACCTAGCCGAAAGGCCTCGGACCCTTTTTACGGGCTTAGTATGGAGGAGAATTGGCATATCCCAAGTCCGGCTTCATAATAGGCGCTGCAATCGCCGACGCCGGATGGAATCGGCGACCAGTTCCCCGCATTGTCTTCCGCCCTCGTCGCAAAGTAATATGTCCCTGGCGCGTTCCCGGGCGGGGTAAACGCAAACGTCCCCGACGTGCCGGTAGCCGTCACGGTGGAGTTGATCCACCCTCCGGTGGGGCCCTCGTACCAAAGCTCTACGTGGTTGATCCCGCTTCCAGGTGTTCCGTCGGAGTTGTCAATCGCCCCGGTATAGGTTACGGTCACCGGGGCTGTGCTCGTGTAAGCCGCGACCGAAGCTGTACCCTGGAACGGAGGGTCGAGGTCTATGTTATAAACGCACTCCCTGAGCCAGTGCTTGGGCTGAGGAGCCTCTGTGGTAAACCATGCTTCCACTGTATAAACGCCTGCGGGGACGTTCATAGTAAATGAGCCAACCCCAGCCGTTCCCACGCATACGGTTTCCCAATAATACATGCTCTGATTCTGTTGGGACTGCGCCTGCACCTCGACACTCATCGGCACTGGGTAGTTTGGTCCGCCCTGCCATGCTTGCAGGTGTACGGTTCCCAGTATCTGGAAGTTTCCGCCCGGACTGGTTCGCGTTCCCGTGGCAAATGCCGGTCCTGTACCCTCCGGGTTGCCCAGGGAGTACCAGTTCAATCCCATTATGGAGTAGTCCTGATCCTCGACCACTCCGTCTCCATTAAGGTCCGCCCTTATGTCAAAGTTGGAGTCTCCGAAGCTGGAGTACCACGCGTTGCCCAAAATAGAATAGTCCTGATCTTCCACAACGTTATCATTATTGCAGTCGCCGTTAAGGAGCGTGATGGCGAATGGCTGCGGAGTGTATGTCTGCGCCGAGGTCCTCAACGCCGGCATCAGGGCCAGTGCGAGCGCGACAGTGCAGACCAACAATCTTTTCATTTCAAATCCCTCCATCCTGCGGGTCGTGAAAGCCTACTTCGCGAACCGCAATACCCCTATCCCTTTGGGGGTGTTGCCGGCCGAATCAACTGGATTCAACAGAAATCCGTGGAGGATTCCGTTTTGCAGGCCCACCCCGATTATCGTCCCCTCGTTGTTCAGGGCAATCACCTGTTGGAGCGTCCAGCCGGAATCCGTCGGGATCATGGAACTGAGACTCTGCCAGGACCCGTTCGCCAAAATCGACGGGCCACCGGGGGCGGGAAACCCTATAATCAGTCCGGAGTTGTTGATACCGGTTGCCGATCCGGGGCCGAGGTCAGTCATCGAGCCGTTCTGCCAAAGAAAGGCGTGATGGCTGCCGTCGGCGCTCTCAGAGGCTCCGACGACCTGGCCTGAGTCATTCATCGATATCCCGTAGCTTTCCTGGCCTCCGAGGGTTCCGAGGTCGGTGAGCGCGCTCGGCGTCCCGAGATACGCATGCCGATAGGCGTGCCACTTGTTGTTTGAATCCGTGTAGCCGTCCGCCGTGTTCGCGCTGCCTGCGATCACCCCTGTGTTGCTTATCCTCGTTACGGTGTTGGTCGGCCCGCCCAGCGAACCCAGGTTTGTAATGACCGTTGAGCCGGAGCCGGAGTTATCCGTGCTCCAACCGGCGATTTGCCCGGCATCATTAATGACGAGCGCGACGCCGGAGAATCCGAGGTCGGTTGCGCTTCCGTTCTGCCAGAGAACGCCGCGGTCTGTGCCGTCGGACGAAACAAGAAGGCCGACTATTTGGCCGGAGTTGTTGATCCCCCTGGCGCCGCTGCTTGTGTATCCTAGTTCGGGCAGCCATGTGGTCGTCCCGTTCTGCCAGGCGAAGGCATGCTTTGGGATGCCAAGTGAATATCCCGCAACAACTCCGCTATCGTTGATGCACGTCGGCCGCATGTAGGAGCCGAGGTCTGTGACGGTGTAGCTGGTGGAGTAGGCTGCGAGTGAGCAGCCTGCGAAAAGCAGACAGCAAAGCAGGGACGACGCAATATTTCTCATGGAGCCTTCCCTCCCTTGGGGCCAGGGCCCCGAGTTGATTCGGCGGTCAATCTTGTCAAGCGTGTACGCTTGCAGGCAATGCCTTCCAGTGGTACTGCCTAAGACGGCTATTGGCGACCGCCTTCCAGAACAGTATAGCACATTCCTAGCCAGTGTCAATGTACAGCAGGTAACAACTGTGTCATTTCTGTAACGGGGGGGGTATGTTTTGTTCAAGAATACAGAAGGCGAGAATTCGCCGGCAGAGCGGTGAACACAAAGCGGAGGCGGCAACACGCTTTCATCGGTATGACGCCGCCATTGAATCAGCAAGTGCAGCATCGAGCGTCGATCAAAACGTCGGGGCGGTCACGGTACCCGCTACCTGTTACAGCACTTACTAGGAGTAGAGGCCGGGCGACGTGATTGACTAAACGCATCACCCGGCCGTTAACATTGCCTATTTACTGATCAGATCCAGCCCCGGTCGCGCATGGACTCGACGACCTCGCTGACCGCCAGGATTTGTGCTGCCAGGCGGTGAGAGACATTATCCTTCCGCACAACGTCGGACACGTCGGTGTATGCTCTCGACATCTGTCGCAGGATCCATTCGTAGGTTTCGGACTTATCCGTCAGACTCCCGGACTTCGCCTGCCGCCATTCCACGTACGAGGCGATTACGCCTCCGGCGTTGGCGAGGATGTCCGGAATTACCGGGATTCCACGTCGGCAAAGAATATCCTGCCCCTCCCTGGTGGTCGGATCGTTAGCCGCCTCCACCACGAGCTTGGCTTGGAGCCTCTCAGCCACGTCCCCGGTGATCACATTCTCCAAAGCGGCGGGTATTACTATGTCCACCGGAAGCAGGAGAAGTTCCTCGGCAGCCATCTTGGGCAGTGGAAGTTCGCCGATAGTCTTCACTCCGACCATCTGCTCCAGCGGCAAACCGACATCCATGCAGACCGCGCCTGTGACGTCCGAAATCGCGATGACCTTGGCGCCCCATTCATGCAGGAACCTTGCCGTCCACTTGCCGACGTTGCCGAATCCTTGAACGGCAATAGTGGTATCCGAAAGCAGCTTGCCGAGGATCTCCTCAGCAGCCATTTTTGCCGCGGAAGCGACTCCATACCCTGTCGCTTCTTCCCTACCCGGAAGACCGCCGATTCTTGGCGGCTTGCCAGTGACGGATTCCAGGCTGTGCGTGCACCCGTATATCGTCGCCATGTCGCCGGGGCCAGTGCCCATATCCGGCGCTGGAACGTAAGAGCCGTTCTTCAGGAATACGCCGAAGACATGCACGTATTCACTGATCAGCGCCCGCCTGGCTTCCGGCGTAAGCTTGGCCGGATCGATGCAGATGCCGGACTTGCCCCCGCCGAACGGAATCTTGGCAAGCGCGCACTTGTAGGTCATAAGTTCCGCGAGTCGCCTGGTCTCATCCAGCGTAACCCGGGGAGACATGCGAATTCCACCCTTAGCTGGTCCGCGAACTTCGCTGTGGAGAACTACGTAGGTGTCGGCCTCGATTAACTGGCCGTCCCATTTGAGGTTGAGGTTTGCATAGATTTCCTGCTGGCTCTTGCGCAGCAGATGCTCGGCGTGATGCCCGATCTCGATGTGCTTCGATACCTTGTTGAAATCAATAACGCTCATTTTTCATCTCCTTTGATGATTCTTTGTCCCATCGCCATTGACGGGCAACTCCGCAGGCCTAACCCGCAGAGTCACCTTAATAGTTCGCGATCAGGACGCGAAAATCCTTCACGTTCACCCATTGCTATCCAAGATAATTGCCAGATGATTTCCGGACTGCCCTCACCCCTCCCTCTCCCGCCAGGGAGCAGGAGAGGGGGCTATGTATGGCAATACGTTGGCTTCCTCACCCACATTGGCCCAACGAAGGTGCCTACACCGGCTACTCAGGATTGAACGGTTGCCTACTCAAGGCACGGCAGGGCACGGGAGAGGGAGATCGGACCGTCATCCTGAGATCGATTTGCGATGCATCCGGGCTGACCCCCACAATAAACGCCCATTGTTAACACACGCCTGGGTTGAGTGCGGGATACGTACTTTTTTGGACGGCTATCAGCCTGAAATTCTGAATCCCGAATCCTATGTAGCTAGAGAAGACGGCCACGGATCAGGAGATCGGCAGCCGTGAACAGGAAAAAACCGACGCTCACAAAACCGTTGATCGTGAAGAAGGCTGTGTTCACCTTGCTGAAATCGTCCGGTTTCACCAAGCTCTGCTCATACGCCAAAAGAAGCGTCACAAAACCAGTTCCGACATAATAGACAAGGCCCAGGTGCAGCAACAATCCGTACCAAATCAAAAGGCCCACCGTCAACGCGTGAAACGCCCTCGATGCGAGGAGCGCCTTTGAAGGTCCAAGAGTCTTGGGAAGCGAAAAAAGACCGAGCTTGGTGTCGAATTCGATGTCCTGGAGAGCGTATATCACATCGAATCCCGCCGTCCAGAAGATCACGACCGCCGACAGCACCATCGGAGCGAACGCCAAGGTTCCCTTGACTGCAATCCATGCCCCTGAGGGCGCAATCCCGAGCGCCAGTCCAAGTACCAGGTGGGAAAGATTGGTGAATCGTTTTGTATAGGAGTATCCGAGAAGGACGACCAGCACAATCGGTGAAAGCGCGAAGGCAAGGAAGTTCAACTCCCATGCGGCGAACACAAAGACAGCCGCGGAAACAATCGTGAACGCCCAGACCTCGCCGAGTTTCAAGACTCCCGTCGGCAAGGCGCGCCCTGCGGTCCTGCGGTTCAGCTTGTCCAACTGGTAGTCGGCGATCCGATTGAACGCCATCGCCGAACTGCGCGCCCCGACCATCGCAACGAGGATCCATCCGATCACCGACAGTTTCGGAATCCCATTTGCCGCGACCAATGCGCTTGTAAGGGCGAATGGAAGCGCAAAAACCGTGTGCTCGAACTTGATCATCTCGAGGATGATCCCGACTCTCGATATCGCTTTTGCCGGGCTGAGCGTCATTCCTCGATCCCCTTCCATTCCGGCGCCAAATCCTGCTCCAATCCGAGTTGCTGCATGACGCGGGCGATCACAAACGAAACGAGATCATCGATGGATTGGGGCTGGTGATAAAAGGCCGGGGAGGCAGGCAGGATGGTCGCGCCTGCCTCAGCCAGGGAGGTCAGGTTTCGGAGGTGAATCAGACTCAGCGGAGCCTCCCGGGGAACCAGAATCAGCGGCCTGCGCTCTTTGAGGCAGACATCGGCAGCGCGGGTGATGAGATCGTTTGATATTCCGGCGGCGATTCGCCCGACCGTCCCCATCGAACATGGGATGATCACCATTCCCTCCGTATGAACGGAGCCGCTCGAAGGCGGCGCAAAGAGGTCGCCAGGACGGCATACCTGGATGTTTGACCGATTAGCCTGCAGGAGCGTAACGGCATCTAGAGACTCATCCGATGAATCACCTAGTTCCAGCCGGATCACCGATTCGGCGTTCTCCGAGACGATCAGATAGACCTTATCAAAACGATCGCTGATCGCATCGAGGAACTTCCGTGCATAGACACTGCCGCTCGCGCCCGTGACTCCAACGATCAATCGCTTCTCGCTCAAGACCTTGCCTCCAAAATGGAGTGATGGAGTATTGGAGTAATGGAGTATTGGGGTTTCCGGATCATTGCCCTAATCTCCCTTCCGAAAAAGCTCGTCTATTCTTTGGATTACCTCTTTGTCCATGCGGATTTCGTCCGGCCACTCGCGCGCAAATCCCTCGCCGGGAGTCTTTTTCGTTGCGTCTATGCCCATCTTGCTTCCGTATCCCATGAGATCGGCGGCATGGTCGAGAATATCAACCGGACCATGGACAAATTCGATGTCGCGCTGGGGGTCGATGTTGTTTCCGAGCCTCCAGAGCACTTCGCTAATATCCTGAACGTTGACCTGCTCGTCAACTATTACGATGATCTTGCTGAACATCATCTGCCCAAGCCCCCACACCGCATGCATGACCTTGCGCGCATGACCCGGATACCGCTTGCGAATGGAAAAAATCGCCAGGTTGTGAAAAACTCCCTCAATCGGCAGGTTCATATCCACAATTTCCGGCAACTGCATCTTGATCAGCGGGAGGAAAATGCGCTCGGTCGCCTTTGCCATGAAGCAGTCCTCCATGGGCGGTCGGCCTACGATGGTCGCGGGATAGATGGGATACTTCCTATGGGTGATGCAGGTGACGTGGAAGACCGGGAACTCATCGGCGAGGGAATAATACCCTGTGTGGTCGCCGAAAGGGCCCTCCAGGCGTCTTTCGTGAGGATCGACATACCCCTCCATGACGATCTCCGCGTCCGCCGGAACCTCCAGGTCAACCGTTTTGCAGCGAACCATATCCACGCCCTGCTTTCGCAGGAACCCGGCGAAGATCATCTCGTCGAAATCCTCGGGCAGCGGGGCTGTCGCGGCGAACATAAGCGCCGGATCGCCGCCAAGCGCGACCGCCAGCTCCATGCGCTTCCCAAGGCGTTCGTATTCCGCGTAGTGCCTCGCACCGACCTTATGTGGATGCCAGTGCATGCCGGTCGTGCGTCCGTCGAAAACGTGCATTCTATACATGCCGACATTGCGTATTCCCGTGTGTGGATCCTTCGAGAAAACCATCGGAAGCGTTATGAAGCGCCCGCCGTCCCCCGGCCAGCACTTGAGGATCGGGAATTGATCGAGGGAACCATCCATCTCGATAACTTCCTGACATGCACCCGACTTCACGCTTCGCGGCACGTACAGCGCCAGCCGACCGTACTTAGGGAGCATCATCAGCTTTCCCACAAGTCCCTCTGGGACGTCCGTTTTGAGGAGATCGGCAATTTCGGCGGCGATGTCCTCAACGTTTGAGACGCCAAGTGAGAGCGCCATGCGCTCAGTGGAGGCCATGGAGTTGATCAGAACAGGGACTTTCGATCCAACAGGGTTTTCAATAAGGAGCGCCGGACCACCCGATTTCACGGAGCGGTCGGCGAGTTCAGTGATCTCAAACACCGGATCGAGAGGCGTGGTTATACGCTTGAGTTGTCCATGTTTGTCCAGCGTTTTCGCGAAATCTTGTAGATCTTTGTAAGCCATGCAGCGATCCTATGCTTAACCGCCTTGCGAACCGATGGAGGTACAGAAGGCGTCAATCTCGACGTTCGAGGAAAGCACACCGAACTCCAGGTGATATTCACGAGACTCGCCCGGTTCCAGGAATTGGAGAGTGCCGCGCTCGCGCTCTTTGTCACGCCCCTCCACCAGACAGTTCGCAGGCTCCATACCGACCACGTATATCCCCTCGCCCATCATCTTCCACTCGATGAACCTGGGCAACTCTCGCTTGCGATATTTCATATATACGCCTAAGCCATGTTTCCGGTTGATCATCCCTGCGGTAACAAAACCGTCGTCGTCCTCGGCCATATCGATGTAATAGACCCTCTCGGCAAAGCCGGCAATTGGCGCTGTAAACGTATCGAACAGGTTCCCTTCGACCT
>Ga0326727_10025962_pt1 | contig 10931 bp, 14 predicted proteins | sample MB2enrmetagenome_FD_207643 | JGI IMG/M metagenome (GOLD analysis project Ga0326727, IMG submission 207643) | Lab enriched peat soil microbial communities from McLean, Ithaca, NY, United States - MB29MY | ecosystem: Environmental > Terrestrial > Soil > Wetlands > Peat | place: USA: New York... | reverse complement strand
TTGAGAGAGCGATCAGCAGCTTGGCTAATGGCAGATGTTCGTGGTTAGGGTCGAGACCTTGTGGAACGTTAACGTAAGGTGGCTGTCCGTTCGCTCCTACACTTTGAGGAAGGTGCAAAATCACTCGGGCCACGTTTACGTAGTACCATTCATCGAAGATCAACGATCCGGGGGGTTGATTCAACCAGATGAGACGTAAGATGATGTCGACGACGAAGAGGATCAGGAAGATCCGGTCGTAGAGGTTGCTTAAGCTCAAATCTAATCGGAGATAACTCCTGATGTCGGGCCAAGTGACTCTTGACGACAACTTGCTGGACAATCGTCTACATCCTTTCACTTAGCTTGATTCCGAGCAGCTCCATTGAGTTCCGTAGCACGACTTGGATCGAGGCGACTAACGCGGCTCTCGCATTTTTAACTTGCTCGTCTGCGTGTATAACATCTACCTTTTCGTAGTATTCGTGAAACTTCTCAGCGATGGCACTAGCGTACGTTGCTAACTCTTCCGGCTTCAACTGGTCTGCTGCTTCACAGAACACGTCCGGAAGTTGGCCTACCTTGAACAGTAGAATATGTTCCAGTGGATGTGTGAGAAGAGAACAATCAGGATTGTTCGGCGTCTTCCCTAACTTTCTCAGAATGCTCCCTGCTCTCGTGTACGCGTAATTTATGAACGGTGCACTGTTTCGCTCTAGGCTAAGAACTCGATCCCAAGTGAACATCAGGTTTTTCGCGCTGTTGAGGCCGAGCATTGCAAACTTGATCGCACCGTAAGCTATGTCACGTATTATTTGTTGAGACTCCGCTGAACCGATTTCCTGTTTTCTTTCCGCTAGAGTTTGATCCACTCTGACCTTGGCCTGTTCGACCACTTCGTCCAGTGTGATGAAATGTGCTCTTCGCTTGGACATTTTGACGCCTGGCAATTCAACGAGACCATACGCGTAATGAAGCATATTCAACGCCGCCACCTTCTCCCCGAGTGCGTACAGGGCGAGGCGAATCTGAAGTTGAGGGAGCGTCTGCTCGCTCGCGATCACATTGATCACTCGGTCAGAGTCCTTGAATTTGACTAGAGAGTAGGCTATGTCGCGGGTGGAGTAGAGGGTTGTTCCGTCACTTCGTACGAGAGTTAGAGATGGGACCTCGTAGTTGGGGGAAAGCCCAAACTGTTTCCTGAGACTATAAGCCTCCACAATCGCGTTAGGGTCCAACACCAATGAACCGGCCTCTGGCTTCGTGAAAGGCAGTTGTGTCAGCCTGCTCAAGGTCTCCTTCACCAAACCGTCCCAGAGGAGCTGGCTCTCCCAGTCCCACTTGTCGAAGTCTATTCCGATCTCATGCAGAGAGGCCTTGATTCCATCAAGGCATCGTTCGACCATTGTGCGAATTAGGTTAGTGGTTTCTTTGTCGTTTTCCTCATACCTGCGACCTAACTCCTGAATTGCCCCTTCCGGATCATCCTCAACCTGAACAATGTTCACAACCTTCCCCAGCAGCTCTTTGTCGACGGATTCAAGTTCGGCTGCGATGCCGACCCATTCGTCGAGATTATCCTGCAGCTTCGTCCTCTCATCCGACTGGTCTGCCCCAATCGCTTTCAGTTTGCGTTTGGTAGTTTCGATTTGGACGGCGCAGTTTGTGCATGCGTAGAGGCGGCCGAACCAACGGTCCGCCTTCCCTTCGGGTTCGGGTCGGTTTAGTAGGTTATAGCCGTAGGCTAGAATCGAGACCTGCCTTCCCACATCGTCAACGTAGAACCTCCTGATCACAGAGTGACCCCTAGCCTTGCAGAGGCGGGCCAACGCATCCCCAAGGATTGAGTTGCGTGCCGTCGCCATAGTTACCGGACCGGCAGGGTTTGAGCTCGTGTGTTCAACCGAGACTCTTGTCGGTTCAGTAACCCTCACTAGCCCGTAGGTTTCGTTATCCATAGTGGCAGCGTTGAGGATTAAGGGGCCGGCGACGGTGTAGTTTAACCGGAAGTTAATGTAACCCGCAGCAACCTCCACCCCGGCGATCAAAGATTTTCCATCCAGTCTTATCGCGCCGTGAATTTTGCGGGCCACATCTTGAGGTGCAAGGCCCTCTTGCCGAGCTATCTCGTGCGCTACCGATGCTGCCAGTTCTCCGAATTCCAAGGACCCCGGAACCGTGACGCGATGCTGTACCCCAGATGATTCCGGGTAGGTAGTCGACAGCGCAGCATCCAGCGCTTCAATACACTCTGCTCTGAATTGCTGGAGAACGTTGGGCAAAGCGACCAGTTTTCCGATCTAACCTGCTGACCCAACAGCGTATGTTCATATGCTTAAAATTAGTTCGCTAACGCGAATTCTGGGGATGGCACGATTTCCTTGCCCATTAACTCCGTGTGGAATACTAGCTGACGCCGGGTTTGAGGTGGTTCTAAATCCCCACTCTTATACGGTTTGAAACCCTCCCTCATGAGGGGCGGGTAGCCTAGCCTGGATAGGGCACGGATTCCTTCCACTACGCTTCGCTTCGTTGCCGGGTTCACTGCGTGAACTCATGGAGCCTTCGGTCATTCCATCTTCACCGCCTTGTAGATATGCCCCTTACCCTCAAACTCCTTGACGACTTCCAAGAACTTCCTTGCTAGTTCCTCGTCCTCTGTAAAATAGCACGACTGGGTAGAGAACTCCACGTCCTTTCCAAAATGCATCTTAAACAAGTGGTGAATTGCATTTAGTCTTCGTATCCGACCTCTATAACAGTCTAGACTACCAAGCGCACTTTAGAATTGGACACAATTGCATAGAATATTGCAGTTGACGGTTATGTTTGTTCTACTTTGCGGAGTGCGGTTTTGAGAGCATTTACACTCTTGTTCTCGTAATACTTACGATCCCATTCTATTTGTTCTAGAATACACTTTTTCTTGCGTTCTAAATCCATCAATTCCCTCTGCACTTGTGGTAGCGGCTCTTTAGGATTAGGAAGCAGATCATCCATTCTCCGTTTATTCTTAGCGAATATATCTTCGATATGCGCTTTGAGGTCATCTACGTTCTTCTTCCCGTCCTCAGTGAACTTGTTTACTACCTCATCCCAAGCATCTTGAATGATATCGTCAACGCTCTTTTGAATAAGCGGGTTTTGTTCGTTAGCCATTCATTTCACTTCTCTGGGAAAGGTTCGAGCACGGGAGTACTTGGGAGTACCCCTTGAATCGGACCCAAAAATGTGTTCTTTGTTATGGGAGAACAAATGTGTTTTTTGTCACGAAAGAACACAGCCTCGAACCACTCAATTTGGGTTATTGCTCTAGTCTAACTATTCTGCTAACTCCGTTAGGGTTAGTTGCCCAGTTTTTGGCCCAGGTTTCTGGCAATGTGCACAGGCTTTGAAAATGAACGTGCGCTTGAAGTATTGTGACTTGAATACATTCTCCGCCACGATTATTACAAAACTCGCAACTCATACTGATCTTGCCTCTCCTTCAAACATTCTCTGTCTCGCTCTGATGAAAGCGGTTAACTAGACACGACACCACCGTCTAACGGTCAGAGGGGCCTGAAAGTGGAAAAGTTTCATGACCGAGAACAAAGCTGAAACTAAGAGCGGGAGATAGACTCGCTACAGAGAGACTATAATCTGTTTTCTAGGCAGCCTATGTGTAGGGTTTACTTTCAATTCACTTTTTATGGAGAGACTTACAGCTCAACCATTGATCCCAGATTATGACACAGAATATCTTGAGTTGGATTAGACGTAATTGGATCGCTTTACTGACGATCGTTGTGGCCTTGTTAGGTGTTCTCACGAGCGCATACTATGCAAACCAAGCCAACCAAAATGCGAGCAGCGCAGCTGAGGATGCAAAGAACGCAGATACGCTGGCAAGCAGTGCTTTCAGCATAGCAAACAACTATCCTCCCTCCATTGTAGTTCGCAATTATACTACGGTAGTTCTAAGACCCGTCGATTGCGTCCCAAACAGCCCTTTGACAGTCCAATGCGAACTCAGTGGAAGTTTCAATCTCAATTTCTCTATCATCGCTCCTCATACTGGTCGATACAATGTCTATATCGTGGGAATCGATCTCGATACGTATCCAAAGCCAGTCGCGTATTTCGCCAACGGTTCTCTAGTGATTGTAAAATCGTACAACGTAACAATATGGAGTTACCCCGACCTACAGACGGTTCCTTACCAAGGCGATGTCCCAGCCAACCAGCCACTTGAACAAAACATCGAGGTAAAAGTTACAGCGTTCAACATCACTGCTCCATCGAATCTAGTCGGGAGTATGAAGACGATACAATTAGGAAGAGTTTCAACGATTCTAGTATACACCGACATTCAGAACGGGACACAGACCCAGACATACTTCGTAAATACTATTGACATATTGTTCGACTAAGCGAAGAAAGGAAAAACCACAGCCGAAGTTGCAGGAATCGAGGTCAAAGGCAAAGATAAATGGCTAACATTGATTCAGAATGCAAGTAGAACTAAACCGCTAATTAGTTCATTCTGTACGCCAATCTACCTCGCTTCTCCTGACCTCTAGCCAAGGTATCGTGTTGAAGAGTCGCCTCACATCGTTAATGATTTCCAGTCGTGAACTTTCATATTGTGCATCTTGAACTGCTGTGATGGCGGCATGCGAATAGAACCTGTTTCGACGATTCACCCTCCCGTAGAATGCGTTAAGGAGTGCAAAGTCGTTCGCTCCCAAAAATCTAATTTTCTCTGACTCTGATCTGGACCTCCAGACGGAGTATGTAATAACTAGCCTAACTAGGACTGGACTACGTAGCTGATACAGTATCGATACAAGCTCCTCGAATAGTTGATTCCGGAAAAAGACGCGCTCAAGTTCAGGAACTTGATTGTTGTGCTGCTCAAACAAGCGTGGCCCTAACCATGCTAGAATAAGACCAATTGGCAAATCAATTACCGCCAACGTGACCGCTTGCTGTGTGTCGATGAGTCCGATTCGAGCGAAATTCAAAATCAAAATTGTGTAGGCACACAATGCCAATACGAGTAGAACTGCCGTCGAACGAGAAATCATGTAACGCTCGTCCTATTTTCAACCGTTCTATGTTGAAAAGGCATGTCCTAAAGGCCCAACAGAGCCTATCCGACGCTAGTTAGCAGCCCAATTTAGCCGACGCTAAGTTACCAAGGGAACGTCACGTCTATGTTTAGCATACAAGTTCATTGCGATCGCTGTAAGAGAGAATTTTATGGTCCTGATTGGTCCACAGAGCTATCCAAGTTGCTAAAGAAGGACGTTTTGGCTAGCTCGTTAGCTAACTCGTAAATAGTCAACTGCTGTAATGCTCGTGTTGAGCTAGACCTCCGTTGCAGTCAACGGTCAAGAAGAGGTCGAGATGGGGTTTCAATGATGTCACCTTTCTCGTGATAGGATTCGGAATGTTGCTGCTAGGAGTTTTAACAGCAATTTTTGTACCCCTTCAGTACTACGACTCCTCAAGCGGTTTGTACGTAGGTCTCCCTTCAGCTTACCTATTTTTTGGCGGCCTTGCTGGAGGAGTTTTGATTGTACTTGCAGTGGGCCCGTTCGCAGCTCTAGGTAGAAGTTGTTGGAGGTGCCATGAAAAGATGGTTAAGGTTCAGACTTGTGCGGAGCGTGGTCTACTCGACACTTACTATACGTGCCCCGCCTGTGGTGCAGGAAAACGTGATTCTACGTGGAATATCTAGCGATAAAAGGCAAAGACAAGTGGCTAACTCTCATTCAGAACTCGGCAACAAGAAAGCGGCAACTAACGCAAGAGAACAATTAGCTAAAGGCATGCTTGAAATTCCTCGCAACAAAATAGATGATGGGCTAAAACGAATCGCGAGGAACATAAGGAGCTTCAGCAAAGATGTTGATTTGCTTCTAAAATCGCGAAGCGATTGGCATGCAATAGCTCTCGCAATTTTCGCTCTTGAGGAACTAGGGAAATATAATGCGCTACAAGAAGCGAAGAGAACGGCTACTGGAACGGCTTCTGTCAAAATCAACAAGAAACTCTTCGTCAACCACGCGTACAAACAAGCAATTGCGAAAGGCTTACTGCCAGATAAAACTTGGACCTTACTCCCCAGAGTGGTCTTGCTTGACCCTGAGGACTCATCAAAACACGTCCTTTCTCACAGTGTCAAGGTATCTCCCCAACTCAGGCTGGATTGCCTGTTTGTAGATTGGAAAGATGGCAATTGGAACTTCGGTTTTCCAGAGAGCAGAGAGCATGTTCGAGACTTCGTACATGCAATTGAAGATGCTCTGTGGGTACTCGAAACGGTTGATAGGAGACTAAAGCAACAAACGTAGACGGCGCGTTACCCGAAAGTGAATAACCCTCTATCTCAATTGTGAAATCGAGATTCGCATTCTGTCACAAGTGATTCAAGTTTGGTCACATGTTCCGCGCAAACGCTAACCACATCTTTGTCCGGTAATTCGACAAAATACCAGAGCCATTCCACCGTTGTTTGCGCTTGGGCTTTAGGCTGTGGTTGGGGTCGCGGTGGAATCGATTCGCTTCTCTCGACAGTTCCACTCGCACGCTTGATGACAAAAGACATGTGATCATTGATTATGATAGGTGGCTCATTGTTGGTGACACTAACAAGAGCACGGGGGCGAACTGGTTCTTGTTTGACGGTTATGTTTCGCTTATCTTTCAAGAACTTCATCAAATCGTCACCCTCCGTCTCTACCTGCTTTTGGGAGTACCAATCGTTAAATCCAGAAACCCGTCGGAACTCGCTCTGCATTACGAAGGTCACACTGCGAGCTGCAGATAGAAACGCACTAAGATTGTATTTGAAGGCGTCTCGACTGGACTGTGTGTTCTTCATTTGCTCTAGGAAGTAGTTGACCTCAAGAAGCTTCTGTCTCGTGTCTGTCACGTTTTGCATGATGGACAAACTATGGAAAGAGCAATTATTCTTTATTTCTTTACTGATAACATCTTGGCTCGGATTAGGTGCTACCATAGTAAGCTTGCTGCGTCACTAACCCGTCCCGTGTCCCGATTTGTAACACCTTTCCCGGTGTCCCTAGGGTGTAACAGAGCCCAGGCTCTAAATTTTATATAGACGATTTTTACCCGTAACTTCGCATGATAAACACGCCGCGTTGGTTCATAACGCGACTGTTACAAGTCACTTTCTTTTGCGGAGGTACCATTCGTTGCCATCCTGACCAATTAGCTCGAATCCTTCTTCGAGCAGCTTGACCCTACCCATCTTATCGGTAGCTATCTTCACAATGAAATCGTCGTCCTCTTTAGGAATCAACGAAACATAGCGCATGGTGTTATTGTTTGACTTGTGACCTAGAACTGATTTAACCCAGACAATATCCTGTGTCCTGTAGTATTCCATGGTTCCTTTGTAATGCCTCAGCGTTCGGAAGCTGATTAAATTAATTCGTGGATTACCAAGCCTCTTAGCTACTATACTTCGACCCCGTTGAAAGTTGCGAGTGAAATACTCTAATCTCTTAATCGTGTCCACGTTGTCAGGATGAAATACGAACCTACGTTCGTTTCCAAATTTGGATTGCATCGAAGATAGTTTCTGGATTAGGACTTGACTGACCTTAACCTGCATACCAAGGGAACCCTTCTCTGGTGTAATCGTCACCGTTCGAGTTTCGAAGCCTACTTGATGCCATCGCAGCTGCCAAGCTTCGCCACTTCGGGCACCACAATCCTTGAGCAAGTGAACGAACGTCCCGATTAGCGGGTTGCCGAGGCCGTTGGTTAATGCGTCCACTTCGCCTGTGTGGGGAATCCAGGGTAGGCTTTCCATTTGTTGATAGTAGGGGCGATTCCACCGTGTCCCGTTGAACCTACAAAATCTGTCTAGGACCTCACAGATATGTTGCTTGCCGCCACTACTCCAACTAGCATTACCAACGAATCTCTTTGCCGATTCGGACTCTAGGATTGAAACATGCTTATCGAGGCGTCGTAATCTCTTCACGTCATTATAGACGGTATGAATGGAGTAGCCTTCCTTGCGATGCCAAAGACCGTAGTTAATTATCTCGCCTTCATGTCGTGATAGGATACTGTGGGCGGGTAGCCTAGCCTGGATAGGGCACAGGCCTCCGGAGCCTGAGGTCGGGGGTTCGAATCCCTCCCCGCCCGCCACAATTAATGCCGGTCCACAACAGCGACACTGTAACGGGAGCTACAGCGCCGACAGACTAAACGTATAGCTGACCATAAGGGGCTACGATCAAGAATGTGTCGTGTACCTTCCCCGTCCGTCCAGTTCCTGTCACCAGAAGTATGAAGTTTCAACGGTTTCTCTCACCATAATTTCGGAATGAACCGTGGAGTTCGTTTCTTGTATTCACGATACTCGTCTCCGAATCTATCAATCAATATGACCTCCTCCTCATCTATTGAGGCGTAGAGTACGATGAGTAAGGCAAGTGTGGGTAAAAGGACGAGTAAGTTAGCGACCATAAGGGCCAAAGTGGATAGGGAAATGAATATTCCCAAGTAAATTGGATGCCTGACAATACCATAGAGTCCCGTCGTTACGAGAACAGTGTCTCTCCTTGCTCCACTTACGGAAGGAGCCCAATTCTTACCAAGCACCCAATATCCCCATAATGCCCACGAAAGACCTAGAACAGCTACTCCAACCATAATTAATCGGAACCAATCAGGCAATGGAATTGAGAGAAACATTATCCAACTAGGAAATAATACGTAGAATAATGCCCCTCCAAAATAGATGGCGGCCAAAACAAGAGCCGTGACACGTAACCTCCCCTCGTGTGGGGTTGTCTGCTTACGCGCAGACCCCTTTGCCGAGTAGCTTACCACCGTCAGACTAAGGAAGAAGATTAACCATAGAATCGAGAACATAACTCTAAAAAATAATTCTTCCAAAGTCGAATCTCTCCTCGCCCGAGATTACTTTCAAACTGACTTAGTCGCCGGGTTCACACCGTCCCTTTTCCAATGATTCGTGTTTTTTTCGCATTAAGGTCCAGCAAAAGCAGCGTCTCTTGAGGGGCGTGAACGATCGGATTAGTTGAGTCGATGACAAGCGAGTTGTCAATTATCTCGGAGATTGTTATGGGCGCTGTTTGCATGCCAATAGTTGCGTGGAAGCTGCCTTCTCTGACTTCTTCAGCGTAGAAGGTGCTTTTCTGGAAGCCGACTTTCAGTTTTGAATCGGCCCTTGTGTCGCTTGAGGCGGTGAGGACGGAGCCTCTTCCCAGTTCGTCTATGGTCGCCCCTTTTATCGCTAGGCCAATTCTCGTCCCCGACTCAGCTGTTTCCCAGTCCTCGTCCTGAATCTGTATAGATCGCACGACGACCTCTTTGTTGGCGGGGAGGAGGTTGAGTTTGTCATATTTTCTCACGGTTCCGTGCTTCACGAAGCCAAGTACAACCTCTCCGACACCTTTGACACTGAATGAGTGGTCGACGACGATTAATGCCGGTGAAACATTGTCCCTTGGGGGATTGAACGTCTTCAAGAGGTCGAGGAGTCTGCCTGGGTTGTTCTGCTCCACCTTGAACGATTTCATTGCAGTGTTTTTCGTGATGGCGGATATTTGGTCGGGTGTCGCGTAAGTCGTCGTGATGGAGATTCCTGCTTCGACACCCATCAGGTCAAGCATTAGAATTGTCTCACCCAGTTCTCGTGCCATTTGGGAAAAGGAGACTATGGCGACGTCAATGGTTGAGATTATTTGGCTCTTCGCTGAGAGTTTGTCGGCTACTGGCGACATGAAGGTGAATATGTAATCATCCATCTTCCTGTTGAACATGAGAATGTCACTCTCAGTCCCCTTCTTTCCCAATTCTCGGCTCAGGGTCTCATCGTGAAAGACGCCGACAGTGAGATGATGCATACGGCTAACGACTAGTTTGTTCCATATCAAGTTCAGGCTGCTCAAACGTTAGCCAGAGACGCGGCAAATGGAACCCTAATACCTATGACAAGAATAGTCGCCTGAGGATCGTGAGTGGTTTGGATCCAGGGGTAATCGGCGAAAGCGCAGCAGTCGCTACATCATTCCTCTGGACTCTCAGCTCAATCTTCTTCACATCAGCTGGCAAAAGAATAGGTTGGCTCAGCGTCAACGCGTATCGAACAATAATCGCGATCGCTCTTCTCGCAGCCACACACATGATCTTTCTGGGAACCGTAATGCCGCTTGCGAGTGTTGGGCAGTGGTTTTGGATGGGGTTAAGCGGGATCGTTGGGTTAGGTATAGGCGACTCAGGATTATTCGCTGCCTACCTTGCAATCGGCCCCAGGCGCTCATTGCTATTGATGGCTTTAGCGCCGATATTTGCGGCAGTCGGGGCGTATCTAATGCTCGGAGAAACTATTCCCGAATTGGCGATATTGGGGATAATTCTCACTCTGATCGGAGTTGTGACCGTGATATTGGAGTCTGAAGAACGATCGGGTGAAGCTCGGATCTCGAACAGGCGAAGGGCCTCCGGAGTATTCTTTGGGCTTATCGCAGCTGCCGGCCAAGGTGTCGGTTTGGCATTATCTAAGAAGGGGATCGATTTGAACCCCGGAACTACGTTGAATGCGTTATCTGCGACATTGATGCGCCTCCTGCTGGGGGCTCTATTCATTTGGCTTCTTGCACTCGTCCTAGGGAGGATGCCTGAACTGCTTACGGCGGCGAGAAACAGCGTTGGCATGCGGGACACTGCGGCGGCTTCAGTTGTGGGCCCGTACTTGGGTATAACGCTCTCAATGGTTGCGGTGACTCTCACTGAAACCGGCGTGGCTCAGACACTACTGTCCCTAATGCCCGTTATGATAATCCCCGTAGTCTGGATCCTGTATGGGCAAAAGACGAGCCGGCGTAGTATGATAGGTGCAGTGGTGGCAGTGTTGGGTGTCGCAATTATTTTCATAAGCTGAATTTGGGAACGCTCGC
>Ga0326727_10025961_pt1 | contig 10932 bp, 3 predicted proteins | sample MB2enrmetagenome_FD_207643 | JGI IMG/M metagenome (GOLD analysis project Ga0326727, IMG submission 207643) | Lab enriched peat soil microbial communities from McLean, Ithaca, NY, United States - MB29MY | ecosystem: Environmental > Terrestrial > Soil > Wetlands > Peat | place: USA: New York... | reverse complement strand
TTTCGAGGCGGACGCGGCTCATCGTGCAGAACCTGGTGCAGCAACATGCGTGTCGTGCCGCGAAACGGCAGCTCGCCGGTGAGCAGTTGATATAGGATGACGCCCATGCTGTAGACGTCGGCTCGCCCGTCGACCGCGTGAGCCTCACCTCGCGCTTGCTCCGGAGCCATGTAAGCTGGCGTGCCCAGCACCTGACCTTCCAGCGTCATCGTGATTTCGCCGACTTCGCGCTTGGCCAGACCGAAGTCCATGACCAACGGTCGCCCCTCGTCGTCGAGGATGATGTTGGAGGGTTTGACATCGCGGTGGACGACGCCGCTTTGATGAGCGAATTGGAGAGCATCGGCGACCTCCGCGACCAACCTGGCCGCCTCGGCCGGCGACACTCGCCGTGAGCTGAGTAGGTCCGCGAGCGTCACACCGTTGACGAAATCGCTCACCAGGTAAGGCACACCATTGTCGTCGCCGACTTCGTGGACCCCCACGATCGATGGATGCCTCAATTGAGCGGCGCTGCGTGCTTCGCGGAGGAAGCGATCACGTTCGGGTCCGGTGGCGGGCAAGTTGCCGGCCCGCGGCAACTTCACAGCTACCACTCGATCCAGCGAGGCATCACGTGCTTTGTAAACCGTTCCGAAGGCGCCGCGACCGACGATCTCCAGCAACGTGAATCGTCCAATCTGTCGCAGGCCATTGGAGAGCTCGGCGCCGGACGTCGAGCCTTCGACCGCCAGCTGCACGCTCGATCCGCAGGAAGGGCAAATGACTTCAGCCCGGGGATTCTCTACCAACTCGATGGGATGATGGCAGTGCGGACAGACGACATGCATTGGACAACCTCGATCCGTTTCGGAATAAAGATTGCCACCATTCTCGTCCCGGATCCGACTCAAGGTCAACCTTTTATAGGATCGCAGGAGCGGGCCGCCGTGAGAGCATGCTTCCTCTCCGGGCAAACACCTGGCCGGGCCGCAACGGTAGCGAATGCGTAGGTCGGTGCGGCAGAAGTGCCGCAGCGCCACGCTTTGTGCATTGGGAAGAACTAAACAATCGGCCTGCCTCCACGGGATGTCACCATGTCACCGGTTCATCCAAGTCACGGAAGGCTCGAATCGGTGGAATCGGTGGGTGTTGGTGCATTCGTCCATCCGCATTTGAGGCCCTTTGTCAAAGGTCGTTGCTGACGCTGGACCGCATCCGTAAGCAACCACCAACGCCGCGTTATAACGGTCTGGCCAGAGGCGGCGACAGAGTTGCACGTGCTGCCCGGGACTCAGCACAATTTTCTCTGTACCGGGCAGGCGAACGGAACGCCTTTTGCTCGACACCTAGACAGTGGTAGTTTTGGAATTCAAATCAAAACTGCCTGGCGCCGTAGCCCCCTTCAGGGTCGCGGCGAATGGAGACCGTCATCATGAAACACACTCTTTTAACAGCGGCGCTTTGTGCAGCGACCCTGGCGTTTGCAGCAACGCCGATATACGCTCGTCCCGGACATGGAGGCGGGCACGGCGGCGGCCATGGCGGTGGACATGCCGGTCACGTCGGTCATGCGGGAGGCATGCATGGCAGTGCGGCCTTCCACGGCGGTCATCCGGCCGGACGATCAGCTCATCCCGGATACGGCGGCCGCGCGTTTCGTGGTGCGGGCCACTACGGCTATGGCGGGTATCGAGGCGGTCTTGGAAATTACCGCGGCGGCTACGGCCGCGGAATGTACGGACGTGGCTATTACGGCCGCGGCCTGTACGGGCGTGGGTTTTCGGGAGGGGGCTTTGGTTGGGGTGGCTGGGGGGGCTGGGGCTGGGGTTACCCCGGCTGGTCGTGGTGGGGGAATGGCTACTATCCCTACATCAACTACTACGACTACAACAACGATTACTACGATCCGTACTTTGACTCCGGCGATTCTGCTCAGTTAGAATCCGACCTCGCTGAACCGCAACCAGCGCCCGATTCCCTCGTCAACGAGCCAGCGGCGACGGTAAGCTCAGCACTGATCCGAGTGCACACGGCCCCGGACGCTGAGATCTGGTTCAACGGAGTTCAAATGCCGCAATCCGGGCCCGAGCGTAACTTCTCGGCGCCGGGACTCGTGGTTGGACGACGATATACCTACGACGTTCGAGTACGAATGACCGAGGACGGTAAAACCGTAGACAAAACGAAGACGATCGTCGTGACAGGCGGACAAGCGGTCGATGTCTACCTCGGATCCTACGCTCGTTATTAAGAACGCGATCACCATCCACGAAGCCAGCCGGTCTCGATTTCGTGTCGGGCCGGCTTTTTTTATTGAGACATAGTGTATAACAAGTCTTACCGTATCCATCCCGAAGCAAAAATGAATCGAGCCGGCACAGCGTTGTGCGGAGGCGGTTCGTGTCGTCGGCGGCTAGTTCGAGTTTTCGACTCTGGCGTGAGCTCTGGGTCAGTGCCGGCGCGGCGGCGCTCGTGATGAGCTTCGCTGCACCATTCGCGGTCCTCGATCCCGCCTACTTCTGGCGGGACGATTTTCAGGCGAATTACCTGCCACAGCTCCAGCAAGTCGCAAATGCGGTCCGGCAGGGCGAGTTTCCGCTATTGGTTCCCGGCACATGGCAGGCCGGTAACACCGGCGGCGAATTCCAGTTTGGCATCTTTTCGCCTTGGTCGCTCGCTTGCGTGACAGCTGTCTTCTCGTTGGATCTCTCGTTACCCCTTACGGCCGCCGTTCTGTCGATCGTGCATCTGGGGCTAATGGCCGCAGGGGCGAGTCGTTTGGCTCGAAGCCGAGGTCTGCCCGTTCCTGAAAGCATGTTGGTTGCCGTGGTCGCGTCATTGAACGGTTGGATGTGGGCCTGGGGTGCGATCGCCTGGTTCGTCGCACTGGCCGGCCTCGCCTGGCTGCCATGGGCTTGGTGGGGACTCGAGCGCGCCATCGACCGAGAAACAACGTTTTGGCGAACCATCGTGGCGGGATTGCTGATCGCCTTACTCATCACTGGCGGCTGGCATTTCGGCTGCCTGATGCTGTCGCTGGTGTCGCTCGGACTGCTGGCCAGGGCCGCGACGGAAAGACGCCTGTTATTTGCTTGGAAAAGGGTGCTGCTCGCCTGGAGCCTCGGTCTTGGATTGTCGGCCCCGGCCTGGTTAATGCTGGTGGAATACTCGCCGCATACTCTGCGCGGGTCGGTGTCCGCACGCGAAATCAGTTGGGCTTGGAGCGTGCCGGTCGCGGCGCTGCCCGGCCTCCTGGTACCAGCCTTCTCCTGCACGTGGTCTGGATTCACTTCGTTTCGACCACACAATTGCGTTGAACTGGCAGGGGCATTCGTACCAGTCGCGGCAGTGATCGCAGGGTTGGTTCGCCTGAAGTCGTCCGACTGTCGTCGATTGATATGGGACATCGGCATGGCGCTCATCGTGCTGGCGTTGGCGATGGGGCCCGGAATCGGCAACTTTCGCTGGAGCTTCCGTTGGTTGCCGCTGTTCTTCCTGTTCATCTCGCTGGCGGGTGCGCAGGCTCTGGCGCTGCTGCGGTGCAGCGCGCGGGGATCAATCATGTTCGCACGCTGGTCGGTCCCGTTAGCTGCCGCTGGACTCGGCATGGCCGTGCTTGCTGAGGAGAGCTCGCTCGATTTCGCGCTTCGGTACGGCGCCGGCTTACTAGTGGCCTGCATGGCGGGCGCTATGTTGATCGGCCGGCGTCTTGCGTTCGCCAGAGTCTGGTTCCCGGTTGCATTGAGTGTGGCAAGCCTGTGGCCGTATTACGCCAGGCCGTCGTTGTTTCTGGAAGTGCCGACCTGGCGATTTACAAATGAGTTTCTTAGCGAAATCCGTCTGCCCGGTGAAATAACCTACCTTGGAGTGTACGGAAAGTCGGATATCTACCGCGACGTGAACAGCCGGCCGGCGTGCCTTCAAGAGAGCTTTGGCGGTAATAGTTTTCTCTATGACGGATATACTTTCGTCAATGGCTACTCACCATTGCGGTTCGCAGGTCTGAGCCAGCTATTTGGCTTCGGCGTCAGCGGGGCGATGAGCGAGGATGCCGCTGAACGCGTGCTTCGTCAGGAGCTCGGTCCGGACGGCTTGCTCGAACTGCTAGGCGTAGATGGATTGGTACTAATCGGCGCTGAGAGTTCGACTGTTTCAACGCCCGAGCTCCGGGGATGGCAACGGGCAGCGAAATGGAACTCCGGAGAAGCATGGATTCGTCGCGACAGGCCGAGCCGGCGCGTTCGTGTCCTGCAAAACGCCGAATGGATCGAAACTTCTGCTGAAATTCTGCAGCATCTGTCTCAGTACCGTAATGGTCCACTGCCACTGCTCGTGCATGGCAGACGCCCGGAATCGAGCCAATCGCTCGGCAGCGCCCGGGTGCGAATCGCCCGAGAGACGCGTACGAGAATCGAGATTGATGTCTCGGAGGCCGACCCAGAGCGCTCGATTCTGGTAGCCGTTTCCCGGCCCTGGTATCCGGGCTATGTGGCGCGACTCAATGGGTTTGACGTGCCGGTGCAAGTGCTTGATATGGCAATTCCCGTAGTACTCCTGCCGCCGGGGGCAAACGGCAATCTATCTCTGGACTTTCGACCTGCATCACTTCGCGCGGGAATTTGCGTATGCGACTTTACGATTTTTGCCATACTATTCGCGACGTTTCTGACTGCTCACCCTTCGAAGAAGCCCCGGAAAGCTGATACTGGTTGATCAGGTTTCGATGCCGACGACAGATAGTTGATGCCGATGGGTCGGGCATCCGTCTCTATCTATTGTGAGAAGAGACATTCGGAGGATCCGAATCCATGCGAAACGTTACTGCTCCGATACTTCGGCATATTCGAAGCGTAGCTTCTGCTTCGGTTGCCACCGATGCGGAAGCCTTGGATGCATTTGTGAGCCGCACTGATGAGTCGGCTTTCGCGATGCTGGTGCGGCGGCACGGACCGATAGTCTTCCGAATCTGCAATTCGGTGCTCCGCGATGTCCATGAAGTGGAGGACGCCTTTCAAGCAACGTTTCTGACGCTCGCGCGCCACGCGGGCGCGGTTCGCAAGCGTGGCTCACTGAAGTCCTGGATTTACAAAGTTGCCCGGCGCACTGCGATTCGGGCGAAACAGAGGTATTCCAGGAGAACAGCGCGTGAATTGGAGTCGGTCACGGAGCCAGTCGCGCCCTCAATCGATGGCCCGAGCTGGCGCGAAGTGCAGCGGATATTCTTCGAAGAGCTCGCAAGGATATCCGAGTGCTACCGAGCGCCTCTGATCCTTTGTTGCCTGGAAGGAAATTCGCGCGACGAAGCAGCCGTGAAACTCGGCTGTCTCCCGGGTACTCTAAAAATCCGGCTCGAGCGCGGCCGCGGCCTATTACGAAGCCGTTTGACTCGACGTGGGATTACGCTATCGGCGGGCTTTTTCGGCGTTCTACTGGACTGCTCGGAGGCTTCGGCCGTACCACCTGCTTTGATGGCAGCCACTTGTGAGATCGGGCAATGCCTGCACGCAGAACCGGGGATGCGGGGCCGGCTGCCCGAGCGCGTCGAATCGTTGTATCGTGACACCGCGCGATCTTTGTGGGCTGGCAAGCTAGTCGCAATTTTACTGTTAACTGTTTCGACGATCGCAGCGGTTGGATTCGCGCTCTTCGCGGCTCAATCGGTCCTTCACGCCTCAATTGGCTCCGAGCAGCCCGCCGACGCTCGATCCGGGGCGGACAATTCGAAGAGTCTCTCCGAGCGCATGGATGCTGATGGCGAGCCTATGCCAGCCGACGCGATTAGCAGGCTGGGCACGCTGCGGATGCGGCATGAATCGACGTTTATCAGGTATTTATCGGATGGTAAGACGATCATATCACAAGACCGACGGGGTTTGATCAGTCTGTTTGACACTACATCCGGCAAAATAGTCCGTTCATTTCCACCTGATACGGAGGGAAACGCCGCTGTCTCGAGCGTCTCAACGGATGGCAAGTACTTCGCGAAAGCGGGCGATTTCGGGATCGACCTCTGGAACGTGGCCAGCGCGAGCAAGGAGCGGAGAATTCGCACCGGCGCGTACTCACTCGCACGCTTCACGCCGAATGGCAAGTACATCGCAGCTCTGCCTGCTCGGCCAGCGTGTAGCGTCGAGTTGCTCGACATAGCCAGCGGAAGTCCGCTCTGGTCAAATACTGCACTAAAAGCCCCGCCTACCGATGTGGTTGTCGCGCCGGACGAAAAGTCCATCATCGCGTGCAGCCTTGACGAGCACTTTATACCCTCAGCGTGCAATGCGATCTACTTTCTGGACTTTAGCAAGGGTGAAGAACGGCGGCGAATCGATCTCGGCGCACACATGCCCGAGACGCTGGCCATCTCACCGAATTGTAAGTATCTGGCAGCAATTTGTTTAGAAGGAGAAGGACGGGCCAAACAGATACTTGTCTGGCAGACGTCTGATTGCAAGAAGCTCTACCAGCTTAATTCACCGCCGGACGAGTACGGTTCCAGGTACTTCTCGGCTCTGACTTTTTCTCCGGATAGCAGGACGCTCTTGACCGCCAGTACGGCTGAGAATCTGGTCGAGTGGGACGCCGCGACCGGAAAGGAACTGCGAAGACTTGGCGGCGTCCTGTGGAATTCCGATGACCTTCGGTTTTCGCCCGACGGGAAAACGATCGCCGTGGCAAACGGCGGCGCGATTCGCTTGATCGACCGGGCCAGCGGGGAAGATCGGACACCGGGCACCGGCACGCCTTACCGGATCTCGTCGGTTGCGATGTCCGCGGATGGCCGATCGGTGACTCTTGGCAGCGCCATTACTTTTTTGTCGTCCTGGGACCCGACGACTGGCCATCTACAGCAGCGCGCTCGGCTTCCGATCGGTGAGCGATTTGTTCACCCGGGCAGCGATGGGACCGCGACTTCCATTCACGTCGGCGGCAATCAAGGAACGTCAATACGGATCTGGGATCTTTCATCCGGTCAGGAGCGACGATCAATTCCTCTGAAATTCGCCGATAAGCTGTTTTCCCCCAGCTCAGTTTCTCGGGCTGACAATCTTGTGGCAGTCGCCGGTGACGCAGGCGACGAGGTGTGGCTCCTGGACACAAGGACAGCCAAGCGAGTGTCGACAATCAAAGAGCCAGGGCAGCTTGTATTAAGCGCCGAACTCGCAGATGACGGCCGAAAGTTGGTGGTGTGCTCCACTGACCGTACGGTTCGGGTCTGGCATGTCGCGAGCCGGGAAAAGCTGCGTCAATTCAAGCTCATAGAGGATCAGTCGGAACCGTCTCGCCTCCCTGTACCGATTGGAGATCCGGACCGATACGCCACTGCCGTGTCGCCGGATGGCAGCCGGCTTGCCTATCTCCTGAGAAGCGGTCGGATTATCGTTTATGACACGGCCTCGTCAGGGCAAGCTGTCCGGACTCTCGACTCGGGAGCAAGTCGATTGAACGAGTTCGGATTCAGTCCGGACAATCGAACTCTGTTTTGTGGATACGGCAATCTTATTCACGTCATCGAACTGGCGAGCGGCAAGACTCGAGCCGTTCTCAATGGCCATCGGGCGGAGATCAGTGTGCTCCGCATCACGGCCGATGGTAAGACGCTGATCTCCGGGAGCGCCGACACGACCGCCATCGTCTGGGATCTGACCGGCCTGCGAACCGGCAAGATTCGCGACCAGCGGCTGACCGATGCCGAATTCGACGCGGACTGGGCGACACTAGCAGGCGAAGATGCGCAGAAGGCGTACGACGCTCTACGAGCCCTGGCCGCTCCGTCATCGAACGGCGCGCAATACATCCGCCAACGATTGCAAGCGCGGAAGGCACCGGAGAAGCGAGTCCTGGATGCTCTGATCGCTGACCTGGACAGTGCTCAATTCGTCGTGCGCGAAAAGGCCAAATGCGAACTAGAAAAACTCGGCGATGGCGCGCTGCCATCGTGCCGCGCGGCACTTCGTGAGCCGATCAGCACCGACGTCAGACGACTCTTGGAGACAATCGTCGCAAAGTGCGAGCTTGCGCAGCGAGAACCGCGAGGAGAGAACTTACGCGAAGCCCGCGCCATCGAGGCGCTGGAGTCGAACGCCGGCTTGCAGGCCCGTGAGATTCTGGAAGTTCTGGCGGCCGGATTGCCGGAAGCCAGGCTTACGATCGATGCCAAGAGTTCGCTCGCACGGCTAGCACGTCGTTCGGCCGGATCGAAATAGGCACCCCCTTCTCAACTGCCCGACCGGCCTACCGGCCCCGGGGAGAAATCAATCTCGTGTCAGCGACGATAGCTAAGTGAGCACACAGAGCATCTCTAACGTCCGCAAATAACTTATCGAACGCTCATCGATCGCACACAGATTCTTCTTAGGAAGACCAGACTCACGGACGGCGCCGTCATTGTGTCCTATGGGCGCCGTTCAGAAGGAGTTTTCCTCAAATTAGCCGCCACCGGTCAGCTTCGGACGGCCTGCGACGGAAGCGTGCGGTCTCGTTCACGATTGGCAACAGGATTTCTCCGATATCGTAAAGGTTCGGAAGCGCCGGACATTGCCCGCAGCCGCCTTGTGATGAGGCGAGATGGCTCCTCAGGTTAAGACCAGTTGATTCAGGACGCCGATCGGCTAATCTGATTACCACACGTGAATCTGACTGGGACAGTGCTCAAATCAGCGTGGCGAGGTCTGCAGTTTGCATACTTCGCACGTTTTCGCCTTATGTGACTCGCAACCATTGAGCATGGACGCCCGAGCCTGACCGCCTGATCGTTGCTTTTTTGGCTCGGATTCCGAATTGAATCGATGACGTCTGGCGATCAATTTGAGCATGCTCTACACTCACGGGACACGAGCAAGACACGATCCAGTGCGCCGCGCAAGTCGCATCGAGCTAGCATCGCTTTCTACTTATCCGGGCGACAGACGGCGGCCGCCGCTCCGAGTGACCATCAGAGATCGCTACCCGCCGAAACGCTTCAGCGCAGAGCGTTTCCGCAAGTAAGGGACAGAACACTCCTTATCGCATGAGGGAGACGAGGATGTTGAAGGCTTGGCTCGGACGGGTGACCGACAGGGACTTGAAGAAAAGGCGGATCGGGCGGGCGATGCGATCGGGCAAGCTCCGTTTCGCCCGGCCGCAGCTCGAGCAACTTGAAGACCTGACGCTGTTGAGCGTGACCAATAACTGGACCGGTGCCGGCCATGACGGACTCTGGAAAGACGCCAATAACTGGAGCCTTGGCGTGCCAGTCGCAGGCCAGGACATCGCTATCACCAACGTCAACAGCACCAGCTCCGTGACGCTGGACAACTCACTCGGAACTGTCAGCATCGACAGCCTGACCACTTCGGTCGCGTTCAACCTCGTCAGTGGAGCTCAGTTATTGACCACCGGTGGCGGTTCCGTATCCGCAGGCGGAGTCACCTTGCAGGGAGGCGTGACGTTCGCGATTCAAGGCGGTTCGACATTGGCGATCGACGGAGGGAGCCAGTCCATTACCGGATCGGGTAACGTCACTTTCGATTCGAATGCAAGCAATCAATTAGTCGACAACGACAGCGGCACGCTAACGATCGGCTCCGGCATCACGATCAATGGCCAGAACGGCAGTATCGGCGGCAATTACAGTTCAACCGGGCCGGTGACGATCATCAATAACGGAACGATTGACGCGAGCGTCGACGGCGGCACGCTGACGCTTGGGCCCCAGGCGACGGGCACGACGACAGTCGAAGGCGGGACGATCGAGGCGACGAGCGGCGGCACGCTTGTTCTCGCCGCCAACGTCACCACCAGCGCAATGATAACCACCGACCCGATCAACGCCAGCACGGTCGAATGGGATAATAACTCAATAACCGGATCGGAGATAACTGGTGTATTCGCTCCGGTCAAGAACGCGACGTGCCTGCTCGACGGCGTAACTGTCGGTACGAACGGCGTTCTCGATATGACGAGTGTTCAGGGCCAACTCCAAGTACAGGACGGGCTCACTCTGAACGGCATCGCCGCGATCCGTCTGGGTAATTCGATTCAGTTTTTGGGAACGCAGACGCTGTCGGGTACGGGCTTTGTTTACTTCGAAGACACATCGACCAATAACGCGCTGAGCATCCAAGCATCTCCCGATTCGACTGCCACACTGACCATCGGTTCGAACATTCTCATTTCCGGCACGTCGGGAACGATTGGATCGAGTAGTGGCGGCAACGTCGCAGTGGTGCTCGACGGCACAATCGATGCGGACGTCTTCAACGGAACGATCACGGTCGACCCAAACGGAGGTATCACGAACAATGGAGGGTTGAAGGCCGCGGCCGGTACCCTAATCGTCGATGCCCCGCTAACCAATTACAACGCGAGCAGCGGAACCCTGACCGGCGGCTCCTACATCGTTGGCTCGACGATGCAGTTGGAAGTGCCCGCAGGCATTCAAACCGACGATGCACAGATCACGTTCGAAGGATCAGCAGGGACGATCGAAAACTTCTCAACCGGGACGGATGCACTGACCGACACGCTGACCACCATCGGCCCGGACGACGATGTCGTGCTGATGAATGGCAAGATTCTGAATCTGGCCCACGTAAACGTGACCGACAACGGTTACATCGACATCGACGGCACCGGTGGACCCAGCCAATTGTTGGTCGGCGGACTCTACGTAGGAGGCGGAACGGGCCTGTTAGCGCTGACTTCGGGCGGCACTCTGAGCGCCGGCCTCGGAACTGTCAAGATTGGCGGTTTGCTCCAGGGGACGGGAACCATCAACGCGGCTACCCTGATTAACGTGGGCAATATCTATCCGGGATTCTTAACCACGACCGGCACGATAACCGTCAATGCCGCCTATCAGCAGCAAAGTATCGGGTCGCTAGATATCGAGCTCGGCGGGACCGTTGCCGGCACTCAGTACGATCAACTGATCGTAAATGGTTCCGCTTCACTGGCAGGTTACGTTTCCATCGC
>Ga0326727_10025958_pt1 | contig 10933 bp, 12 predicted proteins | sample MB2enrmetagenome_FD_207643 | JGI IMG/M metagenome (GOLD analysis project Ga0326727, IMG submission 207643) | Lab enriched peat soil microbial communities from McLean, Ithaca, NY, United States - MB29MY | ecosystem: Environmental > Terrestrial > Soil > Wetlands > Peat | place: USA: New York... | reverse complement strand
TCATCTGGACCCCGGAGCAGGTGGCCGAGGCACTCGGCGACGACGAGGAGGCGCGGCTCGCCTGCCGCGTCTTCGGCGTCTCCGAGCACGGCGACTTCGAGGGGAGGGGCAGCGTGCTCTCGCTCGCCCTCCCGCCCGCGCGGCTCGCCGTGGAGCTGGGGACCGCCGGGCCCGAGGCCGGGGCGCGGGTGGAGCGGCTCCGCGCCCGGCTGCTCCTGGCCCGGGACCGGCGGGTGGCCCCGGGGCGCGACGGCAAGGTGATCACCGCCTGGAACGGGCTGGCGCTGCGCGCCTTCGCCGAGGCCGGGGCCGCCCTGGATCGCCCGGATTATGTCGAGATCGTCCATAACTGCGCGGACTTCCTGCTCTCCGAGCTGGTGGTGGAGGGCCGCCTCCGGCGCAGCTGGGTTGACGGTGCCAGCCCGGTGGTGGCCTTCCTGGAGGACGTCGCCTTCCTGGGTGACGGGCTGCTGGCCGCCTACGAGGCCACCGGGGAGCCTGCCTACCACGAGTGGGCGGTGGGTTTCGCCGAGGAGATCCTGGGCCGGTTCCGCGCTGCCGGCGGCTACTTCGACACCGCGGACGACGCCGAGCCGCTGCTGGTGCGCCCCCGCGGCCTGGAGGACAACCCACTCCCGGCGGGGCGGTCGATGGCCGCCCAGCTCTTTGCGCGTCTCGCCGCGCTGACCGGCGAGGAGCGCTGGCGGGATCACGCCCTGGAGATCGTCCGCCCGCTGGTCCCCGCGATCGCCCGGACACCGCTCGCGGTCGCCAGCCTGGCCTGCGTCCTCGACCACCTGACAGCCACCTCTCGGGAGGTGGCGATCGCCGGCCCGGCCGCGGACCCGTCCACCCAGGCGCTGCTCCACGAGGTGTGGCGGCGCCGCGACCCCTACCGGGTGCTCGCCTGGGGCCCCTCCGCGACCGTCCCTCTGCTGGCCGACCGACCGCTCGTCGGCGGTCGCCCCGCCGCCTACGTCTGCCAGGGCTTCGTCTGCCGGGCCCCCACCACCGACCCGGCGGAGCTGGGGGCACAGCTCGACGCCCTCCTCGGCTGATGGGCAGCACCTCGGGTTGGGTCTTCCGCTCAGCCCGAGGGGGTGTCTCAGTACCCGGGGGTCCTCTCCGAAGTGGTTTAGGACTTCTTTGCCCTTAACCGTCCGCGCAGGGCCCGGTGCTCCCGGGCAGCGGTCGCCAAGTGCGGCGAGACGGCCGCGAGACCAGCCAGCCTGCGGCGGTGAGCTGGTACAGGCACCCGTCGCCCCAGCCGCCCCCGACCAGGGCGAGGTCGTGGGTGACGCCCACCATCTGGAACCCGTTGGCCTCCAGGGCCCGCCGGGAGGCGAGGTTGTCGGCGCCGGTCGTGGCGTGGAGCCGCCGGAGGCCGAGGAGCTCGAAGGCATGGACCGCCGCCAGCCCGATGGCCCGCGTGGCGATGCCGTGCCCGCGCCGGCAGGGGGCCACCCAGTACCCGATGTCGGCGCTATCGAGGATGTCGCCACGGATCCGGGCCAGGGAGAGGTGGCCGGCGATCGCCCCCGCCACCGTGATCACGAACCCCTCCGCGGTGTGGTCGTCGAGGCATCGCCGCACCCGCTCCCGCTGCCCAGCCGGGGTGAGGAACTCGGAGCCGCACCACGGCTCCTCGACGGCCAGGTCGGCGGCGGCGGCCGTGTACATGGCCGCCAGCTCCGCGGCGTCGCTGAGGCCCCACGGCCGGATGCCGACGTCGAGGGCGGCAGGAACCAGGGCGACAGTCATGGATCCACCCTAGCACTCGCCCGGAGTGGCCGATGGACACCATCGGCTGACCCGGCCGGCGCGCTCCCCGGCCCGGGTACGAGAGGCGGCCCGCCAGCCCGGCCGCCACGGGGGGGGCTTTCGGCGGCACCGGGCGTATGCTGGCCGTAGCCCATGAACTCCCCCTGGCGCCGTTCCGCCCCCGTCCTGGTGCTGGCGGCTGCCGCCGCGGTCGTCGCCGCCTGCGGGCCCGGGGCCGTCCTCACCGCGGACACCCCGGACCAGGCGGTCGCGACCGCCCTGCAGGCCGTCCAGACCACCTCGCTGCGGATGAGCCTGACCGGTGACCTTGGACTGGACACGACCAGCCTCGCCAACCTCCCGGCATCGGTCCAGACGGCCATCGCTCAGCTGGGGAGCGGGGGTTCGGCGACCGGGCAGCTCGAGCAGGAGAGCAGCGCACGGCGGCAGCTCACGGTGAGCGCGGCCGGCTCGACCATGACCTTCGTGGAGTACGACGGGCACGGCTACGTCAGCCAGGGTGGGGGCGCCTACGCGGAGCTCTCCACGGCGCTCCCCTCCAGCGCCGCCGTCAGCTCCACCGACCTCACCACCGCGGTCGCGGCCCTCAGCTTCGAGGATGAGGGCTCCGCCACCGTCGACGGCGCGAGCGTCGAGCACTACGCCGCCTCGATCACCGTCTCCACCCTCGAGAAGCTGGCCCAGGACCTGGGCGGCAGCGCCGCCGGGAGCGCGGACCTGGGGCCGATGCTCACGCTGCTGGCGCCCTACGTCACCGGGAGCGGATCCGCGGACCTCTGGCTGAGCACGCGGGACGGCAGTCTCGTGAGGGCGGCGCTGTCCGGTTCACTGACCGTTGACGTCGGTGCCGCCGCCTCCGCGCTGGCCGGGCTCGGGGTGCTCCCCGCCGCCTCGGGGCCGCTGCCCACCGGCAGCCTCGGCGTGACCGTCAGCCTGGGCGCGGACGTCTCCGATTACGGCGGCCCGGTCACCGTGTCCAAGCCCGACGCCACCTCCACGCTTCCCGCGAGCGGATCGTGGCCGGGGTGGCTCGGCTCCTCACCGACCCCGTCGGCCTGACCCCGCCCCCCGGCGGCTCCGGCGCCTCCTACTCGGAGGCGTCCTTCCAGCCCAGGTGCTTCCAGCGGGAGATGCCGCGCAGGCCGAGCCGCGAGACGTGCAGCTGCTGGAACTCCGGATAGGCGTCGGCGGTGGCGACGTCCACGGAGAGGTGGACCGCCACGTCGGTGATCCTGGCGACGTCCGACGCGGGGGCGAGGCAGGGATGGCCGCGGCGGCCGTGCTGGAAGACGATGCCGTGGAAGATGTCCTCGTTGGCGAGCGCCGCCACCTCCAGCACGCGGCCGACCTCGGTGCCGTCGCTGGCGAGGACCGGGGCGTGGGCGGGCGTGTCGAGCCAGGCGACCTGCTGCTCGCCGGCGGGGCTCGATTGATCCGCGTAGAGGTCGTCAACTCCCATACCGTCCACTATGGCAGGGAGGGCGGAAGCGCGGCGATCTCCGCTGGCGCGATGGGCAGCGCCGCCGGGCTCCGACCGCGGGCCGCGCCGGGTCCGGGGGGCGGGACGTGCCCCCGCCCCGGCTGCGTAGGATGCCCGCCGTGGACCTGCTCGCCCGCTTCGACGCGGCCGCCACCCGGATCTCGAGGAGCGCCGGCAGGCTGACCCTGTGCGGCCTGGCCGTGGCCGCGCTGGGCCTCGGGATCATGTGGAGCTTCGGCATCAACTCCCACGTCGGCCTCCTCCTGATCGGGGTCGCCTCCGTGCTGGCGCTGATCGCTCTGCGTGCTGGCCGGTGGCACCAGGCCCGGGCCTGGTGGGTGCTGATCACCGTCGCCTGCGGTCTCACCAACCTGCTCTACCCCCGGCACTTCCACCAGCTCCCGGAGCTCCAGGTGCCCCTGGTGATCCTGCTCACCGTCCTGGTGGCGGTCGCGGCCTGGCTGCCCCGCGGGCGGTGGGCCAGAGGGCTGCTCGGGGCGGCCGGCCTCTGCCTGGTGGGATTGACCGCCGCGGGCATGGTCTGGGGTTCCGCCAACATCGACGTCTTCACGGCGCTCCAGGGTGCCGCCGGGGCGCTCGTCCATGGTCACAACCCCTACGGCCCCGTCTTCCGGTACTTCGTGGAGATCAAGCCCGGCCTCTTCAAGCTGGTCGCGCCCAACTTCGTCCTCGGGCACTTCGCCTACGGGCCGATCGTGCCCGTGCTCGCCGTCCCGGGCCGCCTGCTCGGGGACGTGCGGGTGATGTCCATGGTGTGCGTGCTGGCCACCGTGGCCGGCATCTGGCGTCTCGCCGGGCAGGGCGACGCGGCCTCCGATGCCCACCGGGTCGCCGCCCTGGCGCTCGCCTCGCCGCTCTGGGTCGGAATGGTCCACCAGAGCTGGGTGGACGTCTACATGATGGTTGGCATCGTCTGGTGGCTGGCGCTCCGGCGCGACCACCGCGGCTGGGCGACCGTGGCGCTCACCGCCGGCCTGATGGTGAAGTTCACCTCGCTGGTGCTGGTCCTCCCCGCTTTCCTCTGGTCGTGGCGGGGCCGCGTGGAGATCGTGGTGGCGGGGGCCGCCGCGCTGATCGTGATGCTCCCCTTTGCCCTCATCACCGGGGTGGGGACCTTCGTCTACAGCCTCGTCGGCTACCAGCTCTACCTGCCCTTCCGCACCGACTCGCTGAGCGCGGCCGAGCTCATCTACCAGCTCACCGACGTCAAGCTGCCGACGGCGGTCCCCCTGATTCCCCTCGCGGTGGGGGTGGTCTGGATCATCTGGCGCGGCCGCCCGCGTACCGAGGCCGAGCTGGCGCTTCAGGCCGCCCTGCTCAACATTGCCGCCTTCATCCTCGCCAAGCAGGCGTTCTTCAACTACTACTTCGCGTCCGAGGTGCTGCTGCTGGTCGCCATCGCCGGGGCCGGCGTGGCGCTTCCGGAGGCCGACGTGGCCCTCCCCGACATCGCCGGCGTGCTCGACCGCGTCCGCCACTGGCGGAGCCGGCCGAACCCGCCGCGACGGACCACGACCGCCGCCGCCACCGCCGTCAGGCTCACGCCCCCACCGACCAGAAAGGCGAGCTGGGTGCCGCCGACCGAGCTCAGCCAGCCGGCGAGGAGGCCGCCGATCGGGGCCGGAACGCCCGTGAAGATGTATCCGTAGAAGGCCATCGCCCGGCCTCGGAGCTGGTCGGGCGCGGCCAGCTGGACGGTGGAGTTGCTCATCGACGTGTAGGTGGTGAAGGCGACGCCGGTGACCACGAGCATCACCGCGCAGGCGGCGATCCAGTGGAGGGGCGCCAGGATCATCAGCAACCCCGAGAAGGCGGCGCCACCGCCGAGCAGGAGGCGCCAGCTGGGCCGGCCGACCGAGGCGGTGAAGAGGGCTCCGATCAGGGCTCCGAAGCCGAAGCAGGCGGTGAGGATGCCGAAGACCACGGGTCCGGATCGCAGCGTCACCGTTGCCATGACCGGAAGCAGGACGCTGAAGTTGATGGCGAAGGTGGACACCACCAGCATCAGCCCACAGGTCAGCCAGGCGGCGGGGGTGTGCAGCACCCAGACCACGCCCTCTCCGAGGCTGTGCATCACGCCCAGGTCGTCCTCGCGTTTGGTGACGTACAGCTCGCGGGTGCGCATCAGCAGCAGGCTGGCGATGACCGCCAGGAAGCTGGCCGCATTGATGGCGAAGCAGAGGGTGACACCGACGGTCGCGATCAGCACCCCCGCCACCGCCGGTCCGGCGGCGCGCGCCAGGTTGAAGAGGGAGGCGTTGAGCGAGACCGCGTTGGGCAGCTCCTTCCGTCCCACCATCTCGAAGACGAAGGCCTGGCGAGCCGGCATGTCCACGACCTGCACCGCGCCTCCCACCGCGGCCAGGAGGAACACCTCCCACACCGTGGCCCGCCCGCTCAGGGAGAGGATGGCGAGCACCGCCGCGCTCAGCATCAGCGTCGTCTGGGTGGCGACGATCGTGATCCGCTTGTCGAAGCGGTCCACGAGCGGCCCGCCCAGGAGTCCGAAGATGGTGTAGGGGAGGAACTGGAAGGCGGCGAGGGCTCCGAGCGCCAGCGGAGAGCCGACCGGCGAGTGGGTCAGCTCGACGATCAGCCACGCCTGGGCGACGTTCTGCACCCAGGTCCCGGAGATGGACACCGACTGACCGGCGAAGAAGAGCCGGTAGTTGCGGTGCCGCTGCAGACTGCGAAAGATCCGCGCCGACGCGGTGGAGACGCTCAACCGGGGGTGCCGCCCTCGACCAGCACGGTCAGGGGCTCGACGGCGGCCTCCAGGGCCGCGACCTGGTCGGGGGTCAGCAGCCGGAGCTGCTCGGCGAGCCAGGCGGTGCGGCTGCTCCGCGCGGCGCGCAGGACCCGAGCCCCCTCGGGGGTGATGCCGATGTCGACGCGGCGCCGATCCCCGGCCATCCCGCGTGCCCGGGTGACCAGGCCGGCGGCTTCGAGCTTGTCGACGGCGTTGGACATCGCGGGGGCCGAGATCCCCTCCCGCCCTGCCAGCTCGTTGATCCCCACGCCGGGCCGGCGACTGATCAGGGCGAGGATCTCCACCTGGCCGCCGGTGAGCTCCGTCCCCTCGATGACGCGGCGGAGATGCCGGGAGAGATGGAGGAGGAGGGGACGCAGGCGGTTGGCCAGCGCCGTCTCCTCCGGGCTGGGGGCTCGGGGAGGTGGCGGCACGAGGACGCTCATCTCGGGTAATTATATAGGCTAACTATTTGCCGCGCATGTCGGCGTTGAGGCACACTAGGCGGCGCGTTGGTCGAGACCACCTCTGCACCACCCGGCGGCGGGCACCCCGAGCCACCCTCGGCGCCCCGCCCGGCCCCCAATCTCTTCACCGGGATGCCTCCGCTCCTGATGCTGGGGCTGGGCGTGGTCATCGGTGCAGCGATCAGCTTTGCGATCGGGGTCGTGATCTGGTCGGTGTTCGGGTAGACGATGCATCCGGTGCGCCGGGCCCACTCCCCGCTGGCCGCCGTCCTCGCGCTCGCCGTGGGCCTGCTCCTGGGAGCGGGGATCGGCCTGCCGACCGCTCACTGGGTGGCCGGCTTCCTCCTCGCCCATCCGGGGGTGGCCGCCGCATCCCCCGGCGGCCCGGGACACCCGTCGACGTCGGCTCCATCCGAGCTGCCCAGCACCCCCGCGGCGTCGAGCCCGGGCACGCCCGCGGCGAGCCCCCCTCCGACCGCGCCGCCTCCCACCTGCTCCCCGCTGGCCAGCGGGCAGCAGCCCCTCGATCCACTCCGGCCACCGCCATCGGGCTACGCGGCCGACGCGACACTCGACTGGGTCGGCTGCGGTGTCGAGACGCTCCCGGCGGCGGCTCCGTTCACGGTCGGCGGGTCCTGGCTGGTGGCGGTCTCCTACTCCTGCCCCACCGGCGTCACCGCCGCAGCCACGGGGTCCACCCTCACGGTGAGCGAGAGCGGCGGTCTGGCGGGCAGCGCTGCGGAGGCGATCGCCGAGAGCCGGGGCGACGACGGGGACGTGATCCAGGGCGGCCTCGACGGCACCACGCTCGGTCCGGGAACCTACCGGCTGACGGTTGCCGCCGCCCCCGCCTGCCTCTGGCACCTGGCCGTCTACCGAGGCCAGGGCACGGGCTGAGGTCGACCGCCCGAACTGCCCCTCGCGCGTTCGGCGTCCCGTTGTTATGCTCTGCGACGGGCGGCGGGATCCGCGCGGCGGGCGCGGTTCTCGACATCGCCGCACGTAGAGCCCATGAGCCCCATCCAGGAATCGCCAGCCGACCGCGCCACCGCTGCGAGGCGCCCGTGGACGCTTCTGTCCAACCACGGCCACGTGCTCGTGTGCCTGGCCCGCGATCCGGACATGCGCATGCGCGACATCGCGCTCAGCGTCGGCATCACCGAGCGTGCCTGCTACCGGATCGTCGGGGATCTCGAGGCGGCCGGGCTGGTCCGGCGCGAGCGGGTGGGACGCAACAACCGCTACACCATCGACCTGGCGGCGAGCATGCGCCATCCGGCGTGGCGTGGAGTCCGCGCCGTCGAGCTGCTCACCGCCCTCTGACCGGGCGGCGCCGTCGCCCGCGCCTCACGTCAGCGGGTGCCGACCCGGTAGAAGCCCTCCGCGGATGCCCCCTCCCCCAGCCCGGCGGTCTCGGCCGCGCTGCGCAGCCAGGCCCTCACCCGCTGCTCCAGCGGTTCCCATTCCTGGTACTGCGACCGGTGGCAGCGCAGGGCCTCCAGCTTGCGGTCCGCGGTGGCGGTGACGTCGGTCCAGACGTTGACCCGCTCGGGGCTGCCCATCAGCCACAGCTCCGAGACGGTGTGCGGCTCCAGCCCCTCGCTCTCCAGCAGCTCCGGATGGGCGAAGGGGTTGCGAGCGTCCGGGTAGACGGCGCAGATGGCCGCCTCGGCGGCGGCGAGATGGTCGGGATGGGAGGCGAAGATGCGGCTCCAGCTCCGCTCCGGGGACTGGGTCACGACCCGGTCGGGACGCTTCTGGCGGATGACCCGGCTGATGTCGCGGCGCAGCTCGTGGGTCACGCTCAGCTCGCCGTCCGGGTAGCCCAGGAAGGTGACGTCGGTGACCCCCACCAACCTGGCGGCCTCGGTCTGCTCTGCCCTCCGGATCCCGGGCATCCGATCGCGCGGCACCGACCGGTCCCATCCGCCGGCCTGGCCGTCGGTGACGATGCAGTAGCTGACGTCGATCCCCGCGTCGGTCCAGCGCGCCGTGGTCGCCGCGCAGCCGAAGTCGCAGTCGTCGGGGTGGGCCACCACGATCAGGACCCGCTCGATGCCGTCGGTGTCGGGGAGGCTCTCCGGCATGGTCTCTGGGCTCGGATGGTACGAGGGAGGCCGGGCGGCGCGCGGCGCGGTGAATCTGACGCTGCGGCATCGATCATTCGGCAACGCCCGGGGAACGGTCCTCTGAATTCCCTCAGACGGGACCGCCCATCTCGGCATCCAGCCTGTAGGTTGGGGGCGAGCGCTGAAAACGCTCCAATCCGTCATGACCATTCTTGATCTCTCTCAGGTGGCCGGGATCCGGCTGGCCGATCCGGTGCGGCCGGCCCGCTCGTCCCGGATGCCGGGCGCCCGGCGAGTGGCGGCCCCCCAGCTCCGGGGGGCGCCCGCTCCGGAAGCGGTGGCGCCGGTGGCCGCCGTCCCGCCGCCTCCCGCTCCCGCGCTCGACGAGGCGTCGCCCGCCCCCCCCCAGGAGGTGGACCCGGGGCCGAGCGCCGCGGCCAGCCCCGAGGCCCGGCCGGCACCGCCCGCGGTGCTGATCGTCGATGACAACGTCCGGCTGGCTCAGACCGTGGCCGCCTACATGGAGATTCAGGGCTTCCGCGCCCACCCCGCCCACAGCGCCGAGGAGGCCCTGTTCGCCGCGCAGCGCGTCCGATTCGACCTGGTGCTGCTCGACATCAACATGCCGGGCATGGACGGTCTGGAGGTCTGCCGCCGCCTGATCGCCACCGCGCCCGGGATGCGCGTGCTGATGGTCACCGGACGCGACTCGGCCGAGGATCCGCTGCGCGCCGCCGCGGTCGGCGCCCGCGCGCTGCTGACCAAACCCATCTCGCTCTCCGCGCTTCGAGACGAGATGATCCGCGCCCTCTCCACCTGAGCCGGCCAGCCCGTACCCGCTCCGCCACCTCACCGCTGCGGCGGAGCGTGGGCTAGAGTACCGGCCGGTGCGCGAGGTCCAGCGTCGCTCCTCCGGGACCGGCGGTCTCGTTCTCTTCTGGCGCCTGTGGTCCCCCGATCAAGGGTCGCCGGCGGGGCGGGTGCTGATCAGCCACGGGTACGCGGAGCACGGCGGCCGGTACCGGCACGTGGCCGAACGCCTCACCGCCGCCGGGTTCAGCGTGGTCGTCCCCGACCACCGCGGACACGGGCGTTCCGAGGGACGGCCGGTGAGCGTCGCCAGCTTCGACGAGTACGTGGAGGACCTCCACCGGGTCGCCCTCGACTCCGCGGCGGAGCTGGGTGATGCCCCCACCATCCTCATCGGGCACAGCATGGGGGGGCTGATCGCCGCGGTCTACGCGCTCCGCCACGCCTCGGAGCTGCGCGGGCTGGTGCTCTCCGCCCCCGCGGTGACGAGCTCCGGGGTCCCGGCGCCGGCGCGTCTCCTGGGCCGCCTCCTCGCCCGGGTCACCCCGGAGATGGGGGTGATGAGACTTCCCCTGAGGAAGATCTCCCGCGATCCGGGGGTGGTCGCCGCCTACATGGCCGATCCGCTCGTGCACCCGCAGCGCGTCCGGGCCCGTCTCGGAGCCGAGATGCTGCGCGCCATGGAGGAGGTTGCCGCCGGTCTGCCCCGGCTCAGCCTCCCGGTGCTGGCGATGCAGGGGACCGACGACGCCCTGGTGGATCCCTCCGCCGCGGCCTACGTCCACGCCCGGGTGGGAAGCCCCGACCGGACCCTCCACGTCTACCCCGGCCTCTACCACGAGATCTTCAACGAGCCCGAGCGTGACCAGGTGCTCGACGACCTGGTCGACTGGGTCCGGGCCAGGCTCGCCCCACCGCGGTGACCGCGCCACGGCGGGCCGGACCGCTGACCCTCCATCTGCTCCGGCACGCCAAGTCGAGCTGGGACGACCCCAGCATCCGCGACGCCGATCGGCCCCTCTCCCCTCGCGGGGAGCGGGCGGGGCGAAAGCTGGCCCGCGAGCTGGCGCGAGGGGGGGTCGCCCCCCGGCTCATCCTCTGCTCCTCCGCCCGGCGGGCCGTCCAGACCCTCGAGCTGATCCGGCCCTCGCTCTCACGCCAGCCCGAGGTCCTCATCGAGGACGGCCTGTACGGAGCCGGTGGGAGAGAGCTGATGCTGCGGCTCCGGCGGATCCCGGCCGGCCGCGGTGAGGCGATGCTCATCGGCCACAACCCGGGCATCCAGGACGTGGCCCTGGCGCTGGCCGGCACCACGGCCCCCGCCTCGCTGCGCGAGCACCTGCCCACCGGTGCGCTGGTCACCCTCAGTTTGGACGTCACCCGGTGGGCCGACCTCCGCCCCGGCGTTGGGGAGGTCACGCGCCTCCTGCTGCCGCGCCGGCTGTGAGCTCACAGCCAGGGGCCTGGCGACCCCGATCGGATTTGAACCGACGATCTCCACCTTGACAGGGTGGCGTGTTAGGCCAGGCTACACCACGGGGCCGCGGAACCCCGG
>Ga0326727_10025957_pt1 | contig 10933 bp, 8 predicted proteins | sample MB2enrmetagenome_FD_207643 | JGI IMG/M metagenome (GOLD analysis project Ga0326727, IMG submission 207643) | Lab enriched peat soil microbial communities from McLean, Ithaca, NY, United States - MB29MY | ecosystem: Environmental > Terrestrial > Soil > Wetlands > Peat | place: USA: New York... | reverse complement strand
ATCGGTTTTACCGCAAGCGTCGTCTGCTTCGTGTGCGTCAGCGTGGTGAAGCCAAAACTCGGCTATGATGATTCGCTCGATGCCTTCGGGGTTCACGGCATAGGCGGCATCCTCGGCATGATCGCGACAGGCCTTTTCGCGTCCAAAGCGATAAATGGCGCAGGGTCCGACGGCCTCTTCTTTGGCAACGCCCATGTGTTCCTGGTGCAGTGCTTTGCCGTGCTCGTGGTGACTGCATACAGCCTGGGCGCTACATTCATTATTTGCAAGGCAGTCGACCTCTTCGTCACAGTCCGCGTGCCATTGAGGGAGGAGATCATCGGGCTTGACCTTACCCAGCACCATGAAACCGCATATACGGTCATGGAGTGAGAAGGGGGAACCGGCCTTTATCCCCTCAGATGCCCAGCTTCTTCTTAATGTCCTCCTTGAGCGCCAATTTGTCCGCCTTTCCCACGTTGGTTAACGGAATGGCGTCGGTGAACTCCACGCGCTCGGGCAACTGGAGCACGGAGGCTCCCACGCTTTTCATATGGGCGATCAACCCGACAAAAGAAAGCTCGGCCCCCTCCTTCAGCCGGATGTAGGCGCAGATACGCTCGCCCAGGGACTTATCCGGCATCCCTATCACCGCCACGTCGGCAACGGCGGGATGGGAGCTGATCAGCCGCTCTATGCCGACGGCGCTGATCGTTTCGCCGCCTCTGAGGATCGTCTCCTTGATCCTGCCGGTAATCGTTATAATGCCCGATTCGTCTATCGTCGCCAGATCCCCTGTCTTGAAAAAGCCATCTTCCGTGAAGGTCTTCTTGTTGTCTTCCGCTGATTTGAAGTAGCCCGTGAAGATGTTCGGACCTTTCGCGACAAGCTCCCCCTCGCGATTGCCCGGCACCTCATGTCCGTACTGGTCGAGGACCTTATATACGGAATAGGGGCAGTCCTTCCTGCCCACCGTGGCGCAGATCGTCTCCAGGTCCGCACCGAGACGGGTCATGGCGCCCAGCCCTTCGGCGGAGCCGAAGGCGTTTACGAACTTGCATCCCAACCGCGCGTACACGCTCCTCACGAGCTCAGGGGTGCTGGGGGCGCCGCCCGCATAGATCTTCTTCAAAGAGCTGAGGTCGTACGCTCCCAGGTCCGGGAGGTCGACGACCCTCTGGACGAGGGCGGGCACGGTGGGCCACGCGGTCACCCTTTCCCGTTCTATGACTTTGCAGATGTCCCGGGCCTCGGTCGAATCGGTAAGCACATACCTGGCGTAATTGAAAAAGGCGCTTCCTACGCCCGTGTGCATACCCTGTGCGTGGCTGACGGGTGCAACGGTCAATACCACGTCGTTGCCCGTGATCTCCCACGCCCTGTTATGGTACTCTACACTCGCGATGTAGTCGTTGTGGGTACGGGGCACGGCTTTGGGTAAGCCCGTCGTGCCTCCGGTGAGCAGTATCATCGATACCTCATGGGGATCCGGGCGTCTGGCTGCCAGTGCTTCGTCCGATGGCGTCGCCGGTCCGCTCACGTCCATAAGGCTCGAAAGGCGGATAGAGCCGGCGCGGTCCTGCGCCCTCACCGTGACGACATGGCGCAACTGTTTCTCCTCCTGCCTGATACGCGCGATCATGGCCAGATAGTCGGTATTCCTATAGCGGTCCGGCCCGATCCACGCGACGGGATGGGTCAGGCTGCACGCGGCCGCGATTTCGGCGGGGCCGTGGCGACTGATGAGGAGGACGGTAATGGCGCCCACCTTCTGGAGCGCAAAAAATGTGACCACGTACTCATGCCAGTTGGGTATCTGGAGGAGCACGAAGTCCCGCTCTTTGATCCCTATCCCGATAAAACCCAGGGCGAGCCGGTCGACCTTACGGCGCAGCTCCCCGTAAGTGAAACGGGCAGTATCGTCTGAGAGGCCCTCTTTCTCGGGATAGATATCCGTGGCCTTATCGAAGACGTCTCCCCACGTGAGACCCGACCACCACCTGTAGTTGTCGTACCTATCCGCGTCCTCCGGCCTGTACGGCTCAAATCCCTCTATCGGCATCGATACCTCCTTTCCGGACATGCCTCAGCCATCCAATGAAATGGGCTACTCATGACCTAAAATAGCCCTCTTGACAAGGAGTTTCGCAATCTCGACCTTATAGCCGTTCATGCTGAGCGGCTCCGCCCCCGCGAGCGCCGCCTCTGCCGCCTCAGCGGCTACAGCCTCATCAATAGGCCGGCCACCTATGACCTCTTCAGCCGCCCTGGCGCGTACGGGTCCCGGCGCTACTGCCCCGAGGGCAATCCGGGCGCCTGTACATACCCCATCCTCCAAGGTGATGACCGCGGCCACACTCACAATGGCAAAGTCGATAGGTTTCCGTAGTGTGAACTTAAGGAACCTCTGTCTGGCCCCCGCGGGCGTACCGGGAATGCGGATCTCTGTGATCATTTCATGTGGTCTCAACGTAATGCCCAGGGGAATAAAGAAATCATCCACCGGGATGTTCCTCGTGCCGGCCGGCCCCGCAACCCCGATCACGGCCTCCAGGGCACTCAGGGCCACGGCCGTATCCGACGGGCAGACAGCAAAGCAGCGCTTTCCGTTCATAATAGCGTGGTACCGATTGTCGCCCCTCACTGCGAGACAGGGGCCGCTCCCTTTCCGCAGGCACGTGATCGGCCCGCCGAGGTGGTACGGATACCTGTAGTACCAGCAGCGCACGTCCTGGGCGAGGTTGCCGCCAATGGTCGCAGCATTCCGAATCTGTGGTGATGCAACGGAACGGGCGGCCTCCGCAAGTACCCCATATCGCTCTGTCACGAGTGCAGACCCGGTAAGGTCCGAAAGCTTTGCCAGGGCACCTATACTCAATCCGCGGCCATCCTCCTTGATGTAGTCCAGATCGGAAATAGTCTTGATGTTGATGACTGCCTCCGGGTAATCGAGGAGGTACTCCTCTTTGAGGGTTGACAGGAGGTCCGTTCCCCCTGCAGTGAGTATGGCTCTCCCGTCATAGGCGCGAAGAAGTGAGCATGCTTCCCTGGCGGTTGCGGCATTGATGTGCGTAAAGGATTTCATGGCTTGCCTCCCCTGCGCGATCCGCCCTTCACCTTGCCCAGGGCCCTCAAGACCCTCTCGGGTGTCACCGGGTACTCATAGAGGCGCGTCCCTATCGCATTCGATACCGCCATAAGGACCGCGGACGGCCCCGGCGAGGTCGCGACCTCTCCGACCCCCACAGCGCCGAAGCGATGGCTGGGAAAGGGCGTTTCCAGGACTACATTCTCTATGGGCGGCAACTGCGGGAAGGTACGCCACTTGTAGTCGATCATGTTGGCATTGAGAATATGCCCCGTGGATCGATCGAGGATGGTCTCCTCGAAGAGGGCGCTGTCTATACCCGCAGACCCGAGACACCCGTTGAGCTGTCCTTCAAGGCCCTGAGGATCGATAATCGTCCCCGCATCAGTGGCATTGACGATCTTGACGAGCGTCACCGTGCCTGTCTCCGTGTCCACCTCAACCTCGATGAAGGTCATCATACAGTTGGTGAGCGTATAGTCGGGCTCGAACCTTCCAAGGCCGGTGATGGTGCGGTCAATACTCATTGCCTTCCAGGGCACCTTCTTTTCAGGCCTCTGTCGCGAGAATACCATCCCGTCAACCGTCTCCAGGTCTCCTGCATCCGCATCAAGCACGGGAGCAAGAATCTCGAAAAGCTTTTGCCGCGCATCTTCCGCCGCCCTGATAACGGCGCTCCCGATGGCATAGGTCCCTCGTGAGCCCGCGGGGCCGAACTCATAGGGATTAGTCAGGGAATCCGACGGGGTGATGGAGACGTTCTCCAGCGGTATCTGCAGCACCTCCGCAACCATCTTTGCATAATTTGTCCTCTGGCCGGTGCCGTGCTCGGTCACACAGGAAAAAAGCATGGCGGTGCCGTCAGGGCTCAGGCGCACGTATGCTTCCGAGGCATCCTCGCCGATGTCGGCATTCCCGTGGACGCCCACACCGATGCCCCGTTGTTTTGCGCCGTTAACCGCGGTGGGCGTGAGCCAGCCCTTCCATTTTTCCTTCCAGCCAAAGTGCTCTGCGCCCCTGTCCATTGCGGGCCCGTAGTCGACCCCCCTGTAGGTGTACCAGATACCATCCCGCCAGAAGTAGCCGCCTCCAGGCTTGACGAAGCTCTTCTTCAGGAATTCAAAGGGGTCGATATTCAGCTTCTCCATGGCAAGGCTCAACAGGGGTATGAGTATGCATTTCAACTCCTGGCCCCCAAAACCCCGCACGATGCCTGACGCATTTCGGTTGGTACAGACAATTACGGGTCTCAGGTCCCAGTTGGGGCACTGAAGCATGATCTGTATCTCACCGCACCCGACCGCTACCTGTGACTGGGTCGTCATGGAGTAGTAGCCCGTGTCGATGAGCCAGGTACCCTCCACCGCCGTTACCGTACCATCCTTCTTCATGCCTACCCTGGCCCGCATCCGTGAGGCAGGACGCATGACAAAAGCGGCCAGATGTTCTTCCTTCGTGAAGATGAGTTTTACCGGCTTCCCTGTGGCTCTGCTCAAGAGTGTTGCATAGCACTGGACCTGCCAGGACATGAACTTCGATCCGAAGCTGCCGCCGCAGGGTCCGCCAATACTTCTCACCGCCACTTTTTTTCCCATAATGTGGGAAAGAACTACCGAGTCCATATAAGAAGCCTGGTTCGAGACCCAGATGGTCAGCTTGTTCGGCTCCTCCCACAGCGCTATGGCGCCCGGAGGCTCAGGGGGCAGAGGGTTGGGGATATTTTCGTAGCCAAAGGTCCCTTCTGTTACGACGTCGGCCTCTGAGAACCCTTGTTCCACGTCTCCCGTCACCACTTCCTTCAAGTTCTTGGGACCGAAAAAGGGCATACCGGGGGTCACCACGTTTCCGGGGAACTCGTCGTATAACCCGGGGGCGCCCGGTTTCAGGGCCTCTTCCATTTCGAAGACCGCGGGCAGAACCTCGTATTCCACCCGGATGAGATGGAGGGCCTCCCTGGCTATCTCTTCCGTCGCAGCAGCGACCAGGGCCACTGCGTCTCCCACATAGCGGACTTTCTTGTCCAGCACACGGGTATATCGCGGGGTACCGCCCTTCCAATCGGGCACATCCTCCCACGTGAGCACGGCCTCGACACCTTTGAGGGCCTCGGCCTTTCTCTTGTAAATCTTCTTTATCACGGCATGGGGGTGGGGACTTCTTAGCACCTTTCCATAGATCATGCCCGGCACCCTCATGTCATTCAGATACCGGGTCCCTCCTGTGACGATCTCTGATGCGTCCTTGCGGGGCGTGATCTTTCCTATGAATCGGTAGGTATTCGCCATCTTTCGCTACCTTCCTTGCCCGGCTGCGGCCATGACGGCCCGCACTACCTGATAGTGGCTTATACACCGGCAGAAGTTGCCCGCGAGGGCCTCTTTCACTTGTTCCTCAGTAGGAGATGGATTCTCGTTGAGGAGCGCTTTCGCGCTCATGATGATGCCCGGCGTACAGAAGCCACACTGAAAGGCCGAGTGATCGATAAACGCCTGTTGCAGCGGGTCGAGGCCGCCCGTCTCCTCGTCCCGCAGGCCCTCGATCGTCGTTATCTGTTTACCGTCGCATTCGACGGTCAGGGTCATGCAGGAGAGAACGGGCTTGTCATCCATGAGAACGGTGCAGCAGCCGCACGCGCCGTGGTCGCATGACACCTTCGTACCCGTAAGACCCAGGGTCTCCCGGAGCGTATGGGCCAGCGTGTGAGCGGGGTCGACCTCTCCGAATGCGCTCCCCACCTCCAGGCGGTATATCCGCCCATTCACGGTAATCTGGACGCCTGCCATTCCCCCGCCCTTTCCGCGCACCCGCTTGACTCTATCTGCTGTCATCTCTTTCCTCCGAAGCGTCCTTGCCCTTGTCTTCCTCGTGCGACCCCTTATTCTTTGCGTGCCCCCAGTTGCTGAGAGAGCGCCTTGCCTGCCCCGGCGACGCCTGGTCCCAGCTCACGGGCGGTCTCCGCCGAAAAAAGGCCGATTAGCACGATATAGCCGATCGGCGTGCCGCTCACACCGGTGACAGGCGCCGCCACGGTGGTGAGGCCCTGCACCATCTCCCCCACTTCAAGGGCAAAACCTTCCCGGCGGCAGGTTTCCATCTCCTTGCCGAGCCTGTCCCTGTCGAACCTTGACGGCTCCCCGTGGAAATAGAGCTTCTCCTCCCGGAGGAGCAGATCGAGCTCTTTCTCGGGAAGGCGGGCCGCGATGGCCTTGCCGTGGGAGCCGTAGGAGAGGGGGAAGCGCTGCCCGAGACGCATCGTGATCGAAACGGCCTGTTCGCCTTCATGTTTTGCGACAACGAAGACATGCTTTTCCGCTATCAATCCGAAGACGGCGGTATTTCGGGTCTTTCTTGCCAATTCCGCCAGGATGGGCTCCGCCAGGCGCGGGGCGCTGAGCTTGTCAAGGAACCTCCGCGAGAGGGAGACGAGACCCGGGCCGAGTGAGTAGCCCATTCCCTCCGTATTCCTCTGGACAAACCCGAATTTACTCAGCGTATGGAGGATGGCAAAGGCCCTGCTCTTGTGGATGCCCGCGGACTCACAGATATCGTTGAGGCTCGTATGGGAGGAATCGGACCCGGCCAGGCAGAAGAGCACGCGCGCGGCCTGCTCCAGCGCCGGCACGAGGTAACGGTCAGCCTTCATGTGCTCCGTCATAGGTTCTTCCGGTAGGTACGAGGTTCTCTATACGCTACCATACTACTACCACCGGGCCCCTCGGTCTGTCAAGAAAAAACGTATACTGCACCGCGGCGATCACGCGGTGGGCAGCCGGTGCGGCCCAGCAGAGCACTATGGAGCCGGGCGCCCCGCCGATGGCCGGGAAGTGAATCCCTTCGAATTAGTACTCTTTTGAGGCGGTTCCAGGGGAGAGGACCGCGTAGCCCACGCGTCATCGGGCGCAGGGTGCTTCTTGATCATCGAGGCATCTCCGTGTGGAGATGCCTCGATGATCCACCGATATCCTCACGCAAACTGATCCTGGCGGCCAAGGGCCATACAGCCCCTTGTCAGGCGATATTATACTTCCTCTTGATAAACTCCAAGCCCGTCATTGGATAGAGCGCGTAGATCAGTATATCTTCCATCTTGTCCGATATGCCTTTCAGGGCCTCACGCGCCTTGGGCAGCTCAGGTTCGAGCACATCACCGGGCCGAACGTCGATAGGCGTTTCCCCCCTCTCGTAGCCCTTCAACGCCTTCTTCCTGATTTCCTCATTTACCGGCGCGGAAGGACGGCCGTAAAGGCCGTAGAAGTAATCTTTCACCTCTTTTGTGGTCACTTTGTATCTGCCCATGAGCACGTTCATCACCGCCTGGACCCCAACGATCTGGCTCGTAGGGGTGACGAGCGGGGGATAGCCCATTTCAGCCCGTGTCCGGGGTATCTCTTCATACACTTCATTGATGCGGTGAACGGCCTTTGCCTGTTTCAACTGGCTCACGAGGTTGCTGATCATGCCGCCCGGTATCTGGTGCATGAGCACGCCTATGTCGATCACGGAAAATTTCGTCGTATCGGAGAACTGCAGGTACTTCGCGATAATGCTTTCCAGATAGTCGTTGATCTCGGGAAATTTTTCGAGAGCAAGGCCCGTATCCCGCTCGGTCCCTGTCAGGGTCACGATAAAGGGTTCGACCGCGGGATGGGAGCTCCTGAGGGCAAAGGGCGCGACACAGGTATCGATCCCGTCGGCTCCTGCTTCCGCCGCCTTGAGACACGCCATGGAGGCCATGCCGCTTGTGTAGTGGGTGTGGAGCCAGACGGGAATTTTCAGGGTCTTTTTCAGGGCTAAGACGAGTTCGTAGGCGTCGTAGGGAGATATGATGCCGGCCATGTCCTTGATGCAGAAGGAATCGGCCCCCATCTCCTCCAGCTTTTTGGCCTTTGTCACATAATAGTCGAGGTTGAAGATCGGACCGCCCATCCTCCGTTCGGTGAGCGCATATGACAGGGTGCCCTGGATGTGTTTTCCTGCCTTCTTGATCGCCTTATACGCGGTGACGAAGTTCCGCTCATCATTCAAGGCATCGAAAACGCGGAAAATGTCGATGCCAACCTCGGCGGCCTTGGCAACAAAGGCCTCTACAACGTCGTCCGCATACTGCCGGTACCCTACCAGGTTCTGACCGCGAAGGAGCATCTGGAATGGTGTTTTCGGCATCTTTTCTTTCAGGGCGCGCACCCTGTCCCAGGGATCTTCATTGAGGAACCGCGTCGTGACGTCGAAGGTTGCCCCACCCCATACCTCCATCGAGTAGAAGCCAATGTTATCCAGTTTCTCTGCTATGGGCAGCATATCGGCAGTGGTCATCCTGGTGGAAAAGAGGGATTGGTGTCCGTCCCTCAGTGTTAAGTCGGTAATACGCAAGGTGTTTTTGGCCATCGGTATCTCCTTTTCGTGTTTTTTATTTAATTTTCCGTTTTACCCGTGCAGTCCCGGAATATGCCCTCCATGAGCCACGCCGCCGCCGGCCCGCCGCACCTGGAGAAGAAGCCGTTCCTCCCCCGGTGCGTGACAACCTACCTGCGGTCGTCGAGAAGCTTCCGGATCGATCGGTCATATGTCTTTTCCCCGGCTTTAGAGAAGAAACAGCCGGGCACCTCCAGCCTCTCCCTGTGATAGGCAACGCATGCGCAGCATTTCCCCTTTCTTTCGCAAGTATATGTGCAGGTACATGCCGCTATGTTCAATTCAGCCGTGCATTCCATGTCCACGCTCCTGTTCCTCTCATTCTTCCCTCACCAGCGTTTTTGATCCTTCCGGTAGTACATGGCAGAGCATTTCCCTGCCCCGGGGAAGGGAAGCTATGGCTTCAACGAGTGTGCGTCGCGGCTCCATCCCCATCTTTTTCACCTGATCGTCTTCAAGATCCGAGACAAGGATAATATGATAGCGCTCTGCCTTACACCGGGTCGAATACGCTGTCTGGGCATAGACTTTGTCACTTTCCCTCACGCGGGGCTCCATCGCCTCAGCCGACGGGTAATCGAACCAGGGCATGAAATATCTGTTCCCCACGCCGTCTTCGCATTTTCCAAGCAGTATAATCGTCCCCCCGGTTTTTACCGCGTGCTGGGCATGCTCGAGCGCCTTGTGGCTCTGAATAAAGTCTATGTCCCTGGGATAGCCCCCCACGCTCGCCACGACCACATCCGCCTTTTCCGCGACCGTGGTGGAGAAATGCGCGTGATACCAGGCACAGCCCGCATCAAAGGACTGCTTTATGTCTCCTGAGAAAATATTGAGAAGGCGCTTCTTGTCATCGAAGATGGTATTGATGAGAAAGAGGGGTCTTTTGATGAGGGAAATCCCCTCCATAATGGCTTCGTGCATCGGATTGCCCTCAAGGATCCCTGCGTGGGCGCGACTATGCCTGCCCGGTTTGTCCCTGTTGAAAACCCTTTTGTGGGTATCGAGAATGGTCTGGTACGCAGCGATGCCGGGTATGATGCATTTCCTCCCCCCACCGAAGCCGGCAAGGTAGTGGAAGCTGATCGCTCCCGTGACGATCGTCGCGTCCGACTCACCCAGCATGGTGTTGAGCGCCACGCTCAGACCGGTTGGGGTGACACCCAGCGGAGACAGGGCGTCTTCATTGAAACAGTCATGGTCGACGCACGGTATGGTCTCGTAGACCGCATCCGAGACGAGCGCCCTTTGTTCGGCCTCCGTATGTTTGCGGTGGTTGCCAAGGGCGAAGAGAATGCGAACACGGCGTGCCTTATGGAGGAACTTCCGCTGAAGCTCGGGGAGAAGCAGGTCGGCCCCCGTATACCTCGTCACGTCAGAGACTATGACGAGCACGTCCTTTCCGATCACCAGGTCCTCAAGGGGGGTCGAGCCATAAGGCTCCGCGCACGACGCGGCCAGGGTCTCTTCAAACGGGCGCGGAAGAGGGTGTCCATGGTCCACGAGAGAAACGGTCCATGCCTTGGGCGGCTCAAAAGATACGACATCTCTTCCGTACTTCAGGTCGATCTTCATTTCACGCTGTAAAATACGTCCTTTCCGCCAAATACGGCCATATCTCCAAGCTCCTCCTCTATTCTCATGAGCTGGTTGTATTTTGCGATCCTCTCGGATCTCGACGCGGAGCCCGTTTTGATTTGGCCGGCGTTCACCGCAACGGCGAGGTCGGCAATGAAGGGATCCTCGGTCTCGCCCGATCTATGGGAAATCACGCACGTATAGCCGGCCCTCTTCGCGATCTCGATGGTCGTCAATGTTTCTGTCACGGTTCCGATCTGGTTCAGCTTGATGAGGACGGAGTTGGCGATACCCTGCTTTATCCCCTCCATGAGTATCTTGGGATTGGTGACAAAGATGTCGTCTCCCACAATCTGGATTTTTTTTGCACATCGTGTGGTGAAAAGCTTCCACCCAACCCAATCGCTCTCCGAAAAACCGTCTTCGATGGAGACAATGGGATAGTCCTGGATGAGCGACTCGTAGAAAGCCACCATCTGTTCCGAGCTCCACGCGTTCCCTTCGATCCTGTACACGCCGTCCTTATAGATCTCGCTTGCCGCCGTATCGAGAGCAATTGCAATCTCTTCACCGGGCTTATACCCGGCCTTTTCTATGGAGAGCACAAGCATGTCGATTGCCTGTCTGGTCGAGGATATCTGCGGCGCAAAGCCGCCCTCGTCGCCCACGCCCGAGGCAAGCCCTTTCTCTTTGAGGACGCCCTTCAGCACGTGAAAGACCTCCACGCCCATCCTCAGGGCCTCTCTGAAGCTGCTCGCGCCTGCGGGGACGATCATAAATTCCTGGACGTCGAGGGGGTTCTGCGCGTGGGCTCCTCCGTTGATCACGTTCATCATGGGCACCGGCAGCTCACGGGCCCGGACCCCGCCCAGATAG
>Ga0326727_10025956_pt1 | contig 10934 bp, 9 predicted proteins | sample MB2enrmetagenome_FD_207643 | JGI IMG/M metagenome (GOLD analysis project Ga0326727, IMG submission 207643) | Lab enriched peat soil microbial communities from McLean, Ithaca, NY, United States - MB29MY | ecosystem: Environmental > Terrestrial > Soil > Wetlands > Peat | place: USA: New York... | reverse complement strand
ACCGGCTACAACCCGAAGGATGCCGAGGGGTTCATCAATCTCTTCGCGCTTCCCATCACCGTGCCGCAACAACCTTTCCACGAAGAACCTCAAGAGGCGTCGGTGGGATGGAAAGCCTGATGACCACTGACGGCGGCCATAAAATGTGGGGCGGGCGCTTCGAGCGCGGCCCCGATTCTTCGTTCTACGAATTCGAGCGCTCCTGGCAATTCGACCGGCGGATGCTTCCACAGGAACTGGCGCTCGACCGCGCATGGGCGCGCGCCATCGCTGCCGCAGGAATCCTGACCCGGGAGGAAGCCCGGAAGATTGAAGCCGCGCTCGGCGAAATCGAGCTTCGCGCGAAATCGGAGCCGGCATGGCTCGATGAGTCGAATGCGGAGGATGTTCACCATTTCGTCGAATTGGCCCTGATCGAGAAACTTGGTTCCCTCGGCGCAAAGTTGCACACGGGCCGTAGCCGCAACGAAATGGTCACGACGGAGTTTCGGATGTACGTGAAGGACGCGGCTCGCGAAATTCGCCTCGCTATCGCGGCACTTGTCCGCGCCATCGCCGATCAAGCCGAAAAGAATTTCCCTGTGCCAATGCCGGGCACGACGCATCTCCAGCACGCGCAGCCACTCTTGCTCTCGCATTGGCTTCTCGCGCACGGCGAAGCGTTTCATCGCGACGCAGAACGGTTCGCTGCCGCGGTGATAAACGCCGACGCTTGCCCGCTCGGTTCCGGAGCGCTGGCTGGTTGTGCGTTTCCGCTCGACCGCAGAGCGCTTGCACAGGATCTCGGGTTTCGCCGCATCACCGCGAACAGCCTGGATGCCGTCAGCGACCGCGACTTTGCGCTGGAGTATCTCTTCGCGCTCTCACTCCTGGCGATGCACCTTTCCCGGCTCGCGGAAGACACCATTCTATTTGCCTCGCCCGAATTCGGCTTCGTTGAACTCCCGGACGAGTACTCGACCGGGAGCAGCCTGATGCCCCAGAAAAAGAATCCTGACGCGTGGGAACTGATTCGCGGAAAGACGGGGCGCATCTACGGCGCTCTTGTCGCGCTCCTCACGACGTGCAAGGGACTGCCCTCAAGCTACCAGCGTGACTTGCAGGAGGATAAAGAAGCGCTATTCGAGGCGCACGATCAGGCGCTCGCGACCGTACAAATCGCCGCTGCGGCCCTTGCTGCCACGCACTTTCATCACGCGCGGCTTTCCGAGGCCGCGCAAGACCCGGCGCTTGTGGCGACCGAAGTCGCCGACTACCTCGTTGCTTTCGGAGTCCCGTTCCGCGAGGCGCATGAGATCGTCGGAAAAGTGCTGCGCGCGGCGGAACAGGAAGGGAAATCAATTCGCGAGATGCCACTCGATCGTCTGAAAAAGTTTTCGCACGTATTCGACAGCAATCTGGCGACTGCCCTCACGCTGGAATCGGCGCTCGCGCGACGGGCAGTTCCGGGCGGAACCGCTCCGAGCGCTGTCCGCGCCGCCCTTAAAGAGTTCGAATCGCGCGTGGCCTCTCTTGAGGAAAACGCATGAGAGCGCGCCTGGCAAAACCTTCGGATACGGAAGCAATCTACCGGCTGATCTCGCACTATGCCGAGCAGGGTCTGCTGCTCCCTCGCGCGGAGGAGGAGATTCGCCGCAACATCCATCACTTCGTGGTGATTCGCCAGAAAAACATTTTGGTGAGCTGCCTTGCATTGGAAAACTATGGCGGCGACCTTGCCGAAATTCGTTCTCTCGCTGTCAATCCGGAGATTCAAGGCCGCGGCATCGGAAAGAAGCTGGTGGACTTTGCGCTGGAAGAAGCGCGGCGCCGGGGCATAGCGCGAGTCTTTGCCGTGACTCAAGCGCCGGAGTTTTTCCTTCGTCAGGGTTTCGAGCTTGTCCGGCGGCAATCCCTCACGGAAAAGATCGACCGTGATTGCCGGATTTGCCCCAAGCGCCGGTCCTGCAAATTGATAGCGGTGATTGCCACGGTGATTCCGCAGCACAACATTCTGCCTGTCATCGGCGACACGATTACGTCCGTTCCCGCATCATGAACCCTCGCCCCTCCAAATCGGATATTCCGCGAGGTTTCACGTTCGCAGCCACTGCCTGCGGCTTGAAGAAGGATTCGGGGCTCGACCTGGCTCTTCTTGTGAGCGAGACACCTGCCGCCGCGGCAGCCGTATTCACGCGAAATCGGGTGCAGGCTGCGCCGGTGAAGGTCTCGCAAGATCACCTGCGCAAATCGCGCGGCAAAATGCGCGCAGTAATCGTCAATTCCGGGAATGCGAATTGTTGCACCGGTCCGCAAGGGCACGCCGCCTCCGAGGCAACGGCTCTAAAGGTGGCGTGGGAGCTGGGGCGCGTGGAACCTTCGCAGGTTCTGGTCTGCTCTACCGGTGTCATCGGAGTTCCGCTCCGCGTTGAGAAGATTCTTGGCGCGCTGCCGGAACTGGTCCGGTCCCGGCGCGCCGATGCAAGGGCGTTCGCCCAAGTCACACGGGCGATCATGACAACGGACACGCGTCCCAAGTGGGCCTCGGCGAAATGCCGCACAGGCGGGAAGCAGACGCGAATTCTCGGTTGCACAAAAGGTTCGGGAATGATTCAGCCCAACATGGCGACCATGCTCGCATTCCTAGCGACCGATGCCGCCATTTCTCCGGCGCTGCTCGCTCGCGCCCTGCGAGCAGCCGTGAAACCCACGTTTAATGCCATTACGGTGGATGGCGACACCTCAACCAATGATACGGTGATCTTGTTGTCCAACGGGCGATCGGGCGCTGGAAAAATCGTCAGCGAAAACACCGAGTTCAAGAGGTTTTGCGCTGCTCTCGAAGGTGTCTGCAAATCGCTGGCGATCGCCATCGTCGCGGATGGAGAAGGCGCCCAGCGCGTGATCGAAATCGAAGTGCGCGGCGCTCCATCGGATCGCGCCGCGGACCTGGCGGCACGCACAATTGCCAATTCGCCGCTCGTGAAGACTGCGCTTGCGGGCGCCGATCCGAACTGGGGACGCATCCTAGCCGCCGCCGGGCGTTCTGGCGTGGCTTTTGACCCCTCCCGCGCCAACATCTGGCTTGCGGGAATGCCCGTTTGCCACGGGGGGCGGGAGAATCCTTTCAACGAGCGTGTTGCTCACCGGAAAATGCTCGCGAAATATGTGCCTATCGTCGTCGATTTGCGCGCCGGGCATGGCAAGGCGCGAATCTGGACTTGCGATTTCACGGGCGACTACGTCGATATCAACGCAAGCTACCGCACGTAGTTCCTCACTCCCCCAAACGATCTCCTGCCAACAGGATTGCCGCGACTCGCGAGGACCGGAAGGCTGGCTCCCAAGACGAGGTGTTGACTGCGGCGCACAGTTGCCGCAAGATGCTTGTGAGGTGCTGGAGCGCTCGCTTCAGCCGCGAGGAACCGTCGCACCACTGACTGCCCACGGCTTTGATCCTGTCTCTTCAGCCTCGGAGTACGTGCCCTTTCATGTAACGAGGGGACAAGGAGAATTACCTTGAAGAAACTGTATATCGGGAACCTGTCGTTCAAGGCTACTGAGGAAGAGTTGCAAGCGCTGTTTACTGAAGTCGGCGTCACACCCGATTCGCTCACGTTGCTGCGCGACCGTTTTACGGGGCAGCCGCGTGGGTTCGGCTTCGCCGAAATCCACGATGACGCGGAAGCCGAAAAAGTGATTGCAGCCCTCAACGGCAAGGAGTTTCTGGGGCGCGCGCTGGCAGTCAACGAGGCACGTCCGCAACGCGAAGGTGGCGGAGGTGGTGGGGGGCGCGGAGGTCACGGTGGCGGTGGTGGCGGCGGACGAGGCGGCGGTGGCGGGCGTGGCGGCCGCGGTGGTGGTTACGGCGGCCGCGATCGATAGTCCTCCTTCTTAAATCCTCACTTAACTGAAAGGCGAGTGGCGAACTCTGGTTACGCCGGAGCGCCAATGAGTGTTGCTGCGCCCACGCGAGCTCCCCGGCGCGGTCAAGCAATCACGCTGTATTGCTTGTTCGCGGGAACCAATGGAGCTGGCTCGGACGACTCGACGCGCCCTCCCGCAAATTTGAATCGCTCGAGTGTTGTGCCGTGCAGCCCTTGCGTGACCAGCGAGCGCACGTCGAGCTTCGATTCGGCTTCCGCAAGCTCTTCCGGCCGGGCGTACAGCGCGGGCGTTCGCGGCAAAAACACCGGGCAACAGTCGTGGAACGGCTCGGAGGAAATGTCGTACGTGCCTATCTTCCGCGCCGTCGAGAGAATCTCCATTTTATCCGTGCCAATCAGCGGACGGAAGACCGGCATTTTCGCCGCCGCCTCCACGGCAACGAGATTGCGAAGCGTTTGCGACGCGACTTGACCGAGGCTGTCGCCCGTGACGAGCGCCAATGCATGATCGCGTTTCGCCAGAACTTCCGCGATTCGCAGCATCATTCTCCGGTACAGCAATATTCGATACTCTTCGGGGGCGTAACGTACAATTTCGCGCTGAATGGACTCGAACGATACGCGATAGAGCTTCGCATGAAATTGAAATGGCACGAGCTGCCGCACCAGCCCGCTGGCAACGTGCAGTGACGATTCGCCCGGCCGCGCTCCCGTGCCGTAGAAATGCACGAAGCCGAGATGCGCGCCTCGCTTCATCATGCGATACGCGGCGATGGCAGAATCGTATCCGCCCGAAAGCAGGCACATCATGCGCCCCGCCGTGTTTGCTGGAAGGCCTCCCGCGCCGGGAATCTTCTTCGCATATACAAGCGCCGGCCCGGGCGTGATTTCGATATGGCAAGTCAGCTCGGGCTCGTTCAATTGCACGCGGACATCCCGGCCGTGGGCACGAAGCTGGTCGAGGAGGTGGCGCCCCACGATTTTTTCGATTTCCATGGTGGACTGTGGAAACGATTTGTCGCTGCGCTTGGCGCGCACTGCAAACGTGGCAAATCGCAACGGCTCGACCTCATCCCACGCCGCGCGGCAAATTGCTTCGATATTTCGATCGACTGGGCGTGCAACGGCATAAAATGCGATTCCCATAACTCGCTCAACCCGCTGAATCGCTTCATCGAGCGAAGCGCCGTCGCCGAGTCGCACCACGAACCTGTCGCCCGGCTGCTCGATCCGCTCGACTGGAACGCCTTGAAGCCCCTGCCGCAGCGCCGTGAAGAGCTTGCCGAGGAAAAAACGCCTGTTGCGCCCCTTGAGCCACAGTTCGTGGTAGTGCACGACGATCGCCGGATTGCTCATGCAATTTTCTCGCTGCTCACATCCACCTTTAACTTCATCGAAGTATAGCAGCCGCACGCTGCCGCGTGTAGCAGAGCAAGCCTCGCATCTCGGATTGACTGCCTTGGGCTGGGTGTGCCGGCGCGGCCATTATGGCCCATGACTAAATGGATACACCTGGTATTCGAGAGAGACTTTCTCTTGCCACTGGGGTTACAATCCGCAGCACTCCTGCCCCCCTTCACAGGAGATGGGTGAACGCTTAGCGCTGAAGTCGATGCTACCCAAAGCGCGGGTCGTGCATCCAACATTCTGAACCGGGGCGTAGGGAGGACACCATGTGGAACCGGCGAGACTGGGACGATTTTTTCAACATAGTGAGGAAGCGGTGGAACACGCGTCGTCCACCACGCCCTGTCGCCATGTCCGGGCGAAACCGGTTGATTCCCGCCGAAGGCTACAGCCTCGCCGAGCTTGATGACGCCGGTCTGAGCATCGAGCAAGCCGAATTCCTGGGCTTGCCTGTGGATGCCGGCCGGGTGGGCTCCTGCGGGCCGAACGTGACTTCTCTCAGGGAATTCATTCGCGCCACCCGCTCGCGCTTCTAAGCGGTTCAAAGCCGCCAACGTCTGCCTGCTCTTCTAATCGGGTTGCGAGATCTGCCTGCAACTCCGCCGCTCTTTGCCTCCAAGCACGCCCTTTGGGGGGCCGAATCTTATTAGAATGTCGCTTCCCAGAATCCGAATGAATCGTCTAAAATTCCTGGAACTTTCTTCCGTCTTATTCACGTACCAACCGAATGCAGCTGTATAGGAGATTCGCCGATGAAAAAGGCCGTGCTCAGCCTCGCGGTTCTTTTGCTCGCAATGACATGTTTCGCGCAAGACAATCACCCGCTTCTGCTTCGCCAGCCCACGTTGAGCCGTTCGGAGATTTGCTTCGTGTACGGCAACGACCTGTGGAAGGTGAATCGCGATGGCGGCGATGCAATTCGCCTGACGGCCGGGCCCGGCATCAAGCGTGGCCCGCACTTTTCTCCTGACGGTGAATGGATCGCTTTCACCGGCGAATATGACGGCAAGCTCAACGTGTACGTCTTGGCGGCGACTGGCGGAACGCCGCGGCGCGTCACTTATCATGACGGCCCGGACACGGCGCTTGGATGGACTCCGGACGGCAAGAACATCCTTTTCGCCTCGCCCCGCGAAGCGATCGCCTTTGGCATCCAGCGGCTTTACACAATTCCCGTGGAAGGCGGCGCCGCCGTGCAAGTTCCTCTGCCCTTGGGATTCGACGGCTCCTACTCGCCCGACGGCACGCATCTCGCCTATCGGCCCACGCCGCATCCATGGGGAACGTGGAGTCACTACCGTGGTGGAACTGCCATGACGCTTTGGATCGCCAACCTGGCGGATTCAAGTGTCGTCAAAATCCCGCGTGAAGATTGGAACGACGCCAACCCCATGTGGGTCGGCGACACGGTTTATTACCTCTCCGATCGCAACGGCCCCTTCACTCTTTTCGCGTACGACACGAAATCGCAAAAAGCCGCGCAGGTATTCGAAAACAAAGGGCTGCCGATCAAATCGGCGTCCGCGGGGCCTGGCGCGATTGTGTACGAACAGTTCGGCTCGCTGCATCTTTACGATCTCGAATCGCGCCGCGAACATCCGGTGCGCGTCCAAATCGTCGCGGACTTGACGGAAGTGAGGCCGCACTTTGAAAAGCCCACGAAGCAGATCAACAACGCGGTGATTTCACCCACGGGAGTTCGCGCCGCATTCGAAGCGCGCGGCGAAATCCTCACTGTCCCGGCAGAAAAGGGCGATGTCAGAAACTTGACCAACTCTCCCGCGGTGGCCGACCGCGATCCCGCGTGGTCTCCCGACGGAAAAACGATCGCCTACTTCTCCGACGAGTCGGGCGAGTACGCATTGCACCTCCGCGATCAAAATGGCATGGGCGAAGTCCGCAAGATCAACCTGGGGAATCCGCCCTCGTACTTCTATTCTCCAAAGTGGTCGCCGGACAGCAAGAAGATTGCCTACACGGACAAGCGTTTGAACCTCTGGTACGTGGACGTCGAAAAGCCCGCGCCCGTCAAGGTGGACACCGACCTGTACGATTCGCAGGGACTGAACCCGTCTTGGTCTCCCGACAGCCGCTGGATCGCGTACACGAAGCTGCAAACGAACATGATGCGGGCCGTGTACGTCTATTCCCTCGAAACCCGCCAAATCACGCGCATCACCGACGGCATGAGCGACGCCGAATTCGCGCTGTTCGACAAGAACGGCAAGTATTTGTATTTCACGGCCAGCACGAATATCGGTCCCTCGCTCTTTGGACTCAACATGTCAACCGACGATCACACGGTCACAGACAGCGCCTACGCCGTCGTTCTGCGAAAAGACCTGCCTTCCCCGCTCGCTCCGGAAAGTGACGAAGAAAAATCCGAAGCCGAAAAGAAAGATGACGCGGGCAAGGACGCCGCTCCCAAGGACGAAAAAGATCAGGACAAAGATAAAGACAAGGACAAGCAAAAAGAAAAGGTACCCGTTAAGGTCACCATCGATTTCGACAACATCAGCCAGCGCATCCTGGCGCTTCCCATCCCCGCGAAGAACTTCGTCGGAATGCTTGCGGGCAAAACGGGAGAACTCTTCCTTGTCGAGTATCCGCCTTCTCCCGATTCGGATGGCCCGCCCGCGCTCATCGTCCACAAATTCGATTTGAGCAAGCGCAAGACCGAGCCTCTCGTCTCCGGAATCCAGAATGTGGATGTCTCATTCAACGGCGAAAAGTTTCTCTACCAGCAGGGCGAGAACTGGTTCATCGCATCCACCACTCCGCCGCTGAAGCCGGGTGAAGGCAAGCTGAAGACCGAGGACATGGAGGTCTGGGTTGACCCGCGTGCCGAGTGGAAGCAGATGTACGACGAAATTTGGCGGATCGAGCGCGACTTTCTCTACGATCCGCACACACACGGCGTCAATCTTGCCGCGCTCGCAAAGGAGTACGAGCCTTACCTCGCGGGCATCGCCACGCGCGACGACTTGAATTATCTGTTCGACCAGATGCTTGGCGAGATCAACATCGGACACATGTTCGTCGGTGGCGGGAACATCCCCGAAGTGAAGCCGTTGAAAGTTGGCTTGCTCGGCGCCGACTATTCCGTCGAAAACGGGCGCTACCGCTTCAAGCGCGTTTACAACGGCGAGAACTGGAATCCGAAATTGCAGGCTCCTCTCACTCAACCGGGCGTGAACGTCGTCGCAGGCGAATACCTCCTCGCGGTGAATGGACGCGACGTCCGCCCGTCCGACGAAGTTTACAGTTACTTCCAGGAGACTGCCGGCAAGCAGACTGTCCTCAAGGTTGGACCGAACGCCGACGGCACAGGTTCTCGCGACGTAACCGTTGTGCCCATCGACAACGAGAACGGCCTGCGCAACCGCGCATGGATTGAAGACAACCTTCGCAAAGTGAGCGACCTGAGCGGCGGGCGGCTGGCCTACGTTTATTTGCCGAACACGGCGCAAGGCGGCTTCACGAATTTCAATCGCTACTACTTCGCGCAATTGGGCAGGCAAGGCGCCGTGATTGACGAACGCTTCAACAGCGGCGGGCAGGCCGCCGATTACATTGTCGAGTACATGCAGCGCAAGGTCTGGAACTACTGGATGGCTCGCGAAGGCGGCGACAACACCACGCCCGTGGGAATCTTCGGCCCCAAATCGATGATCACCAACGAATTTTCCGGCTCGGGCGGCGACGCTCTTCCTTGGTATTTCCGCCACGTCGGACTCGGCACCCTCGTCGGCAAACGCACGTGGGGCGGGCTGGTCGGCATCGGCGGATATCCCAGCTTGATGGATGGCGGCTACGTCACCGCGCCTCGCTTCGCTTTCTACACCACCGACGGCAAATGGGAAGTGGAAAACCACGGCGTGCAACCGGATATCGAGGTTGAACTCGATCCGCACGCCTGGCGTGAAGGGCACGATGCGCAACTCGAAAAAGCGGTGGAAGTCGTTCTAAAGGAACTCGACAAGAATCCGCCGCCCGTCGGGAAGCATCCGCCGTTCCCCGACTACTCGAAGTATTCGAGTGTCCACTAGCGCCACGCGCCTTTGTCTCTATCCGTCATTCTTGGGGCCGTTCCTCGCCCCGAAGTGCGCAGTTTGCACCCCGCATGCCACTGCGGGGAATCTCTCCTCGTCCTTGCATTGCGGGCACCCCTGCAGGACTCGCATAATGACCAGAACATCCAGGGCCTTACGGAGGGACCGGTGGACAGACGAACCTTCAATAACAACGGTCTGACGTTGTCGTATCTCGACTCGGGCGGGAACGGCCCTGCTCTGATTGCGCTGCACGCGCACTGGCTTGAGGCCAAAACATTCGCTCCATTTGCAGCGGCCCTCGGACCCGATTGGCGAGTCATCGCGCTCGACCAACGCGGCCACGGTTATTCCAGCCACGCGCCCACGTACACGCGCCAGGACTACCTCGCTGACCTCTCGGCGCTCTTCGATCATCTTCACATCTCGAAAGCCGTTCTTCTCGGAAACTCTCTGGGCGGCGTCAATGCATACCAATTTGCGGCTCTCTATCCTGACCGCGTTCTTGCACTGATCATCGAGGATATCGGCGTCGTCATCGCCGACGACACGAGCTTTTGCCTGGCGTGGAGCGGAAGCTTCGCAACCTATGAAGAACTTGCGGAACGAGTCGGAGCGCGCTTTTTGCCCTTCTTGAAAGATTCGATTCGCTCGGACGCTGCCGGTTGGCGGCTCGCCTTCGACCCAAAGGACATGGTGCAATCGCAGTCTTACCTCAACGGGGACCACTGGACCGATTGGTTGGCCTCAAGTTGTCCTGCCCTGGTGATAAGAGGGCGGGACAGCCAGGTCACCAATCAACAGCATCTCGAACAAATGGTGGAGCGCAGGCCTGGAGCGCAGCTCAAAGTCTTGCCGGGAGGCCATGTCGTGCACGCCGATAACTTGGAAGAATTCACCAACACGGTGCGCGAATTCTTGGCTGATCTTCCGCGATAGACTTCCACCGCACCGGCTGGCCCGAGTCAGTCGGCAATCACACAGGCAGCGCGATCCTTACCGAATCACCGCCGTTCCCCGACTACTCGAAATTCCCAAGCGTCCACTAGGGTTGTTTGACGGGACCGCTGCTTAGCGCTTTGGCAGCGCGCCGAAAAACATTCTTTATTGGAGGGGTGTGCCTTCAGATTAAACCTGCGGCGGCCAACCTTTCGCTCAGTGAATTCGGCGTATCGGTGCCCCTGGAATGCTGCGAACAATGTCTCGCAACAGGGTTGCCGGACGACATCAATTCTTACTCAAAATTCCCTTTGTCGGTATCCGTGTCACCCTTAAGGTTTTGTTCATCCGAACAGACTTTGTGGGAATGGTTCCCTGAGTCTTCGTCTCTCAGCCACTTTGGCCAAGACTTCACATCCTCATTCACATCCTTGAGAACTTCTTCCAACCACCCTTTGTCTCTATCCATCATTCGCCTCCTTTGCCGTCCAACAAGCCCTTATCCCTCATGGCCTTCTCCAACCATATCAGACTACTTTTTTCATTCCGCAGATATGTAGGCGGCGAACTGACACACCGAGGGGAGGCAAACTGGTGCTCTTTGGCCACCACAACCCCATTCACATCCTTGCGCCTCTGCATCGAGAATAGATTCATGTATTGAGACGGC
>Ga0326727_10025955_pt1 | contig 10934 bp, 6 predicted proteins | sample MB2enrmetagenome_FD_207643 | JGI IMG/M metagenome (GOLD analysis project Ga0326727, IMG submission 207643) | Lab enriched peat soil microbial communities from McLean, Ithaca, NY, United States - MB29MY | ecosystem: Environmental > Terrestrial > Soil > Wetlands > Peat | place: USA: New York... | reverse complement strand
CGCGCCGGCAAGCACTAAAACAGTTCCATTCGCATCCGATGGGCTGGTCCGGAGCGCGAGCAGCGGTCCGGCGTCCGCCGGAATCCCCAATGAGCCCGGCAGCAGCGAAGGATTGGCGGAGAACACAACCGCGTTGCCAGCCGGGATTTGCCCGATGGAAACCGAAAAGCGCACCGGCTTGGTGCTGGCGAGAAGTCCGAGCCAGGATGCGACAACGCCCGCCGCTTCGAGCGTCTTCGCGCTGGGCTGGGAAAGAAAGACAAAGGGAATGGTCGTTGTGCTCTGGAGGTCGCTGTCGAATATCGGAAGCGGGAGCTGACTAAGATCGTTTCTCCATGGGATGCGATCGCCATTGACCTCGAGCGTCGAACCGGGGCTTATGCGAACGAAGACGTGTGCCCTGGCCTGTTCCTCCCGCTGCATCACTCCGCTGCCGATAAATTCGAAAGTAAGGACATTACTCCGCACCAGCAAATTATCGGAGATGGGGATGTTGGCCGTGAGAAAGCCATCGTTTATTGCCGAAGCAGGCGGCGGAGGCAGAGTCGCAACCACGATGCCGTTGAGAATGATTCCAAGGGAAGCGGTATTCGGTTCGAGGTTGGGATCGATGCTATAAATCAGTTTCAGCGCCGCGCGCTTGGGCATCATGGCATACGACAGCGTGAAACGGAGCGAGTAATAAGAATGGGGGCCCCGCATCTCGATTGGATTGAGCAGTCCCATATCCTTCAAACTCAGCACCTGTGGAGCAGCGCCGCCTTCGTCCTCCGGAAATCCCGTGGCGGCCCCGCTCATTGCGCCGGGAGCCGCATTGCCGGCGCCAGCAGAGACGCCTCCGGACGGGTTCTGGACCTGGCTGGAGGCGGCCCCTCTGCGGGCGCGCGGAACGGCTGCTGCCTGGGTGGCCGCGTAAGCCTGGAAACAAGCCCCCAAAGCAAACGCCATCAGGATTACGGCTGCGGTCGAGGCCGGCCGCTTTTCATCGGTCACCGATTTTTCGGGAATCAGGCTTCTGAGCACCTGGTGTATCCCGTAAAGCGAAAGCCGGATGACGCGCCCGAGACTGACAAGCGGACGATCGATTTCCTTGTTTTCAAGTGAACCGATCCACGCATCTGCCCGCGAGTAGAGCGCCCTGGCCATTGTTTCCTGCTCGACGATGGTGGGGAGTGAAAACGACAGGCGAAGCTCGCCGGCTCTCATGCCGACAACCGCGGCTTGAATCTCCGCATCGCCTGTCTGTTCGGGAAAGGCCAGCTTGAACGTATCGCCAATGGCAAAGCGCGTTTCCTCTGACAATCGGATGGAAGCGCCGCTGACCGACATGTCGATCGACATGCCGTCGATCCGGCGGCCGTCCGGCAAATCGATGCGCACGGGTATCCTGACCTCGATGCGAACGGACTCGCGCCTCTGCTTCTGCTCGTAAGCGACCGCGGCCGCCACGCCGAGAATCGTCATATTGAACAATACCCAGGCCACGTTCATAATAACTGCGCCGGGGTGTTGCGTATCCGTGACATACAGCCGGTAAGGGGCCGCCACCAGACCCAGAAAGTTCAGGAACAGCATCCACTTTGTAGGCGCCGCGATTTTCGCGTCGTACTGTGTCTGGCTCAGGGTGCTGCCCTTGCCCGTGACATTGAATTTACCCAGTTTTGGATTGACGAGGGCAAGCAAGGTCGGAGCAAGGATGTAAGGCGCCAGCACGGATTCATAGATTTCATTCCAGAACGAATGGCGGTGCCGTCCCTGAATACGGGAATTGGCGAGGCTGGAAAGAATGAGGTGCGGAAAAGCGTAGGCCACAATGGCGACCCAGTACCCGGGAATGATGGTTTTTCTCAGCAGCAGGTAGACCAGCGGCGCGCCCAGAAAAACCAGCCGCGGAACAGCGTACAGAAAATGCGCCATGGCGTTGAAGTAACAGAGCCGCTGGGATAACTTCATCTTCCAGGCGAATAGAGGATTGTCGATCCGCAGTATCTGGATCATGCCCCGTGCCCAGCGTATGCGCTGTCCCACGTGGGCCGACAGCGTCTCGGTGGCCAGGCCGGCCGCTTGCGGAATGTTGATATACGCGGTGTTATACCCCAGTTTTTGCATGCGCAGCGAGGTGTGCGCGTCCTCGGTAACCGTTTCGGTGGCGATGCCGCCCACCTCATCAAGAGCCGAGCGGCGCAGCAGGGCGCAGGAGCCGCAAAAGAAGGTTGCGTTCCAAAAATCGTTGCCGTCCTGCACAATGCCGTAGAACAGTTCCCCTTCGTTGGGGATGGTTTTGTATTGCAGCAGATTGCGTTCAAACGGATCCGGCGAATAGAAGTAGTGGGGCGTTTGTAACATGCCGAGATGCGGGTCAGCGAGCATCCAGCCGAGCGTCATCTGCAGAAAGCTGCGCGTGGGGACGTGGTCGCAATCGAAGATGGCTACATAGGGCGAGTTCATGGTCGTCAGCGCGTGGTTGATGTTGCCGGCCTTCGCGTGCCCATGTTCCTTGCGCACGATGTAGCCGACTCCCGCCTGGCTGCAAAACTCCTGGAAGTCCTTGCGCGTGCCGTCGTCCAGGATGTAAACATGCAGCTTTTCCGGCGGATAATCGATACTGTTGGCGGCCAGCGCCGTGTAGCGGACCAGAGACAACGGCTCGTTGTAGGTGGGAATCAGCACATCGACATGCGGCCATTTCGAATCGTCGGCCGGAAGCAGGATCGGCTTTCGCCGCAGCGGCCATACCGTCTGCATGTAGCCCAGGAACATAATCATCACGGTGTAGGCTTCGGCCAGGATAAGAATAAGCAGGAATGCCGCGTCGAGCCCGCCGCGATTGTTTGATTCATCCGAAAAGTAGTCGATCAACAGGTTGACGCGCCACCAGCCATAGCGCAGGGTTGCGGTCATCGAAATAAGCATCAGGGCCAAAGTGACGGCCCGCGAAGCGGAAAGCTTGTTCACTATCAGGGCGAGCAGGATGCTGGCGCCGCCCAGAATCAACTGCTTGGGCCAACTGAGATAGAGGCTGACCAACTGAAGGAGCAGGAACGCGGCCAGGCAGCACACCAGCATTCGGAACAGTCGAGTTATTGCGTCGGGTTTTTCCGGATAGGGATTCATGCCGCCCACTCGGTGCGCGCGGAGTGCGTCGTCAGGCAACCGGTTTCATGGCCCCGCGAAGCTCGACCTCTCTCCATGCCGCGTACGAGCGCCCCTTTCATTCCGTTGCAAGTCTATACCTGGGCTACTACTGCCTGCCGCCGCGCAAAACGCGAGGATAGTTTACCTTACTACTTTGCACAATCCACAAGCAAGACTTGCGCCAGGGCAAGGCTCCACGGCAAGGACGCCTTCTATTCACCGCCGCAACGCCTGATAACTGAACTAGGCTAAAAGAAGGGGCTTTATCATGAAAATCGGCTTTCTGGGATTGGGCAAGATGGGCACGCCCATGGCGCGGCTGCTGCTGGCCGCCGGACATGAGGTAACGGTATGGAATCGCACCCGCCAACGCGCTGAAGCGCTGGCAGCGGATGGAGCGCGGGTGGCGGCCACCGCGGCCGAAGCCGCGCGCGCCGGCCATGTGCTCATGTCGTCGCTCTTCGACGATGCGGCCCATGAAGATCTGTTTTTTGGCCCGCAGTCCTTGTTGGATGCGCTTGAGCCCGGCGCGCTCCACATATCGCTCAGCACCATCAGCCTCTCGCTGTCGGAACGATTTACCGCCGAACATGCCCGCCGTGGACAGCTTTTTGTCGCGGCGCCGGTCTTTGGACGGCCCAACGTGGCCGCGGAGGGCCGGCTGTGGATTGTGGCCGCCGGCGCTGAAGACGCGCTGGCCCAGGCGCGCCCGCTGCTTGAACCGCTCTCCAGGGGCATTTCAGTCGTTGGCCTGGAGCCGCGCCAGGCTCATGCCGTCAAGCTGGGCGGAAACTTTCTCATCAGCGCCATGATTCAGGCGCTCAGCGAGTCCTTTGTCTATGTTTCGGCGCAAGACATCGATCCGGAAGCGTTTCTGAATGCCGTGAACAGCGCGCTCTTCCAATCGCCGTTTTATGCCGCCTACGGCCAGGTGATGCTGCACCCGCCTCAGCAGCCCGGCGCCACCATGGAGCTGGGAGAGAAGGATACGCGGCTGCTGCGCGAGGCCGCTGCCGGCCGCCACACGCGCCTCAGCCTGGCCGACCACCTGGCGGAGATCTTCGTCCAGGCGCGGCAAGCCGGCCTCGGCGGCGAGGATTGGGCGGTGGGCCAATACCGCATGGCCCAGCAGCGGGCTGTGATTGATCACTGATCAAACCCAGCAGACTATAACTTTACTACTAATGCTGTCATCCTGAGCGGAGGTCGCCGCGGCGACCGCAGTCGAAGGACCCGCATTTGTTTTTCTCTCTTTTCTGTCAATCCAGTCGGGCCGGATCAAAATAATATAGAGCCATGGATCTCAAGGGAAAGATCGTCTTCGTCACCGGGGCCAGCTCCGGCATTGGCGCGGCCACCGCGCTGGCCTTCGCCGCCGAGGGGGCGCGACTGCTGCTGGCAGCCCGGCGCGCCGGCAAACTGGCCGATGTGGCTGCCCGCGCCTTGGAGCGCGGCGCCTCTGCCGTCCATTCCATCGCTCTGGACGTGCGCGACCGCCGCGCCGTTCAGAGAGCCATCGACGAGCTGCCGCCGGTGTGGGCGGAGATCGACGTGCTGGTGAACAACGCCGGCCTCAGCCGCGGCCTGGACAAGCTCTACTTGGGCAAGATCGAAGACTGGGAAGAGATGATCGACACCAACGTCAAGGGGCTGCTCTACCTCTGCCGCGCCGTGGTGCCGGGCATGGTGGCGCGCGGACGGGGCCATATAGTGAACCTGGGCTCCGTGGCCGGCGAACTGACCTACCCCAACGGAGCCGTCTACTGCGCTACCAAGGCGGCCGAGCGCGCCATCAACGACGGCCTGCGCCAGGATCTGTTGGGAACACCGGTGCGCGTGACCAGCGTGGACCCCGGCATGGTGGAGACCGACTTCAGCCTGGTGCGCTTCCACGGCGATGCGGAGCGGGCCGCAAAGGTCTACAAAGGCATAATGCCGCTCACCCCGGAAGACGTGGCCGATGCCATTCTATGGGCCGTGAGCCGCCCCGATCATGTGAACATCGCGCGCGTCTCGCTCACCACGGTGCACCAGGCCAATTCTCTACTCTTTCACCGAGAGGCGTAATGGCAGCCTCCAAACCAGGTTTGCACCGGTTTGAACTCCCGCGACTTGGCTGAAAATGAAATTCCGATTGCAAGGCAGATCGGGCAAGATTTTCTGTTGACGCCTCCTATGGAGTGCCATAGTATGAGGACTCTCGTAATTACTCGCTTTTTCTGTCACAGGCTCTCAACATAGCGGTATGAAAGGTTAGCTATGTTCTATCTCCCGCTGTTTTTCTTAAAAAAATCCTGTTACGCGCTTTTGCCATCGTTGCTGCTTGTGCTTGCGGCGGCCTCCGGCCACGCTCAGAGTTCCCCGCCAACTGGCAATTCACCCGCGATCTCCGTGGAGCCGTTCAATCCGGCCTTTGTCGAGTATTGGAACGAAGTCAACCAGCCGGGACATATCCAGCGCAAGGTGGTGACATCCACGGGGCATACGCTCGGCAAAGTTCCTTCGCCCGTGAATTTTTCCCACTTGGCGCAGCAACCGTCTCCTCTCGCGAGTATTACTCTCCCCAGCAGTTACGACTTGCGCGCACTTGGCAAAATGACCGCCGTTGGAGCCCAGGGCTCCTGCGGAGCCTGCTGGACCTTCGCTACTTTCGGCGCCTTGGAGTCGACCCTGATGCCTGCCGAAATTCGCAGCTTTTCCGAGAACAACCTGAAAGACCTGCATGGATTCGATAGTCTCCCTTGCGACGGCGGCAACACGTCGTTCGCATCGGCCTACCTGGCGCGCTGGGGCGGCCCGGTCAATACATCCGATGATCCTTATCAGACTGCCGTCACCAATACTTCCCCGCCGGGACTGCCTGCGCAGAAACATGTACAAAACATCAACGTGTATGCGCGCCGAACCAGCACCGCGGCGCCGGGTTGGGACAACACGATTCTGAAGACCGCGCTGATGACGGATGGCGCCTTGCATACCTCCATGAAATGGTTTGACGCCGCCTACAACGATGCGACCGCGGCGTACTACTACAGCGGAACCCTCAAGACCGATCATGACGTGACTCTTGCGGGATGGGACGACAATTATCCGGTGGCCAACTTCAACTCCCCAAAACCGCCGGGGCCAGGAGCATTCCTGATCAAGAACAGCTGGGGAACTACGTGGGGCCAGGGCGGCTACTTCTGGATTTCCTACTACGACACCATGTATGCGATGACCGACGAATCGTATTCCTATGTGGACGCCGAGCCCACGACAAATTACATCCGCAAGTACGATTACGATCCGCTGGGTTTGGTCGCGAACTATGGCTACAACAACACCACGGCATGGTTCGCGAATATATTCCCGGCGGTTGCCAGCGAACAGCTGGCAGCCGTGTCGTTCTGGGTGGCCAGCAATGCCAGCCCTTACACCATTTACGTCTACACGAATGTAACTGGCAGTCCCATCGCCGGCACGCTGGCTGCAACCACCACCGGCATTCTGCCTTTGGCGGGCTACCACACGGTGGTGCTTCCTAATCCTGTGCAGCTAACCGCCGGACAGAAGTTTTCCGTGGTCGTACAGTTGACCACCCCTGGCGCCAACAACCCGATTCCGATTGAATATGCCCTGGCAAACTTTTCCAGCCAGGCGACTGCCAGCCCGGGGCAAAGCTTTATAAGCCAGAATGGAAACACGTGGGCGGATACAACCACCGCCTACGCTGCAACCGCTAATGTTTGCCTCAAGGCATTTACGAATGGGGGAAACTCTCTGCTTGGGGGAAGTTATCCGCTCATCGTTAACTCTACGAACCCCTCCAGCGGCGTCGCTATCACCGCCAGCCCGGCGGATAATACCGGAAACGGCGGTGGCAGCGGCGTCAACACTAGCTTCACGTTTGCCTACAACTCCAGTACGCAGGTGACGCTGACTGCTCCGTCCACGTCGGCCGCGGTATCGGGTAACGCCTTCGGCTCCTGGGCGGGTTGCGATTCGGTCGGAGGAACAGGCAATACCAATTGCATCGTTACCATGAACGCCGCCAGGGTCGTCTCAGCCAACTATGTACCAACCTTCAAGTCCGCGTCATCACCAGCGAATCCATTGATCGATAGCTTGTCTCCGGCATTAGTGCAAACTGGCTCCTCGGGATTCACTCTTACCGTTAACGGGAGCGGCTTTGAAATCGGCGCGGGAGTCATATGGAACGGCTCTGACCGGACCAGCAGCACTACCTGGGTGAGCGATTCACAGTTGACCGTGCCCATCTCCGCAGCGGACATAGCATCGGTAGGGAATGTCAAAGTTACCGTTAACAATCCCGCCGGGGGTGGTGCGTCGTCGCAGTTCGTATTTGCAGTCGATTCTTCCGCCAATGCTCTTGGTGCATTTACGGTGAACTCTTCGGACCCGGAGATGACTCTCACGGTTGATGACAGTGACAGCCTGCCAGTGACATTGGCCGATGTCGGTTCCAACGCCCAGCTCTCGGTTACCTGCTACAACCTGCCTGTGGGGGCTACCTGCAGCTATAGCGACGGGGAGTTAACCATTACCAGCTCTCCTGCCACACCCACGGGCGACTATTCGGTACTGGCGACTTTTACGACTACACAGCAGGTATTAGCACTAAATCGTCAGAATGTACATTTATCACCGTGGACTGCATTGGCAGCATTGCCGTTTGGGCTGCTGTGGTTTGGCCGCGGCCGCAGAAGAACATCTCATGGTTGTTGGCTCGTACTGTTTGCGTTGCTGTTTATTCTGTCGCTGGCGGGTTGTGGCAGCAGCTCAATTACTTCTTCTTCTACTTCTTCTTCCACCACAACGACGATTACGGCCCAATCGTCGTTGCCCATTACGTTAACGATGGTAGACGACGACTAAAGTCTTATCTCGTTCAGATCCCGGAGAAGGTTTCGGCTTGTCGAGCCTTCTCCGGACCGTTACGCTGGATTTAGCGTAGCTGCCGTCGGATAGAACTCTGGGATGGCGCGGCTGGCGGGCTAGCCCATGGCCTGAATCTGCCCTTCGATCTGGGTCAGCGCGGCCTCCAGGGCGGCGCGGCGGGCGGGTTGCGTCGTTGTTAGCGACAAAATATTGATTCGCTGCAAATTGAGCGCCTGTTTCCGGCGTTCCCTCACCGTGCGAAGCTGTTCCGTCAGCCGTCGCTCGTCTTCGCTGATAAAGCCGCTGCCGGAGTCCCCGGCGAGCGTTCTGTGCTCGCTGGGGTGGCTGCCGATGTCCACCACCGGCTGCTTGAGAGTTTTTGCCATCTGATCCTCCATGGGGATTTACTTTCAGGAACCACGCGACCTATCTTCATTCTACGAGGGTTTGGCCGCATTGCGTCCCGCGCAATCGGGTCCGCTCCTTCGGCAAGAGATAGAATGGCCTATGCGCGCTTGGCAGATTTCATCGTTTGGCGTTGATTCTTTGGAGCTTGTGGAGCGGCCTACGCCCTCGCCGGGTTTCGGCGAAGTGCTGGTCGCGGTGCGCGCGATTTCTTTCAACTATCGCGATCTGCTGCTGGTGAAGGGTCTCTACAACCCAAAACTGAAATTGCCGCGCATTCCCTGCTCCGACGGCGCGGGCGAAGTGGCGGCCGTGGGCGAAGGCGTAACCGCGTGGAAGCCCGGAGACCGCGTGGCCGGCATCTTCATGCAAAACTGGCTCGACGGCGCGCTCACTCCAGTCAAAGCCAGGGGCGCGCTGGGCGGAGACATCGACGGAACTCTGGCCGAGTACATCGTCCTCCATGAGACCGGGCTGATTTCGCTGCCCGAACACCTCAGCTATCAGGAAGCCGCTACGCTGCCCTGTGCGGCAGTTACCGCCTGGAACGCGCTGAGCGCCGGCGAACTGAAGCCGGGTGCGACGGTGCTGGTTCAGGGAACCGGCGGAGTCTCGATCTTTGCCATTCAATTTGCGCGGCTCAGGGGGGCGCGTGTGTTGGGCATATCCAGCAGCGATGAGAAGCTGGAGCGCGCCCGTTCGCTGGGTCTGGATGAGGGCTTGAACTACCTGGACAAGCCCGATTGGGACCGCTGGGTGCTGGAGCAGACCGGCGGCGAAGGCGCGGACCTGGTAGTGGATGTAGGCGGCATGGGCACGTTGCCGCGCTCGCTCAGGGCCATTCGCATCGGCGGCACGGTGGCTCTGGTGGGCGTGCTCTCCGGACCCTCGGAGGCTTTGTCCATCAGCACCATCCTCCATAAACAGGTCCGCATTCAGGGCATCTACGTGGGCTCGCGCAAGGACTTCCTGGAGATGAATAAAGCCATCTCCCTGGCCGTGCTGCGCCCGGTCGGTGAGGAGTTCCACTGGACCCAGGCGCGGGAGGCGCTGGCGCGGATGGAAGAGGGCAGCCACTTCGGCAAGCTGGTGCTGACGGTAGAGTAGAAAGCCGGCCGGATCGCCGCCGATCAGCAATCAGATTCCGACCAAGAAGAACGTTGAACATCTCCTCATGGATGAACTCTGCTCTTGCTGCTGATAAACTGGCATTCTGCTTTCCGCAAATCCGAAGATCTGAGGACGCACTCCGGCACATGACCTCTCAACTCTCATTCACAGGGTTTGTCTGGAAGAATCTCGGGCGCCGGCGGCTGAGAACTTTGCTGACCCTGTGCGGTATCGGAATGGCCATCGGCGCATTTGTGGTCCTGGTGGGCTTTTCCAACGCATTCGAGCACGAATGGCTGCGCATCTACTCCAGCAGCGGCACCGACATTGCCGTCATTCAACAGACTTTTCTGGATACCTCGGTGGATGAGTCGGCAGTCGCAAAACTGCAGGCGCTGCCCATCGTCCGGCAGGCCACGCCCATGACCTACAACGTCATGGATGTGACCCAGGAGGTCAATGCGCTGGTCTTTGGCTGGAAGGCGGATTCCTACGAGTTCGAATCGCTCCAGTTCCTGTCGGGACGGCCCTTCCGCGACGGTCACGCGGAGGTGATGCTGGGCGAACTTATGGCCGGCAACCTGAAGAAGAAACCGGGCGACACGCTGGTGATTCAAGGCTCTCCCTTCACGGTGGTTGCCGTCTACAAGGGCGGCTCCGCGCTGGAGACCGGCGCGGTCATCCTGCCCCTCGACCAGTTGCAGCAGCTAAGCAGCCAGCAGGGCAAAGTGTCTACGATCCATGTGCGCTTGCGCCCCGCGCCCGCCGGTGAGGTGCAGGAAGAGTATCTGAAGCGCGCTCAGGCGCAAATCGAGGCGGTTCTCCCGGGACTGCGCGCGGTGCCGGCAGCCGAGCGCGCCGGGAACAACCAGTTTGTCCAACTGGCGCACGCCTCGGCATGGGGCACCTCTTTGATTGCCTTGCTGATCGGCATCCTGGGAATCGCCAACACCATGGCCATGTCGGTCTTCGAGCGCACGCGGGAGATCGGCATCCTGCGCGCGCTGGGCTGGAAGCGCCGTCAGGTGATGATCCTCATCCAGCTTGAAGCATCGGTGCTTGGCCTGGGCGGTGGGTTTTTCGGCATCGCTCTTGGATGGTGCGCGCTGCGCCTGCTGGCTGCTCTGCCCCAAACCGCCAGCATCGCCTCGGCGTCCTTTCCTCTGCCTCTTCTGTCGGAAGCGCTGGGCATCGCCGTTCTGGCCGGGCTGATCGCCGGTGCGCTTCCCGCATGGCGAGGCGCGCAACTTTCACCGGTCGAAGCGCTGCGGCATGACTAAGAGACAACCTTCAGCAGTTGATTGAGCCGGCAGCGCACGTATCTTCTCTGACAGCCCGGCAAGTACACAGGCATCACTCTATTTCATGCGAATACCGCTCCCGCCGAAGCCGCCGGACTCTTC
>Ga0326727_10025954_pt1 | contig 10935 bp, 9 predicted proteins | sample MB2enrmetagenome_FD_207643 | JGI IMG/M metagenome (GOLD analysis project Ga0326727, IMG submission 207643) | Lab enriched peat soil microbial communities from McLean, Ithaca, NY, United States - MB29MY | ecosystem: Environmental > Terrestrial > Soil > Wetlands > Peat | place: USA: New York... | reverse complement strand
TTGGGCGTGGCCCACGCCATCGGCTGCTCCTCGGGCACAGACGCTCTCTGGCTGGCTCTGGCCGCCGCAGGAATCACTTCAGGTCACGCCGTCGTCACCACCCCCTTCAGCTTCTTCGCCTCCACGAGCGCTATCCTCCGCGCCGGGGCTCAGCCGCTGCTGGCCGACATCGAACCCGTCACCTTCAACCTCAGCCCCGTCGCCGTCGAAGCCCTCCTCAATGGTCCGCAAGGCGCATCGGTCAAAGCCATTCTCCCTGTTCACCTCTACGGCCAATGCGCCGACTGGACTGCCTTCGACTACCTCGCCAAAGAGCGCAATCTCAAACTCATTGAAGACGCCGCCCAGGCCTGGGGCGCTGATTATCAAGGAGTTAAGGCCGGAGCTTTAGGCGATGCCGCCGCCTTCAGCTTCTATCCCACAAAGAACCTCAGCGCCGCTGGCGACGCGGGGATGGTCACGACCAACTCCGACGAACTGGCCGAGCGCGCCCGCATGTTGCGCCAGCACGGCATGCGCCGCCGCTACCATCACGACGAGACCGGCTGGAACGCCCGCATGGACGGCTTCCAGGGAGCCATTCTTGCAGTCAAGCTCAAGTATGTTGACGGCTGGAATCAGCTTCGGCGCACAGTGGCCAAGCGCTATCACGCCCTCTTTCACGCCGCGGGACTGGTCGAAGCCGGCCCCTATCCCATCCACGGCATCGTCCTGCCGCAGGAGGTGCGCGGCACGCATCACGTTTGGCATCAATACGTGATCCGCATCACCCGCCGCGACGGGCTACGCGCATTTCTGACGGAACGCAAGATCGGCGCGGAGATTTACTACCCCGTCCCGCTGCATCTGCAAGCGGCGCTCAAAGGTCTCGACTATCGCGAGGGCAGCTTCCCCGAGGCCGAACGAGCGGCGCGAGAGGTGTTGGCCCTGCCCATCTTCCCCGAGCTGCGCGAGGACGAGCAGCAGACGGTCGTCAACGCCATCGCCGAGTTTTTAAGCTGAGGGAGGTTCGTACTCTCCTCTGTCTCAGCATTAGCAAAGAAACAACGCTGCATGATTAACCGGATACGCGAAAGTCGTCCGGGTGCATCGGTTCGATATGTGAGTCGATCGCTTCGCGGACGAAAACATCCAGGCTGTCGTTGGGTTTCCAGCCGAGGAGCCGCTTGCTCTGGCTGTTATCGACAAAGGTGCGCATCGCAGAGCTGGCAGCGTCGTGGTAGGTTGGGTAATCGACGGGCTTGCGAGTGAGCAGAGCCTTCAACTGTCCCTTCATCATGCAGTTGGCCGCATAAAAGAAAGGGCTGGAGGAAACACAACGGATGTTGCGTAGGGAGCGCTCGGCGGCAATGGCGGCGTACTCGCGGGCAGAAAGGAAGACATCTCCGGCGAGGTTGAAGGCGTTACCCTCGATTCCGGGAGCGTCGAGGGCAAGCACCATGGCTTGGGCAACGTCCTCGACCAGAACGAACGGCATCTTGTTGCGGCCGTCACCCCAGGCAACAAGGGTGGTTTGCGTAGGCCAACGCCCGATGCCGCCATGGGCTAGACGGCCGCCGCGGCCCACGACCAGGCAGGGACGCATGATAACGACGCCCAGATTGTGCCGGTCGATGTATCCGCGAAGAAGCATCTCGCTCTCTGCTTTTCCGCGGGAATAGTCGTTGCGCAATTCGGGGCGCGGGTCCGGTCCTTCGGTCTCGTAGATTGTGCCGCGCCGGGAAAGATTCAAAGCGTCGCTTGTGCTGGCGTAGACAAGGCGGCGAATACCATGCTGGACACAGGCCTCCGCGACATTTCTGGCGCCGTCGGTATACCGACCCTCAACAGTCAGGTGATAGACGGCTGTTGCGCCTTTGATGACTTCAGCCATGCGAGCCGCATCCAGCACGTCTCCACGCAGAAAGCGGACCCCCGGCTCATCCGGCGCAGCTACGCCGCGGCTGACGATGCGCAATTCGGCAACCTTCCCGCGCAGCATTTTGGAGAGAGTACGGCCGATGAAGCCCGCACCTCCGAGGATGACAACGATATCGCTTTGAGCCATCTTCGCTCCCGGTTCCTTGCTAACCTACGGTCTTCTTGTTGGCGACCGCCATCTCGCAGTAGGCGACTACATCTTTCCCCGAAGATGCATCCTCTTCCACGTTCTTTCCAGAGCGCAATGCATCGTAAAAAGCTGCCATTCCCGGATAGAAGCCATTCGTGATCCTGGCAGGCTTCAGTTTGAGCTTGACCAGATAGTTATCCAGAATGCGCCAGGCTGATTGTCGGAAGATACGCTTCGCATTGCGCGCTCCATCGCGCAGATTCGCCGTGACCGGAAAGGGACTGTTCTCGTGAAAGATGAGCGTGCCGCGCTTCAGATCGGCCAGCGCGCATGCGTCCTGCCCATAGACCCAAACCGTGCACTCCGCATTTCCGCGGCCAGCCGAGAAGAACAAATGCGCGGTGCCACGTTCCGCGACGGCGGCAATTTCCCAAAGTTGATAGAACTTCTTGCCGTTCTCCAATTGCGCCGGCGCAGACGCCAGCGCGGATACCTCAACTGGCTTGCCTAAAAAACGGCGAATGACCGAAAACGGATGCACGCAATACTCGAAAAGGAAAGATTGCGGAGTGGAAAACATAGAGTGGTTGACTTCTTTTATCGGAAGGCTCCCCTCCCCGACACAGAAAGCGATGGAAACATGGTTGATCCTGCCAAATCTTCTGTCTCGGGCTGCCTGTACCATTTCGGAGATAAGAGGATTGCGGGACATATTGTGATTGACGCCAGCCATGAGCCCATGCGCGGCGGCCTCGTCAACCACCAGCTTGCAGTCGCTTGTCGATAGCCCCATGGGCTTCTCGATGTAAACATTTACCCCTGAGCGCAGACACTCCAGTGCAATTGGGATATGGTGCGGCGGTTGCGTCAGAACGTGAACTACATCCAGGCTTTCGCTCGCCAGCATCTCCTGGAGCGACGAATAAACCTTGGGAATGGCATATTGTCCGGCGAGCGATTTTGCTCTCTCGGTCTGGAGGTCGCAGACGGAAACGATCTCTACTTCATCCAACAATCCAAGCGCATCAGCGTGCTCCGGCGCAATCCCGCCCGCGCCGGCAAAACCTACCCGAAACTTGCGTGGGTAAGATAACTTCGTACTCATGGAGTTGAGTATACCATCCCGTGGTATTGGACCACAGCAAGGGTCGCTGTCCCTTTGAAGCGATATTGGGAGTAGGATTTGCCCGACCCTCTAGAGAGAAACGGCCCCCGGGAAGGTTTCCGGGAGCTGTTTGTAATTGCAGGATTCCAGGTCTTAATGTTGAGGTGAACAAAACCGCTTTACGCGCTGAAGAGGAGCACGCCGGCGGCTTTTTCTTCGCTGGCGGTTTCGTCGCTACTGACCGGGCGATAGAAGAGCTGGTCAGTGTCGAGATAGACCTCGAGGAAGGCTGGGCGCTGGGTGATCTGGCCGGCGATCATGGCTTCGCTCAAAGGGTCCTCGATGTAGCGTTGCAGAGCGCGGCGTAAGGGGCGCGCGCCGTAGCTGCGGTCCACGAGAGTTTTATCGAGAATCCACTTCTTGGCTTCCTCGGTGACCGAAATGGTGATGGACTTCTGGGCGAGATTGGCGTTGAGCTGCTGCACCATCAGCTCGACAATCTGGATCAGGTCGGCGTCGGAGAGCGCCTGGAAGATGATGACCTCGTCGAGGCGGTTGAGGAACTCGGGATTGAAGGTCTTTTTGACCTCGCTCCTGACCAACTCCTCGACTTTGTCGCTGACGACGTCGTCGCGGTCGCTGGCAAAGCCCAGGCCCTGCTTCTTTTGCAGGTGGCGCGCGCCGATGTTGGAGGTCATGATGATGATGGTGTTCTTGAAATCGACGGTGTTTCCCAGGCCGTCGGTCAACTGGCCGTCTTCAAAGACCTGCAACAGAATGTTGTAGACATCGGGGTGGGCCTTCTCGATTTCGTCGAGCAGGACGACAGAGTAAGGAGTGCGCTTGACCTTTTCAGTCAACTGGCCGCCCTCTTCGTAGCCCACGTAGCCCGGAGGCGAGCCGATGAGCTTGGAAACCGAAAACTTCTCCATCAACTCCGACATATCGAAGCGGATGAGAGCCTTTTCAGAGCCGAATAAAAAGTGAGCCAGGGCACGGGCCATTTCGGTTTTGCCGACGCCTGTGGGGCCGAGAAATAGAAAACTCCCGATAGGCCGATTGGGCGATTTAAGGCCGGCGCGGGAGCGGCGAATGGCGCGGGCCAGTGCGCCGATGGCCTTCTCCTGGGAGATGATGCGCTTGTGCAGCTCTTCCTCGACGCGCAACAGCTTCTGTGTTTCTTCTTCCTTGATGCTGGTGATGGGCACGCCCGTCCAGCGGCTGACCACGTCTTCAATGTCTTCGCGGGCGACGATGCTGCTGGCGGTGTCATCGAGGTGGTACTTGTCGCGCATGGCGCGCAGGGTTTCGCGCTCCTTGCGCTCCTCGTCAGAGTAGAAGCGAGCCTTTTCAAATTCGTGATTGGCGATGGCCGAGTCCATGCGATGCACGATGAACTTGATGCGCTTCTGGACTTCGGTGATCTCCTCGGGGAGCGAGGTCTGGCGGAGCTTGACGCGCGCGCCGGCCTCGTCGATGAGGTCGATGGCCTTATCAGGCAGGAAGCGGTCCGGAATGTAACGGCTGGAGTGGGAGACGGCAAACTCGACGGCGGCGTCGGTGTAGCTGACGGCGTGGAATTTTTCATAGCGGTCTTTGATGCCGTGGATAATTTTGATGGCTTCGGCCTCCGAGGGCGGAGGGACTTTCACGGCCTGGAAGCGGCGCTCGAGGGAGCGGTCTTTCTCGATGGATTTGCGGAACTCGGCGGGGGTGGTGGCGCCGATGCACTGGATTTCACCGCGGCTGAGCGCGGGCTTGAGGATGTTGGCAGCGTCCAGCGAGCCCTCGGCGGAGCCCGCGCCGACCAGCGTGTGCAACTCGTCGATGAAGACGATGGAGTTCTGGTTTTCCATCAACTCTTTCATGATGGTCTTGAGGCGCTCTTCGAATTGGCCGCGATACTTGGTGCCGGCGACGATGAGCGAAAGATCGAGGCCGAGAATGCGCTTGTCGGCGAGGAAGCTGGGCACCACGCCATCGGCGATACGCTGGGCGAGTCCTTCAACGATAGCCGTCTTACCAACGCCCGGTTCGCCGATGAGGACAGGATTATTCTTGGTGCGGCGGCAGAGAATCTGGACAACGCGCTCCAGTTCGGCGTCGCGGCCCACGAGGGGATCCAGCTGGCCTTCCATGGCTGCCTGGGTGAGGTCGCGGCTGAACTCGCTCAGCAGGCTGGTATCGCGCTGGCGCTGCTGCGGCTGGGCTTTTTCCTGGGTGACGCGGCCCAGCTCTTCGCGAATCTGCACCAGCTTCAGGCCGCGCTCCTGAAGGATTTCCGCGGCGAAACATTTTTCTTCGCGCAGCAGGCCTAGAAGCAAATGTTCGGTGCCGATGTGCTTGTGGCCCAGGCGCTCGGCTTCTTCCGCGGCATAGGCCAGCACCCGCTTGCACTCGTTGGAGAGCGGCAGGTCCACGGAGGTCGAGACCTTTTCGCGGATGGTGGTGTGCGCCTCAATCTGCTTGCGAATCGACTCCACCGAGGCGTGCGAGCGCAGGAAGCGGTTGGTCAACGCCTTGTCTTCGCGCAGCAGGCCGAGCAGCAGGTGCTCGGTCTCGATATAGGGTGAGCCGAATTGGCTGGCCTCATACCGCGCAAAAAAGATCACTCGCCGTGCCTTCTCCGTATAGCGTTCGAACATCATGGCCTCCCGTATTCAAACTTGTTGTAAATAGTTCAAAGTTGCCGCTTGCTGATTAGACTCAGTTCCAGGCCGAAACGGCGCATTTTTGCTCAGTTTTTTGCAGCGCGCGCTCCCGTTTGAGGAGTATACGCCGCCGGCGCCGTCAACGGAGCACGGGAGAGTTTTCCCGCCTCCAGACGCAGGACTCGCGTGGCGCGCGTGGCCAGGTCCATGTTGTGCGTCACCACGATCGAGGTGAGGCCGTGACTCTTGTGCAGCCGCTCGATCAGATCGAAGACGCGGTTGGCGGTGGTCTCGTCCAGGTCGCCGGTGGGCTCGTCGGCCAGCAGCAGCCGGGGATTGTTGACCAGCGCGCGGGCCAGCGCCACGCGTTGCTGCTCGCCGCCGGAGAGCTCGCCGGGCCTGTGGCTGCCGCGATCCCCGAGGTCCACTTCATGAAGCCAGACGGCCGCGGTGTTCAGCGCGGAAGGCCGGCCGACGCCACGGGCCAGCAGCGGCATGGCTACGTTTTCCAGAGCGGTGAACTCCGGCAGCAGGTAATGAAACTGCCAGACATAGCCGATCTCGCGATTGCGAAAGGCCGCAGCCTCCTGCGGCGAAAGCTGGGCGACGTTGACCGAGGCGCAAGTGACTGTGCCAGTGGTAGGAGCATCCAGAGCGCCCAGAATGTGCAGGAGCGTGCTCTTTCCCGCGCCCGACTGGCCGACAATGGCCACCATCTCGCCGGCTTTGACATCCAGGCTGAGGCCCTGGAAGAGGGTAAACGAGCCGCGCGCAGTGGTGTAGGTCTTTTCCAGATTCCGGACCTGAATGATAGGGGGCTTGGCGGTTTTTGCGCGCGACTTCGTCTCCCTCGCAGTGCGGGTGTTCTCTTCGGCAACCGTTGGAGAAGTTTGAGTCATCCGGTTGGTCTTATTTTATCGTGCCGGGGGGTGGATTCCACGCGGGTTGAGTTCCTTTGGTAATAGCGGGATTAATAGGGACAAAGCGCGCAAATAAGGCTACGCATCGGGAGATACGTTTTTTGGCTCAAAATTGGGCTAAAAAGGCCGCAGCTAGCAATTTTCTAGAGGAGAAATCGCGAAACGGGGACCGCAAGGCACGTAATAGGTGTGTATTCATGGCGTTGAGGGCGGAATGGCCGCGGGGCTGAGCCGGGCAATGCGGCCGTTAGGGCCGACGACGAAGGGCAGCGAGAGAGCGTTCCAGTTGCCGTTGTCTAGTGGCTGCCAAGTTTTTCCGTCATCTCGGCTCACATCCGATCCATTGGTTCCTACGGTGATCCAGAGTTTGAGGACTTCGGACCATTGGACGACGGAACGGAAGCCGTGGGGCGGGGTGGTGGAGGCGGTCCATGGCTGGCCACCATCAGAGGACCAGGAGGCAGTGCCGGCTGATTCGTTGGGCTTGAGGTAGTTTCCGCCGACGATGACAAATATCTTGTATCGAGGTGGGTAACCAGCAGCAATTGCGATTTCGGGTCGTGCACCTATCGAAAAGACACCTAAGAATCTGTATTATGACCAAATGAAACCTGCTGTCGATACCATTTGTGTTTGTTGCCATAGAGTACCGCTTCCTCTGGGGAGCAATCATCAACGCAGATCTCCGTCTGCCATCCCGAATACACAAATGAACCATCTGTACCTCCTGAGCCAAACACTACAAGTGCGCCGTGTGCGAAAAGTGAAGAGTTGCTGGCAGCGAAAACTCCCTGAGTGCCCTGCTTCACGCGTAGGCCTTTATTGCTCTGTCTGTACCAATTCTTACCGTAATCGTATGTGTAAAAGATTGAGAACATTCCTTCCACCGGGTCCCCAAGGAGCCAGCCACTGGTCCCGAGACCTTTTCCATCCCAACGCCCCTCAAAGTAGATCGCATCCCAAAACCCATCTTTGTCGGGATTTTTGAAGAGGAATTTCCAGGTGCTACAGCCGTCAGTGGTTTTGTAGAGGCGGGAAAGTTTTCCTTTGCCGCTGGACATGACAATGACGGTGGTTGCGTCCCAAGCCTGCACGCCGCGAAAGTCGAGGGTTGCTCCGTCCTTTTTCGCGTCGGGAATCGCGCACTTCTGCCAATGCGCGCCGCCGTCGATGGTTTTTAGCACCGTACCTCCGATGCCGCTGGCCCAGGCTACCGTGCCGTCCACGGAGTAGATTCCGCGCAGGCCGGCGGTTGTGCCGGAGTCCTGCATCTGCCAGGGCGGAGACGCCGGGGTTTGGGACTGGGAGAAGGCGATTGCCGAGGCGGCGAAGAGCAGGATGAGTTGCAGCGCGCGCATGGCTGGAAGTATAACGGCGCGGCTTGCGATCACGCTATAGGCGTGCGGCAGATCACAAGATAAGGGGAAGAAACAATATACAAATTGATAATATCTCGTGAAAATATTTTGGCATCTTTCTGTCTTGGCGCTGGCGGCGGCGCTTCTGTCCAGTGCGTGCGCTGCTTCGGCGCAGGAGTCGCATTACGAGCGATTCCGTGAGCACAATGCGCGGATGACGGCCCTTCAGCCGTCATGGGCGAGTCCACTGATCCAGTCGGATGCGCGGCTGGCACAGGCTGTGCGCTTGTCCTTCTCCAACTTCCGGAGCGCGGCCGGCACGCTAACAACCAACTACGGCAACTACCACATGCTGGGCTTGCTTATCGGCGATCGCGTGCAGGCAAACCTGATTGCGCCACCTTACGTGCAGAACAACTCCGTCACCGCGAAAGACGAATTCGGCGATACGCAGTTGGAGACGAAGGTCCGCGTGGCCAGCGGCAACGCCGAGCATGGCAACTACGTGGTGACAGGTAAGCTGACCTGGGACATCGCAACGGGCAGCCACAAGAACGGCGCGGCCACCAGCTACCTGGAGCCAACCCTGCTTGCGGGGCGCGTATGGGGATGCTTTAACGTGCAGACGGCACTGAGCGGCGAATTGCCCAGCGGAAAGTTCGCGTTGCAGGGAAGGCAGATTGAATGGGATTTAACCGGGCAACTGCACACCCTGAAAAATCTGTGGCTGGACGCGGAGAACAACGCCAACTTCCGAATTGGCGGACCATACGGCGGCAAGATGCAGAATTTTGTTACCCCGGCGGGCTTCTACGCGCTGCGACGCAAGGAATGGAAGCCGGCACACGCAATTTATGCGCTGGGCGCAGGGATGCAGATCGCCACTTCAGGCTTTCATCTCTACAATCACAACCTGGTCGCGGAAGCGCGGATCATGTTTTAAGAAAATATTATTTGAAGGACAGGTGCGCACGAAGGCCTCGCGGACGAGTTGTGTCTGCTCCGCAATTTTTTCAGTAGGCAGTCTTGTTGGGCGAGACGATCCAGGCGGCGAAGCTGGACCAGGCTTCATCGCCGAGCAGTTGCGTGGCGCGCAGCTTGCGGGCGGATTGATCTTTGCGCAGCTCATCGTAGAGAAAGGCGTCGTCGAAGCCGGCGCGGGCTGCGTCGGCGGCGCTGGCTCCGTAGTAGACGGCGTCAATCCGCGCCCAGTAGGCGGCGGCCAGGCACATGGGGCAGGGCTCGCAACTGGTATAGAGCGCGCATCCGGCCAGCGAAAAGCTTCCCAGAGTTTTCGAGGCCGCGCGGATGGCGTTCACTTCACCGTGCGCGGTGGGGTCGTTCGCGGCGGTCACGGTGTTGACGCCCTCGCCCACGATGCGGCCGTCGCGCACAATGACGGCGCCAAAAGGCCCGCCCGCTCCGCGTAGCACGTTGTCGGTGGCCAGCGCGATGGCGCGGCGCAAAAACTCGGGATTTGCCGGTGACGGCATTGCTGACTTGCTCCAAGATTCCCTGGGAGGCGAAAGTAAAAATATAGCACAGGCGAAGAGGCAGGGAATAGTGAACAGTGAACAGGGAATAGCCTAAAATTTTGTTATGGCTGCTGTTTGCTCTTCGCTTGAAGATTTGAATACCCGCATCATTGCCTGCAAGCGCTGTACGCGGCTGCGCAAATATTGTGCCGAGGTGGCGCGGGTCCGCAAGCGTGCCTATGCCGAGTGCGAGTATTGGGGCAAGCCGGTGCCCTCGTTCGGCGACCCGAAGGCGCGCGTTCTGGCGTTGGGGCTGGCTCCGGGCGCGCACGGGTCCAATCGGACGGGGCGGATCTTCACTGGCGACGGCTCGGGATATTTTTTCTACCCGGTGCTGCATGAGGCCGGCTTTGCCTCTCAGGCCAGGGCAGTGAGTCGCGATGACGGCATGAAGCTCACCGATTTGTGGATCAGCGCCGTGGCGCGCTGCGCTCCACCGGGCAACAAGCCCACGACGGATGAACTACGCAACTGTGCTCCTTTTCTCGACGAGGAGATTGGTCTGCTCAAGAATCTGCGCGTGGTGGTTTGTTTGGGCAAGATAGCTTTCGACGGTTTTCTGGCCCACGCGCGGCGCAGCGGGATGATTCCATCGCGGGCTGGAATGAACTTTGCTCACGGCGCGGAGTTTACTTTGCCCAATGGATTGGCGGTGATAGCCAGCTATCATCCCTCGCAGCAAAATACCAACACCGGCAAGCTAACGCGGCCTATGCTGCTGGGGATTTTTCAACGGGCAAGGGAACTGGCGGGGTTGGGCTGAGCCGGGCGTAAACTGGGAGGCGTGATGGACAAGATTAAAAATCAAATTCTCAAGGAATTGCTTCCGGCGGAAAAGGACGTTGCGCCGGTGACGAGCGCGAAGGCTGGAAAAGAGAGGCCGGCGTTACGATTGGACCACTGGACCTCAGCCGTTCTATTGGAGCGGGCGGCTTACCTGCACAAGCTGGCCAGGCAGGGCGACGGATCGGCGGGCGAGACGCTGAAGGAGTATCCGCGGCACTGCGCCATGCTCTCGTTTCGCAGCCGCGACGGCGAGGCAGAGATTCATGAAAACTTTGCCGATGTGTTTTACGTGCTCGAAGGGCGCGCTGCGCTGGTGACTGGCGGCACGGTGGCGGGCGCGCGATTGACGAAGCCGGGCGAGACGCGCGGGATCTCGATTGAAGGCGGAGTGCGGCAGGAGCTGCGGGCGGGCGATGTTGCGCACGTGCCGGCGGGCTTGCCGCATCAGATGCTGGTGGCCGGCGAGCAGACGGTAACTTGCCTGGTGCTGAAGGTGCAGGAGAATCCGTAGGGCGGCTCAAAACCGAGAC
>Ga0326727_10025953_pt1 | contig 10935 bp, 4 predicted proteins | sample MB2enrmetagenome_FD_207643 | JGI IMG/M metagenome (GOLD analysis project Ga0326727, IMG submission 207643) | Lab enriched peat soil microbial communities from McLean, Ithaca, NY, United States - MB29MY | ecosystem: Environmental > Terrestrial > Soil > Wetlands > Peat | place: USA: New York... | reverse complement strand
AACATGCCCTACGAGCCTATGAACCGCAGCGAATTGATCCAGCGCAGGCGTCGCCAACGACGCGCAACTTCTGGGCCGCACATCGGAAAATGGACCCTTCGGTTGGGGGCCGGTTGTTTGCTGGCGATCCTGGCCTTTTTCGGCTTCCTGTTTTTTGGCGCCGCTGCCTCGCTCGCCGGTGTGTATGCCTATTTCGCGCAGGGCTTGCCTGACCCCAGTGCTATCCAGACCCAACAATCTACGTACCAGACCGTCAAGATTTACGATCGCACAGGCCAGCATCTGCTCTACGAATCGATCGATCCCCGTCCTTTCCGAGGCGACCGCACCTATCTGACCATCGATCAGATACCCATCCTGGCGCGTGAGGCGACCATTGCCCTCGAAGACCGCAACTTCTACACCAATCTCGGTGTCAACTTCAGCGGCCTCGGACGCGCCCTCATCAATGATCTGCGCGGCAATGCCGTGCAGGGCGGCAGCTCTATCACCCAACAGCTGGTCAAGCTCACCTTGATCGACCCCAAAGACCGCTACCGCCCGCTGGTTTCCCGCAAGATCCGGGAAGTGATCATGGCCCTGGATATCACCCGCAAGTACCCGGGCAAGCAGGGCAAGGATCAGATCCTGGAGTGGTATCTCAACCTGATCTCCTATGGCAATGCGGCCTATGGCATCGAGGCCGCCTCCCAGGTCTATTACAACAAGCCGGTGTCTGAACTGAGCCTGGACGAGATCGCCGTGCTGGCGGCCATCCCGGAATATCCGGGTTTGAATCCCTTGCAGGCGCCCGCCGACGCTTATAGTCGCCAGCGCGCCGTGCTTCAGGCCATGGTGGATAGCGGCTATATCACGGACGCGCAGGCACAGAAGGCCACCCGCTATTTCAACACGCCTTTGCTCAACGATCTCGTTGGGCAGGGCTTGCTGACGGACCAGGATCTGCCGCTGGTGGCGACGGGCGACCGGCCCGCCACCGCCCGGGCGCTCAACGCGATGGTCAAGGCCGGCATGCTCACCCAGGCCGAGGCCGATGCCGCCAAGAAACTGACCACGACGCTGTGGCAATACACGCGGGAAAGCGCCGAGCAGCGCTATCAGATCCCGCCTGACGCGCCGCATTTTGCGCTCTATGTCCTGAACCAGATCGAGCAAAAGTACAACACGGCCGAAGACCCTTATTACATCTGGGAGAACGGCCTTCAGGTCTACACGACGCTGGACTGGAACCTGCAGGTATATGCGGAATGCGTAGCGCGCAGCCATATCGCTTCCGTGCAGATGAAGCAACCCAAGCCGTGCCAGGGAGGGCTGCAGAACCTGCCTACCATCCCGCAATTGCTGGCTCCCGGCCAGCAGTACGATCATCAGATGACCAACGCGGCCGTGGTTGCCATCCGCCCGCCGACCGGCGAGGTGCTCGCTATGGTCGGCAGCCTGGACTATTTTGACGACAGTATCGACGGCCAGGTCAACGTCGCCGTCTCGCCGCGGCAACCCGGCTCCTCGTTCAAGCCCTACACCTACCTGACGGCTTTCGAGTCGGGCAATTATTCACCATCGACCTTTGTGATGGACGTTCGCACCGTGTTTCCCGACGCGGTCAATGGGCCTTACGTGCCTGAGAACTACGATCGCACCTACCACGGCCCGCAGATGCTGCGCTGGGCGCTGCAACGCTCCTACAACATCCCCGCCGTCTGGCTCATGAGCCAGGTCGGAGTGGGCAACGTCATCAGGACTGCCCGCAAAGCCGGGGTCAGCAGCCTCGACAAAGAGCTCAGCTACTATGGCCTGGCGCTGACGCTGGGCGGCGGCGAGATCACGCTGTTGGACCACACTTATGGATATAGTGTATTCGCCAACGGCGGCATCATGGCCGGGCAACCGGTTCCAGACGACGAGAAGCGGCCCGGCTACCGGGACCTCGACCCGGTCTTCGTGCTCGAAGTGCGCGACAAGGACGGCAACACCCTCGAGCGCTACGATAAGCCGACCACCGAGCGCGTGTTCGATCCGGCGCCCGTTTACATGCTCAACAATGTGCTCAGCGACCCCAGCCCTCGCCCGATCGCTTTCGGCTCGTACGCCGATTACCTCGTTCTGCCCGACCGGCCGGTGGCTGCCAAGACCGGCACGACCAACGACTACAAGGATGATTGGACGCTGGGCTACACGCCGCAGCTCGTGATCGGGGTGTGGACGGGGAACAGCGACGATCACCCGATGGCCCAGTCGACAGGCTCCCTGGGCGCGGCGCCGATCTGGCACGCCATCATGGTGAAGGCGATGGCTGGCCAACCGGTGGAGACCTGGCAGGAACCGCCCGGCATCCAGCACGCCACGGTCTGTGTCCCGTCGGGCCTGCTGCCCACCCCTGACTGCCCGCAGACGACCGATGACATCTTCCTGACCGGCCACACGCCAACTCAGAAAGATGACATGTTCCAGGGCTTCGAGATCAACAAAAACAACGGTAAGCTGGCATCGCCTTGCACGCCGCCGGATGCGGTCGTGCGTCAGGTCTACCAGATCTTTCCTCCCAGCGCGGCCGACTGGGTCCGCACGCAGAAGGACTTGCCGCAGCCGCCCACAGATGAGGATGGCCCGTGCAGCGCGGTGGCGGCCTCGACGGGCGACGTGGCGATCACCGGGCCGATCATGGGCGGCTCGGTGCGCGGGACCGTGCCGATCACCGGCACGGCGCGCGGGGCTAACTTCCGCGCTTATACGCTGGAAGTGGCGTCGCAGAGCAAACCTGACGAGTGGACGCCGATCGGTGGCGCACACAACAACCAGGTGACCAACGGCTTGCTGGAGATATGGAACACCGCCGGCTTCGACGGCCTTTATCACCTGCGCCTGACGGTGACGAAGAACGATGGCAGCGTCGAAACGACGGATACCCAGGTCGTCGTCGACAATGAAGCGCCCAAGGTGAAAATCATCCACCCGCAAAAGGATGACTCGGGCAAAGACCCCGAATACGTGATGGAAGAGGACGAGGTCGTCAATATCACGGCCGACGCCACGGATACCTGGGCGATGGACAGGGTGGAGTTCTATCTCGACGGCAAGATGATCGGCGAGACGTCCCTCGCGCCCTACAGCATCGCCTGGACGATCACGATGGTCGGCGACGGCCCCGAGACCCATACGATCACGGCGAAGGCGTATAACAAGGCCGGCAATTCGACCCAGAGCGACCCGGTGACGTTCATCGTCAAGCACCAGCCCCCGGACACGCCGACGCCGACGCCGACAGCCACGCCGGCACAGTGAACCGGCTGCAAGACGAGCGATGCCTCACATCCTGCTTACGAATGATGACGGATACCAGTCGCCGGGGCTCAAGGCCCTGGCCCGCGCCATGGCCCGGGTGGGTCAGGTGACGGTCTTCGCGCCTGACCACAACTGGTCGGCGGCCGGACACACCAAGACGATGCATAAGCCGCTCCGGATCGACCAGGGGCACACCGAAGACGGTTTGCCCCTCTTCATCACGACGGGCACGCCGTCAGACTGCGTGGGCCTGGCGCTGCTCGGCGTCGTGCCCCAGCGCCCTGACCTGGTGGTGTCGGGCATCAACCTGGGAGGGAACCTGGGAGAAGACATCACCTACTCGGGCACGGTCGCCGGCGCCATGGAAGCGGCTGTCGCGGGGCTGCCGGCCATCGCCGCTTCCCAGGAACTTCCCCAGGACGGCGATGCCGATTTCGAGTTCGCGGGGCGCGTCGTGGCTGCCGTAGCCGCGCACGTGTTGGAGCGTGGCATGCTCCCCGGCGGGCTGCTCAACATCAACCTTCCGGCGTTGCCCGGCCACGCGGTCCGCGGCATTCAGCTGACGCGGCTCGGTCGCCGGGTCTACCGCGATATCCTGATCGAGCGCCTGGACCCCCGCGGCCGGCCGTATTACTGGATCGGCGGCGACCCACCTGCCGGCGAGCCCGAGGCAGGCACTGATCTCGGCGCTCTGGCGCACGGTTACGTCTCGGTCACACCTTTGAACATGGACATGACCGATCGCACTCAGCTGGCCGAACTGGCCCACTGGGACCTGCATCTGCCAGATGGGCGGGCATAGACATGAGCTTCAAGCCTTGCGACTACCCTGACCGCTGGAAAGGCATCCTCTTCGTCCTCGGCCTGCTCTTGCTGGATGCCCTCTTCGTGCGTGTGGCCTTCGCCCTTGGCCCGGACGCCGGCAGTTACCTTCTGGGCCTGTGCGTTCTCGCCAGTCTCCCTGTGCTGATTTATGTAGGCTATCGCACCCATGGCGCTTTTGCTCTTGAATACTGGGTCGAGCGAGACGGTGTGACCGTTGTTTGGGGGACGATGCGCCAGGTCGTGCCGATGGGAGAGATCCTCCGTATCCAGCAGGGAGCGGACCTTGCCAACGGGGCGCCGCCCCGGCCCTGGCATTTTCCCTGCCCCGATTGCCGATGGATGGCCAGCAAGCAGTTGGGCCGCGTGCGGAGCTACGCGACCCGCCCCTTGCCTGAGCAAGTTATCCTGGTCACTGCCAGCGGCAACTATGGGCTCTCGCCATCCGATCCGGATGCTTTCATCCACGCCCTGCAGGAACGCTATCGTCTGGGGATCGCGCACCCGCTGCAGGCGCAGGTGCAGCGGCCCCCCCTCTGGACGTGGGCGCTCTGGCGTGACCGCCAGGCCCTGGCGCTCATCGGCCTGGGCCTCGCAGGCGTGTTGCTGCTGTTTGGCGCCTTGTGTTTCCGGTTCCCGGCGCTCTCGGCAAACCTGCCGCTGCACTTCGACGCCAACGGCCTGCCCGACCGCATTGCCGGCAAGGCGGAGCTGTTTGCGCTGCCCCTGATTGGCCTCTTCGCCTGGGGCGCCAACGTGGCAGCCGGTATATTGATCTATCGCCAGGTGCAGCGCCAGGGCGCCTATCTGCTATGGGGCGGCGCGGTGGTCGTAGAGATCATCGCGGGCTTCGCGTTGAGGAACCTGATGCGTTGGTAGCATCGCACGCGGCATGTTGAGGGACCCCGCGAATTCGCCAGCGCTTTCCCCCTGCGGGGACTTCGGGGTCAAACTGCGGCAAAAAGAGGGAATAGAGTGATCGTGAGCACGGCGAACGAACCATCGCCCACGCGCATGGCCACGCCACAACCGGTGGAGGAGGTGCTGGCAAGCATCATCATCCCGGCTTACAATGAAGAGTCGCGCCTGCCAAGGTCGTTGAGCAAAGTGGTAGAGTACGTGCAGAGCCGGCCGGTTTGCATGGAAGTGCTGGTGGTGGAGAACGGCAGCCATGACCGCACGACGGCGATCGCCGAGGACTTCGCAGGTCGCTACCCTTTCATCCACGTGTTGCACAGCGCCAAAGGGAAGGGCGCGGCCGTGCGGGCCGGGATGCTGGCTGGGCGAGGCCGCTACCTCTTCATGTGTGATTCCGACCTGTCCATGCCGATCGCCGAGCTCGGCAAATTCCTGCCGCCCGCGCTGGATGGCTACGATGTGGCCATCGGCATGCGCGAAGGGCCGGGAGCCCACCGCTATGGCGAACCGGCCTACCGGCATCTCATGGGGCGGGTCTTCAACCTGATCGTCCGCGGGCTGGCCATCCCGCAGTTCCCGGATTCACAGTGCGGATTCAAGAGTTTTCGGCGCGAGGTGGCCCTCGAGATCTTTGCCGACCTGACCACGCTCGGCTGGAGCTTTGACGTCGAAGCGCTGTTCATCGCCTTGCGCCGGGGCTATCGGGTGGTCGGCGTGCCCATCGATTGGTACTTCGACGGCGATAGCCGGGTCAGCGCGGCCCGCGACACGCTGCGTATGCTGCGCGAGGTGCTGCAGATCCGCCTGAACGGCTGGCGCGGCGTTTACGAACGGCCCCGCGCTGCCGGCTGAGCGCTCAGCATGCACCGGAAGGTAGCGCACCCTCCTACAAGCTTGCCCCGCGACGCAATGGTCCCTCTCACAAATCGCTAACGCCTCGCCAACGCATTTCTAACGCGGATAGGGCATACTGGATGCTGGAACGGGTTCGAAAGCGGGGCTTCCCTGAGGGGAGAGCCTCGACGATGTGTTTAAGTGAGCATCATTGGAGAAGGATCATGCGTTTAGACCGTTATACTCAACGAGCACAGGAAGCCGTCCTCGCTGCCCAGGAGGCGGCCACCCAATACAATCACGGGCAAATCGAGCCGGCCCATCTGCTTCTGGCGCTTTTAGCACAGCCGGAAGGGGTTGTGCCCGAGATCATCCAGCAGATGGGGCTCAATCCGCAAACGCTGCAAAGCCAGGTCGAGGCCGACTTGGCGCGCCGGCCGAAGGTTTACGGCTCGAACGTGCAGCCGGCGTTGAGCGGCACCTTGAACCGCCTCCTGCAAGATGCCTATGCCGAAGCCAACGCCATGCACGACGATTACGTCAGCACCGAGCATTTTCTCCTGGCGCTGGCCGGCAAGGAAGGCGACGAGGCGCAAAAGTTCCTGGCTCGCCAGGGCATCACTCGCGACAAGATCCTGGCAGCCCTGACGGCCATCCGCGGCTCGCAGCGGGTAACCAGCCAGAACCCTGAGGGTACCTACAAGGCGCTGGAGAAGTACGGCCGCGATCTGACGCAGGCTGCCCGCCAGGCGAAACTGGACCCCGTTATCGGGCGCGATGAAGAGATACGCCGCACGATCCAGATCCTGAGCCGGCGCACCAAGAACAACCCGGTGCTGATCGGCGAGCCAGGTGTGGGCAAGACTGCCATCGTCGAGGGCCTGGCACAGCGCATCGTCCGTGGCGATGTGCCCGAAGGCTTGAAAGACAAGCGGGTGGTCGCGCTGGATATGGGCGCGCTGGTAGCTGGCGCCAAGTACCGCGGCGAGTTCGAGGAGCGGCTCAAGGCGGTCCTGAAGGAAATCTCGGAGTCGGCCGGACAGGTCGTCCTGTTTATCGACGAGTTGCACACCGTGGTGGGCGCAGGCGCAGCCGAGGGCGCCATGGACGCCAGCAACATGCTCAAGCCGATGCTGGCGCGCGGCGAACTGCATGCCATCGGCGCGACCACGCTGGACGAATTCCGCAAGCACATCGAGAAAGACCCGGCCCTGGAGCGGCGCTTCCAGCCCATCCTCGTAGACGAGCCTTCCGTCGAAGATACGGTATCCATTCTGCGCGGGCTCAAGGAACGCTATGAAGTGCATCACAACGTGCGCATCACGGACGCGGCGGTGATCGCCGCCGCCATGTTGTCGCAGCGCTACATCGCCGACCGCTTCCTGCCCGACAAAGCCATCGACCTGATCGACGAGGCTGCCAGCCGGCTGCGCATGGAGATCACCTCCGACCCGGCGGAGCTGGATGAGATCAAGCGCCGCTCCGTCCAACTCGAGATCGAGCGCCAGGCGCTCAAACGCGAGAGCGACGAAGCCAGCAAGGCGCGCCTGGCAACGCTGGAACGCGAGCTGGCGGATCTGCGCGAGGAGGAGAGCGCGCTCAGCGCGCGGCTGAAGAGCGAGCGCGAGCTCATCGCTCGCGTGGCCGACCTGAAGCAGCAGATCGAGGGGACACGGGTCGAGATCGACGACGCCCAGCGCCGCCTGGATTACGCCCGGGCGTCAGAGCTGCAATATGGGAAGCTGGTCGAGCTGGAGCGGTCGCTCAAAGGGGCCGAGGCGAGTTTGCAAGAGATGCAGGGGCGCGGCATGCTCTTGAAGGAAGAAGTGGGCGCCGAGGATGTGGCCGAGGTCGTGGCCTCCTGGACCGGTGTGCCGGTCAGCAAGTTGCTCGAGGGCGAGATCGAAAAGCTATTGAAGATGGAAGAGCGGCTGCACCAGCGCGTCGTGGGCCAGGATGAGGCCGTGCAGGCTGTGGCCAACGCTGTGCGCCGCTCACGCGCCGGGCTGCAAGACCCGAACCGCCCCATCGGCAGCTTCGTCTTCCTTGGGCCGACCGGGGTGGGCAAGACGGAGCTGGGCCGTGCCCTGGCCGAGTTCCTGTTCGATGACGAAAACGCCATGGTGCGCATCGACATGAGCGAATACCAGGAACGGCACACGGTCAGCCGGCTCATCGGGGCGCCGCCCGGCTACGTGGGCTACGAGGAAGGCGGCCAGCTCACGGAGGCCGTGCGGCGGAAGCCCTACAGCGTGGTGCTGTTCGACGAGATCGAGAAGGCGCATCGGGAGGTATTCAACACATTGCTGCAAGTGCTGGACGATGGCCGGCTGACCGACGGCCACGGGCGGACGGTGAACTTCCGCAATACCGTCATTATCATGACCAGCAATATCGGCAGCCAGTACATCAACGATCCGGGCCTGACGGCCGAGCAGCGTTCGGAGCGGGCCATGGGCGCCTTGCGCGAAGGCTTTCCGCCCGAGTTCATCAACCGGGTCGACGATATCATCGTCTTTCGCGCGCTGACCCGGACGGACCTGGTGCAGATCGTGGACATCCAGCTGTTGCGCATGCACAAGCTGCTGGCCGAGCATGGGTTGAAGCTGCGCATGGCCGACCGGGCCAAGAATTTCCTGGCCGAGGTGGGCTATGACCCCACCTACGGCGCCCGGCCGATCAAGCGGGCCATCCAGCAGTACGTGCAAGACCCGCTGGCGCTAGAGATGTTGCAGGGACAGTTCGGCTCGGGCGACACTATCGTGGCGGATGTGGCCGCGGGCGGCGGCAAGCTGGTCTTCTACAAGGAGGTCGTGGCCGAGCCTGTCGCGGCGTGACGTTCCCATCGGATTGCTGACGCAGGTCATGGTCACCTTGGCGCCGGCGTGCTATGGTACAGAGATCAAACCGCCCGCAGGGCGGGCTGGAACACCGACGCGGAGGTTCCGAATGGGGACAACGGATGCTACTTTGGAAGCGATGAAGCTGGCGCACCGGCGGCTGGCGGAGTACCAATACGCGGTGCCCAAAGTGCACCGTGGCTACGCAGGCCAAACTCTGTACGTAAACGTGGGGAACGGGCAGATCGAGGCCCGGCCCGTGACCGAGGAGATGAAGCGGGTCTTCGTCGGCGGCAAGGGTTTCGGTCTCTGGCGGCTCTGGCAGGCAGTGACGAGCCAGACCCACTGGGATGATGCTGAAAACGAGATCGTGATCACCACCGGCCCGATCTGCGGTACCCCTGCTTATCCCGGCACGGGGAAATCGCTCGTGGTAGCTATCTCGCCCCTGACCGAGATCGTCGTCGACTCCAATGTGGGCGGCTACTTCGGCCCGTTGCTGAAGTTCTCCGGCTGGGACGCGCTCGAGGTGCAGGGCAAAGCCGAGCGCGACGTGATCGTCTTCATCGACGGCGATGCAGGGCAGGTCTTCATCGACGAGGCGCCGCTGGAGGCGGTCAACACCTACGAGGTGGCCGTCCAGCTCACCGAGATGTATGCCCGCGATGATGCCGATCGGCGGAACATCTCGGTGGTCTCTGCTGGCCAGGGCAGCGAACACACGCGCATCGGCTGCCTGAACGTGAGCTGGTTCGAGCCACGCCGGGGCATCGTGCGCGTCAAACAGGCGGGGCGCGGCGGGCTGGGCACGCTGCTGCGCGACAAGCGCGTGAAGGCCATCGTCTGCCGCTACACCGGCATCAAGGCCGATTCCAATGGTCCGGCCGACATGGCCCGCATCCGCAAAGTGGGCCAGCGCATCAATCGCGAGATCAATGAGCTGGACGACCAGCAGAACCGCATGCGGCGGGTAGGCACGGCGCACCTGGTCGAGATCATGAACGACTACGATCTGCTGCCGGTCAAAAACTACCGTTTCGGCGCGCACGAGGATGCCAGGCTGATCGACTCCAAGGTATGGGATGGGCTGTTCACGCAGGGCATCCTCGACTCTTGTTTCTATGGCTGCACGATGGCCTGTTCGAAGGGCGATGACAAGGTCTGCCTGCGGACCGGCCCGTGGCAGGGGAAATGCGTGTCGGTAGACGGCCCCGAGTACGAGACCGTCGCCGGCTGCGGCTCCAATCTGGGCATCTTCGACCCGCAGCCCATCCTGGAGCTCAACTTCTATTGCGATCATTACGGCATAGACTCGATCTCGTTCGGCACGCTCACGGCTTTCGTCATGGAATGCTACGAGGCTGGCGTGCTGGACCTGGCGAAGACGGGGGGGCTGGACCTGCACTTCGGCAACGCCGCCGCGGCGCTGGAACTGCTGCACCGCATGGCCAGAGGCGAGGGGTTCGGCCTGATCGCCGGCCTGGGCACCCGCCGCATGAAGGACTACTTCGCGGCGCACTTCGGCGCCGACCGGGCTTTTCTGGAAGACATCGGCATGGAAGCCAAGGGCATGGAGTACTCCGAATACGTCACCAAAGAGAGCCTGGCGCAACAGGGCGGCTATGGCCTGGCCAACAAAGGCCCGCAGCACGACGAAGCCTGGCTGATCTTCATGGATATGGTCAATAACCAGATCCCCACGTTCCAGGACAAGGCCGAGGCGCTGCATTACTTCCCGATGTGGCGCACCTGGTTCGGCCTCAACGGGCTGTGCAAGCTGCCCTGGAACGACATCGAGCCGGCTGACAACGCTTCGACCTCCGAGCCGGCGAAGGTGCCTGAGCATGTGGACAACTATGTGGCTCTCTTTTCGGGCGTCACAGGCCAGGAAGTGACGAAAGATGACCTGATCACCATGTCGGAGCGGGTCTACAACTTCCAACGCATGTTCAATCTGAGGCTGGGCGGCGGGACGCGCGCGCACGACCGCATCCCCTATCGCTCGCAAGGGCCGGTGACGGTCGCCGAGTACGAGAGCCGGGCTGAACGTTACGATAAGCAGCTGCGCGAGAACCTGGCGCTCGACCCTTCTGCCATGACCACGCTCGCGAAGGTCGTCGCCCTCAAGGCCCACCGGCAGGCGCAGTACCAAAAGCTTTGCGATGCCGTCTACCGCCGGCGCGGCTGGGATTCCGACGGCGTCCCGACCCTGTCGAAGCTGCACGAGCTGGGCATCGAC
>Ga0326727_10025951_pt1 | contig 10936 bp, 9 predicted proteins | sample MB2enrmetagenome_FD_207643 | JGI IMG/M metagenome (GOLD analysis project Ga0326727, IMG submission 207643) | Lab enriched peat soil microbial communities from McLean, Ithaca, NY, United States - MB29MY | ecosystem: Environmental > Terrestrial > Soil > Wetlands > Peat | place: USA: New York... | reverse complement strand
TATCCGCCGCTGCCGTGGATCGGGGCGCGCTTCAAGTTCGAGGTGCGCGAGAAGGACGGAAACAAGTGCCTTGTCAAGACGATTGACAATCCCTTTTTCCAGCGCGCCACCGTTTTCATGGGCGCGCCGGACCTGAAGAATTATACGATCCAAGCCGACGTGATGAGCGACGGCAACAAACGCAAAATGTCCACCGTCGGCGTCATCAACCAGCGTTACCGCATTTGCCTCAAAGGCAACGAGCAGGTTTTGGAAACCACTTCCAATGAGCAACTGCTGTGCGTGCGCGCGCCTTTTCACTGGGAAGCCGGCGCCTGGTACACCGTCAAGGGGCGGGTGGACGTGGCGGCGGACGGATCGGGGGTCATTCGGGGCAAGGCCTGGAAGAAGGGCGAACCCGAACCGGCCGCGTGGACGAGCGAAGTGCCCGTCGCGCGGGCCAACGCCTGCGGGAGTCCCGGATTGTTCGGGTTCTCGCCCCAAAACATGCGGGTTTATATTGACAACATCGCCGTCACGGCGAATTGAAGCCATGAAACATCTTTCCACATTATCCGCGGCGCTCGCGCTGTGCGGCCTGACGTGCCAGGGCGCTGATTGGCCGCGCTGGGGCGGATCGGACCCGGGCCGCGATATGTATTCGCCGGAAACCGGGTTGCCCGATCACTTCACCACCAGCACCAATGGCAACCTCAATTTGAAGGCCGGCACCGAGGAGTTCGATTTGCGCGGCGCGCCCAATGTCAAGTGGGTGGCTAAAGTCGGCTCGCAAAGCTACGGCAACGTCGTGGTCGCCGGCGGCAAGGTCTTCATTGGCACCAACAATGAGAACCCGCGCGACCCGCAGCACCAGGGCGACCGCAGCATTTTGATGTGCTTTGACGAGAAGACCGGGGCTTTTCTGTGGCAGTTGGTGGTTCCCAAACTGGCCTCCGGCAAGGTCAACGATTGGGAAAACCTCGGCATCCTCTCCTCTCCCTGCGTGGAGGGCAACCGGGTCTATCTTGTCACCAGCCGTTGCGAGGTGATGTGCCTGAGCACTGACGGGATGGCCGCCGGCAACCAGGGGCCGTTCACCAACGAAGCACAATACGTCGCCGGCCCCGGCAACCCGCCGGCGAAAATCGGGCCGCATGACGCCGACATTATTTGGAAGTACGACATGATGGACGAATTGGGCGTCTTTCCCCACAATGCCTCGAACTGCTCGCTTCTGATCGTCGGGGACTTGATCTACGCCTGCACTTCCAACGGCCAGGACTGGACGCACGTCAACATTCCCTCTCCCAACTCCCCCAGCCTCATCGCGATCAATAAAATCACCGGCCAGCTTGCCGGCGAGGACAACGCCGGGATCGGCCCGCGCATCTTCCACGGCGAGTGGAGTTCGCCCTCGACCGGCGTGGTCAATGGGCGCACTTTGATTTTCTTTGGGGGCGGCGACGGGGTTTGCTACGCCTTCGATGCCCAGCCGCAAAAGGGCGACGGCTCGCCCATCGTCCCGGTCATTTCCGGGCCGCCGATTGACCGCGTTGAGGACAAGGACACTTACTACCTGAAAAAAGTCTGGTGGTTTGACTGCAATCCGCCCGAGCGCCGGGTCCACGATGAGGCCCACAAATACCCGGCGCCCGACGGCCCGAGCGAAGTCAACGCCACGCCCGTGTTCTGGCACAACCGCGTCTATGTCGCCGTCGGCCAGGATCCCGAGCACGGCGAAGGGGTCGGCATTTTAAATTGTATTGACGCGACCAAAACGGGCGACATCTCCAAGGCCGGCAAAATCTGGAGTTACGACAAAATCCACCGCAGCCTCTCGACGGTCTCGATCACGCCCGACGGTTTGCTGTTCATCGGCGACTTTTCGGGATTTGTGCATTGCCTGGACGCGATGACCGGCCAGGTTTACTGGGTGCAGGATCTCAGGGCGCATGTATGGGGATCGACCCTGGTGGCGGACGGAAAGGTCTATTGCGGGGATGAGGACGGGGATTTCATGGTGTTCGCGGCCAGCAAAGAGAAGAAGATTCTGAGCCAGACCAACTTGGGCGACCCGATATACTCGACGCCGGTGGTGGCCAACGGCGTGCTCTACGTGCATTCCAACACGCACCTCTTCGCCTTCTACGATTCGGAGCACAAGCGCCTGGCCGGCGACGACAAACGCAGGGACGAGATCGATTTGAACAAGCCGGAGGGCAACAAGTGACAAAGAGATTGCTGTTGTTTCTGCTGATCGCCGCGATGTACGTGGCGCACCAGGACAGTTGGGACCGACTCAGGGCCGAGCCAATGATTTTCGGATTCCTGCCGGCGGGCCTGGCCTATCACGCGGCCTACTCGATTGCCGCCGCCGCGATGATGGCGATTTTGGTGGCGACGGCGTGGCCCAAGCACTTGGAGGAACAGCAGAAGTGATTCCGATCATCGTCATCCTGGTTTACCTGGTGATGATCGCGGTCATCGGCAGTGTCGCCCTCAAGAAGAGCAAAGAGAACACGGAGGACTTTTTCCTCGCCAGCCGCTCGATCGGCCCGCTGGTTTTCTTCCTCTCAATTTTTGCCACGAACATGACGGCTTTTGCCATCCTCGGCAGCTCCGGGCAGGCCTACCGCCAGGGCATCGGCATATACGGCTTGATGGCCTCCTCCTCCTGTTTTGTCATCCCCCTGACTATCTTCTTCATCGGCACGCGGCTTTGGGCGCTGGGCAAGAAATTCGGACACCAAACGCAGGTTGCCTTTTTCCGCGACCGCTGGGAGTGCAACCACATCGGCACCGCGATTTTCGCGCTCAGCGCGGCGATGCTGGTGCCCTACATGATTATCAGCATCATGGGCGGAGGCACCGTGCTGGCGGACATCTCGACGGCGCCGGAGACGCATCAGCCCTTGATCCCCTACGCCTGGGGTTGCGGAATCGTGGCCGTGGTTGTCACGCTCAACGTTTTCCTGGGCGGGATGCGCGGCACGGTCTGGGTCAACATTGTGCAAACCGTTTTGTTTCTCTGCTTCGGCGCGGTGGCGGTGGCGGTGATCAGCCACGGGCTGCCGCTGAGCTTGAGCGAATACATGCACAAACTGGCGGCGGACCCGAAAACTCGGTACCTGGTGACGCGCGAGAAGATTCCGCCGCAGGTTTTCTGGAGTTACACGCTGATCCCGCTCTCCTCGATCATGTTCCCGCACATGGCGATCATGTGCTTTTCCGCCCGTCGCGTCACCGCCTTCAAACAGACGGTCGTTGCCTACCCGCTGGCCATCATGGCCATCTGGCTGCCGTGTGTGTTTCTGGGCGTGCTGGGGTTTGCCGCGCTGGGCAAGGTTGGCGATCCGGACGGGGTGTTGCTCCACATGTTGGGAGCTTACGCGCCCGCGTGGCTGGCCGGGATTTTGGGGGCGGGCATCATCTCCGCGGTCATGGGTTCGGACACCCACCAGGTGCTGGCCTTGAGCACGATGTTTACAAGGGACATTTTCGCGCATTACGGGGGCCGGGAAAGATTCGGCGAGAGCCGGTCGGTCCATTTTGCGCGGGGCTTTATTGTTGTTGTCACGGTCATCGCCTATAGTGTGGCGTTGGCGTTAAAGGAGAAACAGGGCATCTTCGAGATCGCCGTGCGTTACGCCTTTTCCGGTTTCGCCGCGATGTCGCCGGTAATGGTGGCGGCGCTGTTTTGGAAACGGAGCACCAAATGGGGCGCGCTGGCCGCGACGGTTTTCGTGGCCGGATTCCTGGTATGGATCGCGCTGATGCAGACGGGCCACAAGCCCGGCGATGTCCTCTGGCAGGCGGGAGACGTAAAAGTGTTCTTCCTTAATCCGCGCGGCGACGTTGCGTTCTGGAATGGCTTTATGACCGTACTGCCCATGGTGGTTGGCTCGGCGGTTTGCGTGCTGCTTTTTTCCCTCATCACTCCGCCCCCCAGCCAGGCGACCATCGCCCGGTATTTCAGCACCACCTCTCCTTATGTCCCCCACTGACTCCGCCCAGGAAAAACTCGATGCGCACGCGCGCGAGATGGCGCAATGGCATTTCTCGCCCGAAACCGGCTGCCCGTTTTGGCTGGAGTGGGCGAAGACGGCCGGATGGAACCCGGCTGCCGAGGTCAGAGGATTCGCCGATTTGCAACGCTTCCCGCATTTCCAGGATGAATGGCTCCGCGACCTGCAACCGGAAGTCTGGGTGCCGAAAAAATATCAAGGCCGCCCGTTCAACATTTTTGAAACCGGCGGCACCACCGGCATGCCCAAGCAGCGCATCGGCTGGGACGATTACAAGACCGATTACGAGGAATTCTCGGCCAAGCTGTCCGATGCCCATTTCCCGCGCGGAGGCGCCTGGTTGATGGTGGGACCGACCGGGCCGCGCCGCTTGCGGCTGGCCATCGAGCACCTGGCCAACTATCGGGGCAGTTGTTGCTACTTCATCGACCTGGACCCGCGCTGGGTGAAAAAAGTGCTGACGGCCAAACAGTTCGAGGCCGCCCGCGCCTACATGGAGCACGTGGTCGAGCAGGCGGTCGTGATCCTCCAGCACCGCAAGATCAGCGCGCTGTTCACCACGCCCAAGTTGCTTGAAGCGCTGGGCGAGAAGATCAATCTTTGGGAAGCCGGCATACGCGGAGTGTTTTGCGGCGGCACGAGCATGGCGCCCCAATCCGTCCGCTTCATCATCGAGGAAGTGCTGGAAAACCGGATCGGCTTTTATCCCACCTACGGCAACACGCTCATGGGTCTGGCGGCCAGCGCGCCCCTGCGGCCCGCGGACAATTACTCGGTGACATATTACGCGCCGCAGCCGCGCGCCGTGTTGCGTGTGGTCGATCCGGGCGACACCGGCAACTTGGTTCCGTACGGCGCGTGGGGGCGCGTGGAGTTGACGACGCTGACGCGCGAGTTTTTCATGCCGCGCTTTTTGGAGCGCGACGAAGCGATCCGGCGCGAACCGCGGGATCCCTACGCCTGGGACGGCGTGGCCGAAGTGCGGCCCTTCGGCGCCATGGAGAAGAACATCGTCGAGGGTGTCTATTGAGCGTCGCATGGTTCCCCATATTCCAGCCCTGCGCCGCGGAAGAGGCTACGAGAGCCTCGACCAAGCCAACATTGTCAAATATAACACGGGCGAAACGGTCGCCACTCTCAGCCAGGTCAACGCCGGCGTCATCCGCAAGGATTTGGCCCGCGTCGGCGAATCTCGCGCGGCGCTTAAGGCGTTGACCGTCGCGCGCCTGATCGAAATATGCGGGCGGGCGGGCGCGCAGTTTTTGGAGGGCACATTGCCACTGGGCGGAGGCGGCGCCACCCAATCGCCGCAGCAATACGTCGAAACCCTTTCCGCCACCAGCGGGCTGCCGTGGGTCATGGTGCGGGCCAACATGGCCAAGATACATAACGCCCTGAGCCATATCGGAACGATTCTCAATGGGCTGACGCGCGGGCTTGATCTGAGCATCCTGGACCATGGGTTTGGGCAGCGGTTGAGCTTTTATCCGGCGGGCAAAAGCCTGGGGGTGGTGATGCCCAGCAATTCTCCGGCGGTTAATTCGCTCTGGCTGCCGGCCATCGCGTTAAAAATACCGGTGGTCATCAAACCGGGCCGCGAGGAGCCGTGGACTCCCTGGCGGCTCATCCAGTCGTTCATCGCGGCGGGTTGTCCGGCCGAAGCGTTCGGGTTTTATCCCACCGACCACGAGGGGGCGGGCGAAATCCTGCGGGGGTGCGGGCGGGCGCTGCTTTTCGGCGACAAAACCACGACGTCCGCTTACGCCAATAATCCGGCCATTCAGATTCACGGCCCGGGCTACAGCAAGATTCTCATCGGCGCGGATGAGATCGAACGCTGGCCCGAATACGTTGACCTGATGGCTTCGGCAATTTCCGACAACGGCGGGCGCAGTTGCATCAACGCCTCTGCCATCGTCGTGCCGAAGTACGCCGACGAAATCGCCGACGCCCTGGCCCGCAAACTCGGCCCCATCGCCCCGCTCCCGGCGGATGACCGGAACGCCCGGCTGGCCGGCTTCGCCAATCCGAAGATGGCCGATTTCATCGATGGCGCCATCGAAGAGGGGCTGAAAACGCCGGGTGCGCGCGACGTCACCGCCGACTTCCGCGGCGGCCCGCGCAAGACGCTATTTCAAGGCGGCGTCTATGTGCGGCCGACAATCGTGCGGTGCTACTGGTTGGAGCATCCGCTGGCCAACCGCGAATTCCTCTGCCCCTACGCCAGCGTCGTGGCTGTGCCGCAGCCGGACATGATCGAGAAGATTGGGCCGTCGCTGGCGGTGACGGCGATCACGCGCGACCGGGGCTTCATCGAGCAACTGGTCGAATCGCCGTTGATTGAGCGGTTGAACATCGGCCCCATCTCGACCATGAGCGTGAGCTGGGACCAACCGCAGGAAGGCAACCTGTTCGAGTTCCTCTACAAGCGGCGCTCGATCGAAATGGCATAATGAACACGCGCGCGTGGAAAAGCGTCTCAACCTGTGCCTTGTCACAAATGCCTGAGACGCCCGCCAACCCGTTTGACCATCAGCCCCGCACGCGGATCGTCTTTGGCATCGGCGCGGCGGAGAAGGCCGGGGAACTGGCCCGGGAGGCGGGACTGCGCAAAGTGCTGCTGGTGACCGACGCCGGCGTCGTGACGGCCGGCCACGCCGAAGGAGTGCGCCAGGCGCTGGGGCGCGCCAAGGTTGACACTATTTTGTTTGACAAGGTGCGGGAAAACCCGACGACCGACGACGTGGAGGAGTGCCTGCGCGCGGCGCAAAACACCGGCATTGACGGCATAGTGGGGCTGGGCGGCGGCAGCAGCATGGACACCGCCAAGGGTTGCAATTTTCTGCTGACCAACGGTGGGCGGATGCGGGATTACTGGGGCGTCGGCAAGGCAGCACGGCCGATGCTCCCATTGATCGCCATCCCCACCACCGCCGGCACGGGCAGTGAATGCCAATCCTTCGCGCTCATCGCCGACGCCGCCACGCACCAGAAAATGGCGTGCGGGGACGCCAAGGCGGCGGCGCGCATCGCCATTTTGGACCCGGCGCTGACGCTTTCGCAGCCGCCGCGGGTGGCGGCCTGCACGGGGATCGACGCCCTGTCGCACGCGCTGGAGACGGCGGTGACGAACAAGCGCAACGCCCTTTCAGTGGCTTATTCGCGCGAGTCGTTCCGCTTGTGCGCGTCGTCCTTTCCCCGCGTGATGCAGAACCGCCAAGACGTGGCCGCCCGCTCCGGCATGTTGCTGGGGGCGGCGCTGGCGGGCCTGGCGATTGAGAACAGCATGTTGGGCGCGGCCCACGCGGCGGCCAATCCCTTGACCGCGCATTTTCACATCGCCCATGGACAGGCCGTCGGACTGATGCTGCCGGCCGTCATCCGCTTCAATGCCGGCGACGCCGGGACCGCGCGGCTCTACGATGAAATGGATGAAAACAAAACCGCCGGCCTCATCGGGAATCTGGATTGGCTGCTCAATCTGGCGGGCCTCCCGCGCTCGCTGGCCGATTGCGACATCAGACCGTCGGCCATTCCGCTGCTGGCCTCGGAAGCGGCCCGGCAATGGACCGCCGGCTTCAATCCCCGCCCCGTGGGCGAAGGGGAGTTTATTAACATCTACGAGGCCGCCTTTGAAAGGCGCGGCGACGGAACGCCCTGAGCGGGCGTCACTTTGCCCCGACGATTTTCAGATCGTACTCGGGCGACATCAAGCTGTCCGCATGCGGCTTGGAAATGGAGTTGACCATGAAGTCGAACTTGTAGCGGTAAAGCACCGAGTCCTTTTCGGGAGGGACTGGAATATAGGCCTCCCATCGGTCGTGGACCAATGCCACCGGCCGCATGGGGTAAGTGTCGAAATTGACCACCACCAGGGGCTGGAAGGACTCCGGGCGGATGACTTCGCGGTTGCTCTTCCACTCGGCTTCGACCCGGTAATAGCCGGAGGCGTCGCGCGGGTATCTGGAGGGTGTTAGATTGGTAATCGAACTGCAGCCGGCCAGAAGGGCGGGCAGCAGCAGCATGGCGAGAATTTTTTTCTTCATTGTCGGCGTCTCCTGGCGGGGCGCCTCAGCGCGACCCCGCCTCACAGGCCGATGTTGAATCTCCTAGGCTCAAAATTCAAGCGGTTTTCGCGCCACGTGAAAAGCGCGCCTCATGATTCAAGCCGATGGCCATGAGCCGGGGCTTGCCAGCGGGGAGGCGAGCCGTTACACCATTGCCATGATCAATCGCTTTGCACTCCGCAGTTTAGTCATTTCAACATCGTTGGTGCTGGCCGCGCTGGGCGGCGCCAGGGCGGGACACGCGGCCGATGCGCCCAAACCGCTGCGCGTTCTGCTGGTCACCGGCGGCTGCTGCCACGATTACGCGAAACAAAAGGACATTCTCAAGCAGGGCCTGGAAGCGCGCGCCAACGTGGTGGTCGATGTGCTTTACAGCGCCGACACGACGACGCATCCGCCGCTGGCCATCCTGGGAAATCCGAGCTACGCCAACGGCTACGACCTGGTGATCCACGACGAATGCGCGGCGGAAATTTCGGATGCGAAGATTGTCGAAGGGGTGCTGCAGCCGCATCGCGAGGGCCTGCCGGGGGTGAACCTGCATTGCGCCATGCACTCCTATCGCATCGGCAACCCGAACGACCCCGTCTCGCCCGGCACGCCGCACGGACTGTGGTTCGAGTACCTCGGCCTGCAATCCAGCGGTCATGACGCGCAGGAGCCTATCGCGATCACCTTTACGGACAAGGAAAGCCCGATTGTGAAGGGGATGAGCGATTGGACAACGATACCGGAGGAGCACTACAACAACGTGCATGTGTTTGACACAGCCCGCGCGCTGGCGCGCGGCAGGCAGGCGCTCAGACAGCGCGACGGGAGCGTCAAAACCAATGATTTTGTGGTGGTGTGGACCAATGAATACGGCCCGAATAAAACCCGCGTTTTCAGCACGACAATCGGGCACAACAACCAGACGGTGGCCGATCCGCGCTACCTTGACCTGGTCGCTCGAGGGGTGCTCTGGGCCACCGGCCACTTGAATGACGATGGAACGCCGGCCACGGGGTACGGGAAGAATGGGCAGTGATTGTCGCGCTCAGCGTTGAATGCGGGCCGAGCCGCCTTTGGCCAAAGCCCGCACCTCCTCCAGCGTGGACATGGTGGTGTCGCCCGGATAAGTGGTGAGGAGCGCGCCGTGCGCCCAGCCCAGATTAACCGCGTTCTGGGGCGTCTCGCCGGACAGCAGCCCATAAAAAAAGCCGGAAGCAAAGCCGTCCCCGCCGCCCACGCGGTCATAGACATCCAGTTGGCAGGTGGGTGAATGATACGTTTTTCCGTCCACCCAGGCGAGCGCCGCCCAACTGTGGCGGTTGGTGGAATGGACCTCGCGGAGGGTCGTGGCGGCGACTTTGACCTGGGGGAACAGTTGCACGGCGTTGTCGATCATGGAGACAAAAGCGGCGGGGTCCAGGCCGGAGCGGCCGGGGGCCTGGGGGCCGGCGATGCCCAGTCCCATTTGCAGATCTTCCTCGTTGCCCACCAGCACATCCACATGCTTGACAATGCGGCGGATGACCGGCACGGCGTGTTCCGCGCCGCCGCGGGTCTGCCAGAGCTTTGCGCGAAAGTTCAAATCAAAGGAAACCACCGCGCCCGCGGCCTTGGCGGCTTGCATCGCCTCGATGATGACCTCGGGGGTCGTTTCGGACAGCGCGGCAAAGATGCCGCCGCTGTGAAACCAGCGGACCCCGCGCAATATGCTTGGCCAGTCGAAATCCTCCGGCTTGAGGAGGGCGGCGGCTTCGTTGGACCGATTGTAGAAGGCGACGGGCGGGCGGACTCCCTGGCCGCGGTCGCTGTAAACGGCGGCCATGGCCGGACCGCGGACGCCGTCGTGCTTGAAGTGTTTGTAAAATGGCTTGACGCCCATCGCCCTGACGCGCTCGGCGATGAGGGCGCCGATGGGGTAATCGACCATGGCGGTGACGATCCCCGCGCGCATACCGAAGCAGTCGGAGAGGTTGGCGGCCACGTTATACTCGCCGCCGCTGACATGGACCTGGAACTCGGTCGCTTTGCGGAAAGGGATGATGCCCGGATCCAGGCGATGGACCAGAGCGCCAAGGGATACCAAATCCAGGACGCCGCCGGGCGGAATGTTCAAGCCATAATTCATATTCGGGCACCAGCGAGGCGCATTTTGCTTTTTGGGCAAGTCCTCTCGGCGAAGTAATACTTTAGGATCCCGGACATCTCGATTGAGAATTGGTCACGGGTCGTCGGAACGGAGAGTTCTTGGGCCTTCATGGCGACACTGATTACATGACAGATGACAAATTCTCAATGAAATTTTCAATCGTCCTCAGATTCCCCTGCCAGCCATTCCGCTGACGCCCTTCACACAACCTTCTGTCCAGCAAAACCCCGTTCTGTTCCGCTGCGCGGAAATTACTGAAATAAGAGGTTAATAGGTTCTCGATGAGCTGGGAGGGGGCGGAAGCGTTTCCGACAAAAGCGTGAAACGGATTTGTGGTGGCAGCCATTGATTCGAGCCAAACGGGCTTGAATCGCTGTGCGTCTGTTTTACCACCGGAATAAGCGGACGTGCAAATCGGGCCGCACGAAAGATCAGATCGGCCGCAGCCGCTATTTTGACGCCATGCGTGGAAAAGGCGACGAAAGTCCCAAACTCGGAGATCGCCCAGTTCACGACCGGGAGACGGGTCGTCCAGAACTCAATACTGACCGTGGCTGCGGTGGCGGTCGGGGCGCCGCCCGGATCAGTCCAGGTGGTCGAACTCAAGTTGGAATTGTACTCCACCCGATAAGTCCCTCCAGCCTCTGTGCTCCCGATCAGACTGAGCGTGGTGTTGGTCAGCGTCACGGCCTGGAACTCAGGCAGCATGGCCAGCGGGAAAACCGTGG
>Ga0326727_10025950_pt1 | contig 10936 bp, 8 predicted proteins | sample MB2enrmetagenome_FD_207643 | JGI IMG/M metagenome (GOLD analysis project Ga0326727, IMG submission 207643) | Lab enriched peat soil microbial communities from McLean, Ithaca, NY, United States - MB29MY | ecosystem: Environmental > Terrestrial > Soil > Wetlands > Peat | place: USA: New York... | reverse complement strand
GACGCGGCGCCAACAAAGCGACGGGAGCGCTTCGACAGCGCCACGATCTGCTGCGCTACTGGCTACAAGCCTTGGATCATCTGGAAGATTTCAGCCGCGGCGCGCCACCAGCCTCAAAATCGTCCGCGCCGCAGGTATCAAGCGGCACCGAACGGCGGTGCGCGCCCTCGCCCCGCTTGCGGAGCATTTCGCGGGCGCGCTGAACATCGCTCGGCAGGTCAGCCGGCGAAATGCGGGAACTCGTTTTTTTCCGAAAACGCGGGTGATAATTCGCGGAGGCCGCAGCGTAGGGGGTCCCCCGGTCATATCCGCGCGGAAGCAGCGCTGTCCGCGGACAGCCATGCCGGGGCGATGATCATCTGCATTGACGCGGCCGGAGCCGCTAAAGATTCCGCCGTGAGGCGCGGAACTTTCAGGCCCGAAGGGAGTCGTTGACCCGGCGAAACCTCCGCCGGTCATAACCGGCTCCGTTGATGATGTAGGGGGCATCCGTGGAGAAGCGATTATTGTTCGGCTGGTTGATCCTACCTGATTTCAGTTGGCTTAACCGGTCGGTAAGCTGGAAGGCGCTGATCTTCGGGGCTGCCTTTTTGGGCCTGCTGGCGTTCGGCTTTCTCGCCATCGGCGGAGTTCCAATCGCGGCCGACCGGCCCGATGGCTGGCTAACGCGCCATCTCCTGCATTTCACCTTCAAGCAGAGCGTCGCGAATAGCGCGCGCTATGTCGAGGCGCCGAAGGACCTCGCCGCCGAAGGCCGGGTCCGGCTCGGCGCGCACGAGTTCGCCATGGTCTGCGCCAATTGTCACGGCGCGCCCGGGCTCGGCCAATCCGCCGTGGCGCTGTCGATGAGCCCGCGCCCGCAATACCTGCCGCGGGTGGTCGATCAGTTCACCAAGGATGACCTGTTCGTGATCGTGCAACACGGCGTCAAGTTTTCGGCCATGCCGTCCTGGCCAACCGCGTTGCGTGACGACGAGGTGTGGTCGATGGTCGCCTTCGTCCGGCAATTGCCGAAGATGGATGCCAAGACCTATCAGAACCTGATCGCCCTCCCGCAGGATCCCACGACCGCGCCGGCCATGGCGGCGGCCGAGCCGGCGGCGCTGCGTCCATCGGACACCCAGCGCGACGTTTCGCCGGTCCACGAATATGAATATGCTGCGCCGTCGGTCGGCTTCAGCGATCCGCTCGTCCGCACCCATCCGGTCGCGGTCTGCGCAGGCTGTCACGGCAAAGAGGGTGACGGCAGCGCCACCGGGGGCGAGGCGCCCGATCTAACGATCCAGGATTCCGGCTATCTCAAGGCTGCCCTCGATGCCTATTCAGGCGGCCGACGCAAGAGCGGCTACATGCAGGAAATTGCCTCCGAGCTGTCGGCCCAGCAGATTGCCGCGCTTGCCGATTACTATGCTGGTCTCCCGGTGCACCCGATGCCCACGACGGCCCCGCCCAAAGCGGACCTTGTCAAGCGCGGCGAGACCATCGCGTTGCAGGGCATTCAGGAAAGCGCGACCCCGGCCTGCGCCAATTGCCACGAGAGCGCGGGAAGCGAGATTACCCGCGCGCCGCACATCGCCGGCCAGTCGGACACCTACCTGCGCCGGCAACTGGGCGCCATGCGGCTCGGCGGACGCGGCTCGACCGGCGTCTGGAATCCGATGCTGGCTGTAGCGCATGGCCTCGACGAGAACGACATCGCAGCCGTGGCCGCCTACTACTCCACGCAAAAGCCGACCAAAGGCGGCGCGCAGACGGCGGCGGCGACGCTGCCCTCGGGGGATATCGCGTCGGGGCATGGCTTGTTTACGACCGTCTGCACCAAATGCCATCTCAACGGCGGCCGCGGCGATCAAGAGGGTCTTGTCCCCGACATCACGCTGGTGGCAGCGCCCTACGCCCTGCAAACGCTGGACGCCTTTCGCGCCGGCGTGCGCGTCAACAACAAGATGCTCGAGGTCACCCAGGCTTTGAGCTATCGCGATATCGCCGACCTCGCGGCCTATCTCAATTCGCTGCCGCCACAAAAGGCGCTCGCGCCGGTGGATGCGGCCGCGGCCGCGCGAGGTGCGGCGATCGCGACCAAGGGTGACAATGGCCGCGGCATTCCGGCCTGCCTTGGCTGCCATGACATCAAAGGCGTGACCGCGCTGCCGCTGATCTCGAGACTGCAAGGGCAAAGCGCGGTCTACCTGCAGGCGCGGCTCGATTTGTTTGCGACGGCCGAGCCCGGTGACATCACCGCGCTCAATCCGATGCCGGCGATCGCACGCCAATTGACGTCGCAGGAGCGCGCCGATCTGGCGGCCTATTTCGCCAGCGTCTCGCCGCTGCCAAAGAGCGCGAGCATACAAGGGGCACAGGCTTCTCCGGAGAACCCTAATCGAACGGTGAACTGAGCTGGACTTTAGCCTTGATACTGGGCGTTCAGGTATTTGAGATAGTTACCGAGATGATGCTGCCAGAACGCGTCGAACGGCTGACAATTTGACGTCCCGTCGGTTGGGTTGCCTCCCGGGGTGGCGAACAGCGGGACCAGCGCGCCGGCCTTGGCGAAGTTCAGAGAATCCTGAATCTCGTCCGGGATCTGTTTGATCAGGTCGGCGATCGAGGATCCTGTGACTGGATCTGCCGTACCTCCGAGGTCGCGCTTGTTCAGATGGATCGTTTCGGCCTCCAGTCTCGCCGCGAGCTCGTCGACACGCAACCTGAGACGAGCCGCCGCGGCTGCTCGAGCAGCCTGGATTTCGGCTTCATTCGCGGCAGTCAAAGGCGTGACCGAGGAGGCTGGCAAGGCACTCAGCGCACCGCCGAACTTGAACAACGGGTTGGGCGTGTTGATGGTCCTCAGGGATTCCAGCGTCAGCGGTAGCTGCGGCACCCAATCCTGCGTCGACACGACGGCCCAGCCATAGCCCATGATTCCAGCGAGTTGGTCGTAGTCATAGGCGTAATGGTCATTTCCGGGCTTCGCGGGGGCGAATGTGTAGGTCTTGTAACTCGGTCCGGCGAAGAACTGGGTCGAATGCCTGACCAGCGACGTGAGCAGCGTGGCGATCGAGGCGCCCTGGCTGTGTCCGGTGATATAGACCTCACTGCCGCCCGTCAGCGCCAGCTGCACCAGAGTCGAGAACAGAGGGCTGTCGGTCGTGAACAGCATGAGCAACAAGCTCAGCGCAAAGCCGGAATGCACGCCAGCCTTGACCGGGCTGTTTCCCTCGTCCTGCGCCAAGTTGAACGCCAGCTGGATGCCATCGAGCTTGAAGTCGATGCGCGCGTTGATCAGAGGAAACAGCAAGTCGGCGAGCGCGCTCACGTCGGTGTCGATGGTACCGCGAATTGCAATCGCATATTGCAAGGGATTATTCTGGTTTTGCCAGACCTGCCAGTAGTTATCCAGAAGCGTGGCGGTCGTTGGTGTCAGAGAAGTGACGATCGCCCAGCCGCTCGGGGCGGGCACCGGCGGAACGCCGCACGTTGGAGCAGACGGCGCGTTGGAATACGCCTGCTGCGCCATCTCCAGAAGAACCTGCGCTTCCGAAGGAACGAATCCGGGGCTGAGCGCCATGAATTTCTCCAAATCGGTAATTGTCTCGCGGCTCGCCGCACGCAATACTTCATAGCAAATATAAATTAAATCTACCTTAGATTATCGTTTGCCGCCGACTAGTCAAGTTGCTCCAAGCAGCTTCTGAAATGTCCTTCCGATCAAGCCGGCAGCCAGATCGGATTGCTCCAGGCGCGGCGGCCTTGCGCATCGACCACGACCGCGCGCACGTAATCGCCCCTAAATTTCCCGCTCGGCAAGCGGACACGCTGCTCGGTCGGTGCCAATACTACTTCCGAGCGCGATCCCCGTCCCAGCAGCATGACGGCTGCCGCTGTTTCACAGGCGACCTCGATATCGTCGCGGCCGACGCGGAGGTCATCAATGAGCGGACCCTGGCTCGAGTAGTAATGGCCCGCCTTGAGCGCCGCGAGCAGCCACTCCGGTTCGTTGCGCTCAGCCTTGACCATCACCCAGCCGCCCCTGGTATCGTCGAAGTGGAAATGCGCATCGTCATTGGCGCACCCCGTCAGTTGCCTGCCATGGGCAAGCAGCTGATCGAGCAGGTACCAGCCATCGCCCCGGTCGGTGCGAAGCATGCCGCGGTGGTTATAGATTTCGATCGCATGCGCGCAAGCGATGCTGTCGGCATCGGCCATCGTCAGCGCGTACCAGGCGGGATGAGCCAGCGCGACAAAGGCGCCGGCATCGGCGCAGCGCTGTGCCAATGCCGCGGCCAACTCGCCCTCCCCCGTGGGCGCGAAGTCAAGCGGAAGGCCGATGGCGAGAATGTGCCAGAGCTCGCCAAGGCCAGTCTGCGGCGCATGCACCTCGGCGCCGAGCAGGGTCGTGAACGATGGGGTCCGATAGCTGCGGGTATCGACAATGGGAAACCGGTATTGGGCCAGAAAGTGATCGGTCAGCGCGAGAAAATCATAGCCGGCGTCGCGGTAGGCGGCACAGACGCTTTCAGGATCTCGCGCACCGTCCGACCGGTTCGAATGGGTGTGGAGGTTGCCCTTGAAGAAACGGCCAGGCGCTGCGAATGCGTTCATGCCATGAGATCCTTCTTCGCCACTTCATCAAGCGCCGGTCCCGCTTCCAGCGCGGATTCGCAGCAAAGTGGGCCGCCCGCCGCCGTCAGCCAGGCAACCGCTGTGCTGGTCCGTAGCAGTCGAATGTTGCCGTATCAATAAGCCCGGCAGCGGTCGCTCGCGCTTGTCCGCGACTTCGGTCAGCGACTGGCGCTGGTACTTGACCGACGTGGACTGGCTGCCGGTGGCTCGATCAGTAGCATGATTTGATCCACCGTTTCGCGAGTCGCCTGGCTCTGCGTGTTGGCAAAATCAACCACCGCTTGCGTGCCCGGCGCCTCCGCTCCATCCGGAGGTCGAACACGAACAATCTGATCAACGTTGACCATGAGCACGTTGCCTGCCGGTCCCGTAACTTTGATCCAGGCCATAGCTATCGCCTCTGAAGGCAAAGGAGACAACAACAACTTTTAGTCGCATGCCGCAAACACCGTCAAGCGGTCACTTGATGTCCGTCTCTTCGATTTTGCGTGGAAATCAAAATAAAATGGATAAGAGCAAAATTTTGCAGCAACGATTACCGGGAACAATCGGCCGCAGCAGACGCCGACTCACAGGATGGGGAAAGCCTTTGGCCGCAATCTCACATCCACCGGTGCTGGTGCCGCGAGACATCGGCCAGGTACTTCCGGCAGGACTCGTCGTAGATCAGGCTGATGATGAAGGCCCACATGTCCGAACTCCGTTGTTGGATCGGACGACCGTAGCCGGGGATTGTTTCCAGGCACGTTCATGCGAGGGGAAAATGGTTTCAGGCTTGTTTCGTCGGGGCCGGCCTATTGCGAGCCGCTAACCCCTGCCCGCTGCTTTCAGTCATTGGCGCGAGCCATCTGCCCGTCTGCCACACCCAATGCCGGAAAAGTCTGACCCGGATTTGATGCGGAGTGAAGGATGGGGGTGCGGCCTCGGCAGTGGGTGCCGCGCGTGGCCGCGCGACACCAGAAGATTTCTGCCGGCGCCTTCAGCACTGCGGCCGGCGCGGCGATCGCCTCAGCCTACCACGACTTCGCTGATCTGGATGACCGGGCTCTGGTCGGTATAGTTCGGGATGTCTCCCATGATCTCCTGTGCGTGACGCCCCATGCCAGCCTGGAATGCCTCGATCGAGTCGCTGAAGATGTGGCACATTCCGACATAGGTCGCGGGCGCGCCGGGTGCTCCGCCGGCAAGGCCCTTGTCCACCGTATAGTACTTGCAGGCGTCACCCAGCCGCGCTTTCACCAGCGGCATGTGCTTGTCACGGTAATAATCGTGGTCGAAGCGCGCCCCCGGCGTGTTCGGATACATAACGCTTACCTTGATCATGACGTTCTCCCTGTTGAGCACGGCCGGTTGAGCTCCGGCGCGATGCCGGACTGTGCGTCAGATTTGCCGACACCGCAACTGCGAAGACGGCGGCTTTTTTCGAGCCATCTTCACGTCACAGGAACTCGCTTCAAGCTCTGTTTCATGAGACCGATTTGCAAGCGCGTGCTACTGCCCCGTGACGCGCCAGATCACGTCGCCGACGTCGTCCGCCACCAGGAGCGAGCCGTCGGGACCAAGGGTTACCCCGACTGGTCGTCCGTAGGAAAAGCGTTCGTCCGGTGCCAGAAAGCCCGTCAGGATATCCCGCGGCGGCCCGGTTGGGCGCCCGTCGGCGAACGGCACGAACACGACTTTGTAGCCGCTCAGCGTGCTGCGGTTCCAGGAGCCGTGCTGCCCGATGATCATGCCGTCCGGAAAACCCGGCAGCGTGCCGGCCGGCAGCCAGCAGAGACCCAGCGAGGCGGTATGCCCGCCCAACGCATAGTCCGGTTTGACGGCCTTGGCGACAGCGGCATTATCCTGCGGCACCCGATCGTCTACCGTCTGCCCCCAATAGCAATAGGGCCAGCCGTAGAAGCCGCCCTCGCGAACCGAGGTCAGATAATCCGGCGGTGTCTCGTCGCCGAGGCCGTCGCGCTCATTGACCACCGTCCAGAGCACGCCGGTCTGCGGCTCCCAGGCCAGCCCCACCGGATTGCGCAGGCCGCTGGCAAAGATGCGGCTGGTGCCAGCGGCCAGATCGAGCTCATAGATGGCGGCGCGCCCCTCCTCTGCGGTCATGCCGTTCTCGGCGATATTGCTGGACGAGCCGACCCCGGCATAAAGTTTCCGGCCGTCGGGGCTCGGCAGCAAACTCCGCGTCCAATGCCCGCCCGGCTTGAAGTCGCCGAGTTTCCGCCCTGTCGCGGTGATGCGGTCGGCGCCCGCCACATAGGGGAAGGCCATCACCCCGTCGGTGTTGCCGACATAGAAGGTGTCGCCCACCAGCGCCATGCCAAAGGGCTGGTTCAGTCCCTCCATGAAAATGCCGCGCCGCTCGGCAACACCGTCGCCATCGGCGTCGCGCAACAAGGTGATGCGGTTGGCGCTGACGCCAAGCGCTGCGGCGCGTCGCATCGTCGCCTGCATCGCATAGCTGAACACGGTCCTCACCGGTCCCTGGATCTGCGTCGCTTCGGCAACCAGGATGTCGCCGTTGGGCAGCACGTAAATCCAGCGCGGATGTTTCAGGCCGGTCGCAAGGGCATTGACCTTGAGCCCGTTGGCGGCCACCGGCAATTGCCCGTCACTCCAGCCCCTCGCCGTCGGCATCTTCAGCGTCGGGAGGATGCCTTGCGGCTTTGCCAAGGGTACCGAGGGAGAGCTGCCCCACGCCGGCTCAGGGGCTGTGCCCTGCAATCGGCGCCACAGCAGCGCCGCGCCCCCGATCAGTGCGACGATGCGCGCAAAGATGCTGGACAAGCTCATGTCATCCCCCCATTCGATGGCGCGAAGAGTACCCGATGCCAAGGCGTCTTAATACCTCGTCGTCGACGGCCAATTGGCGGATACACTTTAGGGTAGCTGCTGGGCCAGCTGGATTGGCAAGCCGCGTGCCGCGCAATGGGTGGGCTTGAACGTGCGGTGGTGCAAGGGTTTGCTTGAACCGCGCCAATGACGGCCATGCCAGCTGCCATTCTTCGCGCAAGCCTCGCCCTGACAAAAGCGGGCGGCCTCAGGCCGCGCTGGCGACGGGATCCCCGGTCACGACATCGTCGAGCACCAGGGCCGATGCCGGACAGGGAACGCCGAACAGGTAGCCTTGGACCATGGTCACGCCGGCTTCCCTGAGAATGGCGAGTTGCTGTTCGGTTTCGACGCCCTCCGCCACCGTCTGGGTTTTCAGGCTGCGCCCGAGCGCGATGACCGCTGCGACGATCGCGGCACAATCGGCGCGCTTGGTCATGTTCATCGTGAAGGATCGATCGATCTTTATCTTGTCGAACGGAACCGTCGTGAGATAAGTGAGCGACGAGTATCCGGTTCCGAAATCATCGAGGGCAATCGAAATCCCAAGCCTCTTGAACTTGCGTATCAGCTTGATGCTGGCCGCATCGCCCTTGAACAGCGCCGTCTCCGTGATTTCCAGTTCCAGTCGCTCCGCCGGCAGCGAGGATGCAGCAAGCGCGCTCCGCACCCGCTGAAACAGATCGGGCTGCGCCAATTGAACCGGCGACAGATTGACGGCGACTTTGAGATGGGATGGCCAGCTCACCGCATCCAGACACGCCCGTTGCAGGATCCACTCGCCGAGCGAAACGATCAGACCGGTCTCCTCGGCCAATGGAATGAACTTGTCAGGCATCACCAGACCGCGTGTCGGGCTGCGCCAACGTACCAGCGCCTCGAAACCGGCCTGCCGACCTGTCCTGGCGTCGACCAGGGCCTGATAGTGCAGCTCGAACTCTTCGCGCGAAATCGCAAGGCGCAGCTCATCCTCCAGCTCGCGGCGGCCATCCATGGCCGCCAGCATCTCGGCTTCGAACAGGCGGAAGCCGTTTCTGCCGGCTTCCTTGACCGCGTAGAGCGCGAGATCGGCCATCTTGAGCAGATCCGAGCTGTTGTCGGCGTGTTCCGGAGCCAGCGCGATGCCGATGCTGCAACCTACGGAGACCACGTTGCCATCGAGATCGTAGGGTTGCGAAATAAGCTCAATGATGCGGGCGGCCAGACTGGTTGCGCCCTCGCGTGGCTTTTTCTCGCCCGATTGAATGATGGCAAATTCATCGCCGCCCAAACGGGCGAGCACGTCGGTTTCACGCAGCGAGGACTGCAGCCTTTGCGCGGTCTCCCGGAGCAGTTCATCTCCGGCCGGATGGCCCAGCGTGTCGTTGACGTTCTTGAACTTGTCGAGATCCATCATGAACACACTGAAGGGCTCGCCGTGGCGCTGCAGGCGGGCAACGGCGCCCTCGAGTTGCTCGGTGAAATAGGCCCGGTTCGACAGGCCGGTCAGTACATCGTGGTGTGCAAGAAAGCGAATATGGCGGTCGGCCTCGTGACGCTCGGTGATATCTTCATGAGCTGAGATCCAGCCGCCGTGAGGCATGGGCTGACGGGTGATGAAAACAGTTTGCCCGCTGACCAAGTCGACGACTGCCTGCTTCCGCTCACCGCTTTCGATCATCGCGGATCTCGCGGTTACATATTCGTCGCGACCGACGCGGGGAAATCTGCTCGACGCGAACAGATAATCCATCAGTTCAGCCAGGCTGACCCCGGGCCGCGTCGCCTCCGGCGGCAGGTTGTAGATATCACGGTATTTTTGATTGGCGACAATGAGCTTCTTGTCCCCATCGAACAGGGTTACCCCAAGCGAGATGTTGGCCAACGCTGCATCCAGATGAGTATGCGCGGTTTCCAGCTCCATGTTCTTGGTGGCCAACAAGGCCCCCGAGGTCTCCAGACGATCGACTTGTCGGGCGAGGTGCCGCAGCAGCGCGACCAGGCCGACGATGGCGGCGGCCGCTCCGAGCACCAGCCACAGCACTTGTCGAGGCCAATCGACCAGCACATCGGCCTCGGCGACGGAAGCCTGCACCACCAGCGGCAGATCCTTCAATGGACGCGCGAATGCAACGACCGGCTCCTGCGTGAAATAATCACCCGCATGGTAGGCCCCGCCGCCTTGCGCGACGGCCCCATACCAGAGGCTGGTGGCCGGGATGACCTGGCCGATCTCCTCCTCCCGATGCGGGAAACGAACCATGACCATGCCATCCCTTCGCACCATTGAAACCGAACGGCGCGCGGGCATGGCCCCGCTATAGAATGCCTCGATCGAAGCAAGCGAAATCTCCGCAGCCGCGATTCCAGCAAAGCTGCCGTGAGGGTCGTTGATCCGGCGGGATAGAATTGCAGTCCACTTGCCGCTCACCTTGCTTTTGACCGGAGCGCTGACAAAGGAATTGGAGTCGTTTTGGGCACTGAAGTGGGTGAAGAAGTCCTCGTGACTGACATCCCGCCCGATCGCCACCGCGGACCCGGAGGAATTCTGCACGATGCCTTTGGAATCGATCATCGCCAGCCCGTTTAAAAACGGAGTTCCCTTGCTCGCGCTTGCAAGCAGATCGAAGCTGGCACGGCTTCGCATGGCAACCCCGATGGCATCGGCGCTCACGACGGAATCCGAGGTCAGACCGGCCTCAATCTCATGCACGGCGCGGTCGATGGAGGTGATCGCCTGGGAGGTCTGCTGGGACATGCCATTTCCCAGATTCATCGTGGCAGTCCGGTAGGCTGCGATCGCATCGTTTCGAAACATCCAGACCAGCGATATCGTCGCCGCGATGATGGTTACGATCAGTACCACGCCTATCACAATGAAACGCAAGTGAGATGAAGACCGAGCTGGTGCAACGTCTTCACGGGCAACGTCTTCAGGAGCAACGCTGGTGGTGGTTAACATTTGCCAATCCTCAGGGCGCTGAAATGCAAAATGGGTGACACACGAACAACATCCGACATTACGACCCAACGTCCTTTGACCGGCCTGACAGAGCCTGACCGTGGCACGCTCTGCTTAATTGCCATTGAAGTTCGGCCACCGTAGTTCTGCGGGGAAAGGGCGCCCTGTGGCTTGCGGCTGGCGAGGTTGCGAGGGGTGTCCGGGTATCATAGCCAGCGCGGCGCGCGTGGAGCCGATGGCATTTCAAGCGCATCACTCGAGGGACTGACCGAACCAAGAAAGCCGCTGCCCCGGTGCACGGCTGCGCGGATTCACGCCGAACGGTCGTGGGTCGGCGCCGTTGCCGCAATAAGTCGATGGGCCAGCGCGCCGCCGCTTGCAATCCGCACCGCGTTCGCCCATGAGGTGGTCCCTACGGAAGGGTGGCCGAGTGGTTTAAGGCACCGGTCTTGAAAACCGGCGTGCCTGCAAGGGCACCGTGGGTTCGAATCCCACCCCTTCCGCCAGAATTACACTTAAGCATCTGATATTAATGACATTTAT
>Ga0326727_10025949_pt1 | contig 10936 bp, 7 predicted proteins | sample MB2enrmetagenome_FD_207643 | JGI IMG/M metagenome (GOLD analysis project Ga0326727, IMG submission 207643) | Lab enriched peat soil microbial communities from McLean, Ithaca, NY, United States - MB29MY | ecosystem: Environmental > Terrestrial > Soil > Wetlands > Peat | place: USA: New York... | reverse complement strand
CGCCTGAACTGCGGGAATCGATCTACTGCCATTTCATGCGGTTGACGTTCTCCATGCACGTCCCGCCTCACGAGTTGATTTGTTACGGTTTCAACAAGGTCCTGGGCTGGAAACCCCGCCACATTGTCTCCGATTTTGGCTCGGACAAGATCGTTTCGGTCGAGGTTAGGCTGGAGTCTGAGCTGGAGAAGGAGTCCGGGTTGTCGGCGGCGATGATCAATGAATGTTTTGAAGGGCTTAGGCGGCGGCTGGCCTCTCGGCTGGGTGATTTAATCAGCGACCGGCGGACGCGCAATCGTTACGATGGGTTGCTGGAGCGTGTTGTCGCCGACACGGTGTTGCATGAGTACTTTTCCAATGACCCCAACGGCGACATCACGGCGTGGTGGTGGGGCGTGCATCGGCAGGTGGTTAAAGAGGCGGAGCTTCACCGCACCCCGGAAGTCGATCGCATTCTGGAAAAACTGATCTAAATGACTTGCGAGATTTCCCCTACTCGTGCGCATGGGGATTATGGACAATTTGGGTAGCGATTCCAGCGTCCACCACCCCTCGGTGGATTATCTCGTTGATTATATTGGTGGTCGATTACCATCGTTGCGTGAAACCGAGATTGAATTGCATCTTTCCTGGTGTGATGATTGCGCTGCTTCGGCCAGCAGGGTGAGGGTTTTATCCCATCTGGTGGCCGGATGGTCGGCTGCCAGCCATCGGCGGACAGCCGAAGAGTCGCGGATACTGCGCGCCTTGCAACGCGCCTCCGCGGCGCCGGCGTGCGCGCCCTGGCTGCAGCGTCTCTCCCGCTGGTCGGAGTGGGCCGGCCGGTCGGAGGCTGCGTTGCGCGTGATTCTGCATCAGGCCGGCGAAAAAGTCCAGGCCAGCGTTGAGGGCCTGAAGAGTCTCACCCGCCCCGGCGCTCTCTGGCCGGATTTTGTGCCGCAAGCTGCCCTGGCGGGAGCCTTGGCGACGCGTGGGGCAGAGCAAGAGACCAAGGAGGTGGTCAGTGAATCCGCGGATGCGCCTCGCCTGCGGGTGAACGCGTCCGGCGCGATCAACAGGATCGAGGTCGAAATCGACGGTTTGCCGCCCGGGCCCGCGCCGCTGGCCATGCTTGTGCCTGAGGAGAGCGAAGGACAGTTACTGCTGAGCGAGTTACACCCCGGCTCCGCGCCTTCACGCTTCATCGCCGCCTTTGAGAATGTCGGGGCGGGCCATTATATGCTGGTAATCGAACCCCAGGCCGCCACCGAGAAACCCTCCCCGCCGGATAACGTCATCGAATAATCGGCCGTTGGATGGGCATGGTCCCTGGCGTCTAGTACCTGTTCATGTCGGCGGAAGCGCCGCTCAAAATGCAGAATCAGATTACATTTCTCGATGTGGAACGTTTGCGGCGCGAGGCCTTTCGCTATACGCTCCGCCCGCCCTATGACCCGGCCAACGCCGCGACGCTGCGCTCCTGGGACGTGGTCGTTGATCCCGATACCGTCGATTCCTTTTGCGAGATGCTGGCCAACTCAGTGAAGGACGCCACGGAGCGGCCGGGAACCCCTGGAATTCAAGTCGATCCATTCGTTGCCCGCGGCCGCGGTCTTTTTGACGCACTCTTTCCCTATCGCCGCGACCGCAATGTGGAAGACCTGCGCACCGCGCTCTGCAACGTGCGCACGCCGCTGCTGATCACCCACGACGATCCCAACATCTGCTGGGAGCTGCTCAACGACGGAGTCGACGAGGGTTTTTTGGGTCTCAAGCTGAATATTGGCCGGCGGCTGCGCTCCCGCAACGTTCCCGAGCGGCAGTTGCGGCGGGCGGGAGAATGGCGTTGCCTGGTCATCGCCGATCCCAACCCCGATGAGCCGCAATGGGCGCTGCCCGGAGCGCGCGAGGAGGCTGAGAAGCTCTGCGGGTGGCTGCGCCAAAACCGCCTACCCGCTATCGAATTCCTAAGCGGTGAGCAGGCCAGTTACGGCTCCGTCCTTGACCGCCTGGCGGCCCATGCCTACGACGTCATCCATTACGCCGGACATATTGTGCATGACCCGGCGAAGAAAGAATATGCGTTGCGCCTCCATGGAGGTCGCCTGCTGGGCGCGGATACGGTGCGCGATCATGTGCAGGGCGCGCCGGTGGTTTTTCTCAACAGTTGTTGGTCGGCGCGCGCCGGCGGGATTGGGCAACAGCCCTCCTCCAGCTTGGGCATGACAGATGCTTTTCTGGAGGCCGGCGCGCAGGCCGTCATCGGCAGCCTCTTCCCCGCTCCGGACCTGGGTGGGCGGGCCTTTGCCGAACACTTTTACCGCTCGGTTCTGGATGGAAAAACGCTGGGCGAAGCCATGTGCATGGCGCGCAAGGCCGTGAAGGACAACCTGGAATGTGGACCGGCGTGGGCCTGCTTCGTGCTCTTCGGCGACCCCTGCCTGCGCATTGAGGCCAGCGTCGTGGAGAATGCGCTGCGCGGCGTCAATCTCTATAGCTCGCAATTCTCCGATGAGGCTCTGGGAGTGCTCGAAGCCGCACACGGATACGCCGGTTCGCTCCAGCCTCTCTCCACCGCGCATTTTTTTGCCGCCTTGATCGATGGCCCGGGAGGCCTCCTGGCCGATGCGCTGCGCCAGCAAGGCGCGCCGCCGCACAAACTGCGCGATGTATTTCGCGAGCTCTTCGAGCAGCAGCGCAGAAATTCATCGTGGTCGATCACGGCATCCGGGTCGGCAGGCTTTTCATCCGGGGTTCGTGAAATGCTCTGGGCCTCCGTCACCCATTCACGCGCGCAGGCCCGGGCAAAGGTGGCGGAAGAAGACCTGCTCTTCGCCTTTGTACAGATGAATGGGGGCAGCACGGGCGAGCTTCTGCGCAAGGTGGGCGTGGACCTGCTCGCTCTTTCGCCGGAGGCAAAGCCGGTAGAGGTGCGCAGCGCGCCCGTCTCCATTGGTCCGCTGAAAGAAAGCGATTGCGAGGCAGAGGCATGGCAGGCGCTGGAAGGCGCTGCCCGCGAGGCCGTAGGCGACAACCAGCGCTTTGTGGGAACGCCGCAGTTGTTTCAGGCCTTGTGTTCGGTTCCCGGCAGTCCGTTGGCGCGAGGCCTCACTTTTTACGGCGCGGCTTTTCGCGGCAACGCGGAGAGCAACTCCAGCGTCAGGCTGAGCGGTAAGATCGACTGCTCGGACAACCTGAAGGGCATTCTGCTCATGGCGCAGGCCAATGCGGCGGCGGGCCGCCGCGATCAGCTCTCCAGCCGCGACCTTTTGGACGCTTTTATCGCCCAGGGCGGCGGTGAAGTGGGGCGTCATCTGATGGAAAAGGGCATTCTGCTCGAAGTGCTGGTCAGCGACTTGTTTCTCGATGGCGGGGAACTCGATCTGGGACGCTTTACCGAAGAGGCCGGCAACACTCTCGACGCGGCCCGCTGCTGCGCGGTGCTCAAAGGCAATGACCGCATCGACCGCGATCATCTGCTCTACGGAATGCTGCAAAACTCGGTTCAGCTTCGCCGCCGCCTGAGCGCCGTGGGCTGTCAGCCGCAGACGGTGATCGACCGGCTGTACGCGAGGATTCCCAGCGGGCTTTCCAGCTCCGGCCGGGCCGCGCTGCGCGTGGCGCAGATGACCCCGCTTTTGCTGAAGGTGCTATGGCTGGCGGCGGCGGAGGCAGGCGATGAGCAACCTATCGACGACATGCATCTGCTGCGCGCCTGGCTGCGCGAGGGCGGCGGCCATGGGGCTGAATTGCTGATCGAATACGGGCTGTCTCTCTCGGGTCTGGCGGAGTAGTCCGCCGAGTGGCACGTGTTGATTTGGGGGTTTAACAGCCCGTGGTGAAAGTCAGGTTTTGAAAGGGCACGACTTTACAGGCTGCGGAAAAACTCATTCGGGCGGTAGGCCGGGGATTTATCCCCGGTATAAAGCCAATGGAATCAACGTGGGCTTTAGCCCCTGAGGTATGCTTTTCGGGCATTTTACTTGGCAACAACCCTTTTTCCGCAACCTCTTTAGTCGTGCCGTAAATGCCTGAAACAAAATGATGGGCTTTAGCCCCTGAGGGATGTTTTTCAGGGATTTGGACTTTCACCACGAGCTGCTAAGCGCAGGCGCCGGATTCGCTACCATCCGGCCAGAATCCAAGGGGCCGGAGCATGAGCATCGAGCGAGCGGAACTATCGGACGGGCGCATTGCGGAATACGTCATGACGCCCGACCCGCCAGGTGGCGCAATGACATATACCTACTTCGCCCCGGACCGGTCTTACGTTGTGCATTTCTACCGCGATGCCGCTCTCCAAAAGGATCCCGGCCGGCGAAAACGCACGGAGATGCTGACGGGCAAGTTCAATCCGACATTAGATCCGATCCTTGGGGATTACTGGCGCAAGCTCTTCTGGTGGCCATCGGGGGCTGTCGTAAAGCCGAAGCTGGGCATGGTGTGCCCCACTTGCCGCCCGAATTTTCTTTTCAGTGACGGGCCCTTTAAGGGGAAGCAAAAGGACGCTTACTTGTTTGTTCTGGAAAAGCCGCGCCGCATGTTGACGGACAAAGACCGCGGGACGTGGCTCAATTACCTCCAGATTTGTATTCTGCTTGCGCGCGCGGTGCGCCGTCTTCATCAAGCCGGCCTGGCGCACGCTGACCTCTCGCCCCATAACATTCTGATCGACCCGCCCAGCGCCGGATGCATGATCTTTATCGACATCGACGCGCTGGTGGTTCCCGGAATCTGCCTTCCACAAGTGATGGGTACGCCGGGTTATATGGCTCCTGAGCTTTTCCAAAACCTGACCATGCCCATCAACGATCCCCGGCGCGCCAATCCATCGTCGGCGACGGATGCGCACGCGCTTGCCGTGCTGATTTACCAGTTTTTGTTGCAGCGCAATCCCTTGCGCGGACCGAAGGTTCATAGCCAGACCTCCACGGAAGAGGATGACCGCTTGGCGATGGGCGAGAAGGCGCTCTTCATCGAAGATCCCAACGACACCTCCAACCGGCCGAAAGACTTGAAGATTTCCTATGAGGCTCTGGGGCCGCATCTCAGCCCATTAGTAAGGCGCGCTTTTGTTGACGGGCTTCACCATCCTGCTTTTCGCCCTGCCGCCATAGAGTGGGAACGGGCGCTCTGCCACACCTGGGACTTGAAGGTGGATTGTTCCAATCCCCGTTGCCCGGCCAAGGGATTCATCTTCAACCGGGCCAGTCCAGTTTGCCCGTTTTGCGGCGAACGGCTCTCCGGCACGTTTCCGATTCTCAAGCTTCGCCGTCAGGGCCAGGCAGGGCAGGGTCGCATGGCGCGCGAGGTGGTTGTGCAGCACAATCATCAGCTCTTCGAGTGGCACGCCCTGGACAATAAGTCTCCCGACGAGGGAGCCAACCGCAAGCGGCTCGCCTACTGCTCTTTTCATCAGGGACAATGGCTGCTGGTCAACGAGGGCCTGCCAACGCTCACCAGCCCCGCCGGCAACCGGGTACCCATCGGCCAGGCGCTCGCATTGACCCACGGCGCCGTCTTCCGCTTCTCCGCGGATTCGCATAGCTATCTGGCTGAGGTAGACTTGGTCAACTGCAACTCCGCCGCTCCATAAAGCACTGTTTTGGCTTCGGGCTTGACTGCCGGGGCCGGCTCGTTCCCCAACTGGCTCATTTGTTTGGGAATAGGAGAATATGAGGATCTGATTTGCGAGATTCTCTCCGGTCTATCGTAATTTGAAGTAACGCATAGATGTTCAGCGAGGGTGGTGACGGGGTGACTATTGAATACATGCAAGCTGAAATGCCCCGGTTGGGAAAGCTCTCCATCCGGCGAGCCGTGCCGGTTATTACCGGCCAGGATGGGACGGAGGGTTTGGTGCGGGAGTATTGCCGCCGCCAGTGGTCCAAGCCGCGGCTCTCCCGCCATGAGACGCCGCTGGTAGCCTCGCGCGACGAACGGTCCTGCCACCTGGACGGCGAAGTGGTGCGTAGACTCGTGGTCACCTTGCGCCCGGCGGGTTGCGGGTGGGGCTCGAAGGGGGGCGGTTGCATCATGTGCGGCCACTACCTGGCAAGCTCAGGCCAAATGCTGGACTCTCACGACCTGCTCTCGCAATGGCCCCGCGTGATCCAGGAGTTGGAAGAAGGGCAGATTCCCGTTCTGTGTGTCTATAACGGCGGCAACATTCTGAACCCCGATGAGGTGGACTTCAACGCCCTGATCGACCTTTGCCGCCGCCTTTCTGCCAAGCCGTTCTTTCGCCGCCTGGTGCTGGAATCGCGGCCGGAGTACACTCAGCCCCATCTGATTCAGGCGCTGCTGGACAACCTGGCGCCCTCCCAATCCATCATGCTGGGCGTCGGCATCGAGAGCGCCAACGATGCGATCCGCCATCTATGCCTGAACAAAGGCCTCTCCTGGAGCGATTTCAAATCCGTTCCCCACAACAGCCGCTGCCTGCAGCGCTTCTACTGCTTTTTCGGCGCTCCCTTCCTCACCGAGGCGGAGATGCTCACCGATACCTTCGACTCGATCCTCCGCTTCCGCCAGGAACAAGCCGACGATATTCATGTGGAAAGCGCCACCATCCAGCGCGGCACGCTGCTGAACCGCCTGTGGCGCAACGATTCCTATGACCTGCCCAACTTATGGTCTTTGGTCTTTCTATTGCGGGCGCTGCCGGCCGGCCTGTTCCCCTACGTGAGCCCCTTCCAGCACTTCCCCATGCCCTACAAGATGCCTACTACCTGCGGGCGATGCGAGTCCAGCGTGGTCGCCGCTTTTGATGCCTACAACCGGCAGCAGGACCCGTCCTGCTTCGACAGCCTCGCTTGTCCGTGCCTCGATTCCTGGGCGCTGCTGCTCCAGGAGACCGACCCGCGTCCGCTGGAGGAGCGAATCGCCGCCACGCTGGGGGAAGCCAACTGCGCGCTGATGCCCGCAGCGGCTCTGGCGAGTGCCTAGTATTCTATCGATTGATCGAAGATTCCGGTCTGCACTGACCTATGACGTTACGTGCTTTTTAAGCCGAGATCATCCTCCAAATTTTTTGCCGAAGGGGATGTCCGGATCAAACACATTATCGACTAATCCAATGATTGCAGTAGGTTTCCTGCCGTAGAACCACCCCGAGGCCTTCAGTGCTCTCACTTCGCTTTTAAGACGAGCGGGGTGCCACGGGATTCTTCCAATGGCGCTGATGCTGCGGGTCGACAGGATTTCTATAGAGCGCGCGCAGCCTAGAAAGGCCAGAATCAGGAAGAAAGGTATAACGCCTCCATCGCCCGTAGCGCAGCCAAACAAGGCAAGCATGATGATCACACCGATGATCGCAAGTGCCGTGGGTGATGCCAAGTATATAAAATAGCCAATCACAATGAAAATGAGGATAGCAAATGGATAGGAAAGGATTCGAATAGAATTCATTCTGAACCTACATCCTGGGCACCTTGCTATCTTGACTGTAGTATGTCTCCACTTTGTATTGACGGCGCTGCCCAATTGTGTCCGTACGATGTCACCATGCATTGAGACTTCATAGGTGCATTCTGCTCTCGCTCCAGGTCGCCCGCAAAACCAACAGAATGAGCCTTGGAGGTTATTCAACTCGGACGACTCCATCCTATTCTCCTTTTCATCTCCTGACGGGACAAAGTCATACTCAATTCGATTCTAAAGTTCCATTCCCAGTAGTTATTACTTAACCTCTTTCAGACAGGTCGCCCATCGTTGATCCGCACATAAAAAATGGCTGTCTCGTTGTTTCACGAACCTGGCTAAAGAGTGGGATACCACGAACCTTAATCGGCTCCACCGGAAGAGGCTCCGTCAGCCTGTAACCAGCGGAAACTTCAGGCTCTCCAGCAGCCATGGGCCGTTCTTGGCCACCTCGGCAAAGAGCTTCTCCGTCAGCCGGTCTCTGTGCTCGAAGAGCCTGTAGCCGTTCAGCGGCCGCAGATAGCCGCGCGCCGCGGGTTCGCGCCGGATCAGCTCCTCTACGCCCTCTTTCTCAGCCATCTGTGCATAGCGCCGCCGCTTATCGAGCAAGGCCTTGGCGATAAACGGCATGATGATCGAATAATCCGCCTGCATGCTCTCGGTAGTCTGCATATACAGGTCCTTGTCAATCTTGCCCCAGGTAACTCCTTCCGCCGGCGGACAGGAAGAGAGAGAGCCATCGGTGACCGGAGCGGTCGTGATCTGCACATCGAAAACGTAGCCGCGAATATCCGGCAATCCCAAAATCTGCCCCAGGGCAGGTTCGGGTTGGAGGTTGAAGTTCTTGGGCACGCCTCCGCCCAGGATCATCGTAGCCAGCGCGCGCACAGGATTCTCGAAGAGCCCCCAGAAATGGTAAGCGCAAGCCTCAAAGATCTCCGCGTGCAGGTCCAGATCGAAGGAGTAGCCGGGGATCAGGCCCGCCTTGCGCATCGCCCACAGCTTCATCGAATTCAGAAAGACGCTGCCGTCTCCCGGCGCGCCGACGAAGATGGGAATTGCCAGGCGATGGCAGGCTGCCAGCAGCCCTTCGGGGGCGTGCGTCGCCTGCTCCTGCAAGCCATAGAACCGGCCCAGGCGGTTGCGGAACTCCGTGCCGGTCATCTTGCCTTGAAATTCCGGCTGCAAGAGACATGCCGAAAGGAAGCGATCCTGATCCAGCAGGATGCTCTCGTCGAAGGCCATATCGGTCACGCGGACCGTGCCCTCCGAGCGCAGCGCGCCGTCGTCGCAGTTCAGCGAGACCTCATGGATGGGGTCCACCTGGTAAGGGTGCAAGGACCGATGGCCATCGTGGTAACAGACGGCGTCCGTGGTGCTGAGGTAGGCTACCCAGCCCGTTTCAAGCAGCGGAATCAGCCAGGTGCGGTGTTGTGCGGATACAGTTACCGGGCCGGAGATCGCCAGGGTAATTGGACAGCCGTGTCCGATGGCGCGATCCAGGATGCTATAGATCCGGCGCAGGTAAGCGCCCCCAAAAGCGGGCAGACAGTTCTGGAATACCTCGTCCAGATCATGGCACTCGTCAACACGGCGCGCCCTCACCGGCCCGCGTAGATTGCCTCCGCAAGGAGTCATTGAAGATGAAGACATATCAGCCATTTCCCCCGGCATACCGCGCCGAATCTCGCAAATTACTGAAGAATCGAGGCTTGCTTTGCAAGCCTCGATTCTTCACTCTTACGAATTTATCACTTCCAACTCTCCCCGGCCGCAAAAAATCCATTCATAACTTGGCGGTCAGAGGAGAACAGACCCGGCCCCGGCGAGAAAGCCCGTGACAAAGCGCCTTAGGTTTGTGCTTGGGGACCACCCCTTGTCCTGGATCAGCACGTCCAGCAGGCACGGAACAATCAGGGCAGAGCCGGCTAGCCAATGATGACGGGAGAAGTGCGGCGACACAGCCGTCAAGCAAATCAGAAAACCGGTCAATAACCCGGTGCACCGCCAGCAGAGGACGAAACAGTACCCAAAGAGATGCGGCGCCCGTTCAGTCCTGCCGTTGCAGAGCGGAACTCTGCCGGCGGCCGCAAGCCGCGCGCGCAGGCCGCCCCTACTTCTTGCCACTCGCAGCACCGCCCCCACAGATCATCATGCCGATAAAGGGAAGTAAGTACTCGAAAAATCCATTGTTGGATGAGCTGCGGCTGGAGCCTTGCTGTGCGAGCAAAATCCCGGGCGCCGCGAGCAGACAGAGCCCGAAGAATAGGGCTAACAATGTTGATTTGCGTGATCGCATTGGATTTCCTCCTTGATTTTCAACCGACAATTCATATACGGCGAGGCTTCAGAATCTCGCTAGGAAAGTTTGATTTTGCCAGCTCTGAAGCCTCGACGCCTTTGTCCGGCGGAAGAATCCTGCCCTTATTTAAATGGCCTGCCGCATTCAAAGTCCAAGTGCACATATCTCCGAAAAACGCGGTGTAAATCTCCTTGTATGATCACTTGAGACTAGTCACAAACGTGTTGCTGGAGGAGCAATCATAAACGTCCTCCAGATAGTGGAAACAGACCCTAACGCAACTGCTCCCGATTGAATAAACGGGAAAGCTTTAAGGACGGGTCACCGGAGAGCTTTTTGGCATACCACCCGGCATAAACTCCCCATATAATAATGATGAAAAGTTCCGTGTTTTGATTGGATTGAGATACAAAACAGAGAACCGCCAGAATCAGTCCTACAATGTCGGACTTAAACAATGGTTTGACTAACCGCCATTGCCCGCCTACAATCAACAATACATCCCAGGTCAATAGCAGGACAGGAACAAAGCAAAGAAAGACATATCCCAAGTAAAAATCAGAATGACTTTTGCTTATTGCTTCCGGGATCTTAACGACTGCAAGCGCAAGTAATAAAACGATGGATACACGAATGATGAATTCTGCCCAATACAGAGGTATGCAAATATTCAGCCGTTTCAATTCGAACTTGGGTATTATTCCAGAGTTGAATTGCACCTTCGCATAGGGAAACTTAAATCTCGAGGCCAGTTCGCGAAGCGTGAAAAAGTGGTTCTCCTCAATCAACCACTCCGAGATTGTATATGAAACCGCCAAGAACATAAATACAGTCCAGAATTGCATGAGATTCCGGTAATTACTCTCGCTGCTATGAGTACTCAGAAAATCAATGAGATAGAAAATATAGCTGAAAACCAGCAACGTGAGCGAACCGATCTGAAATGCAGTAAAGGAGAAGATCGAACAGTCCCGCGAATTCATCATATTAGCACAGTGTTCTGGCAAGGAACCCTCAACGGTTGCCACTTTCTGTTTTTCTTTCTCCAAGTCTGTTTTCGTGCCCGCTAGAGATTTCTTCAGGTACTCGTTCTCTTCATGCTGCTTTCTATGAGATTCCTCTAAACGCAATATCTTTTTGCGCAACTCTCTGATTGTCTCTGCCCGACTGAGCCTTTGAATTTCTAGTTCTTCCCGAAGCAGCGAATTCGCCTCCCCAGCGGCTGTTATGTTC
>Ga0326727_10025948_pt1 | contig 10936 bp, 6 predicted proteins | sample MB2enrmetagenome_FD_207643 | JGI IMG/M metagenome (GOLD analysis project Ga0326727, IMG submission 207643) | Lab enriched peat soil microbial communities from McLean, Ithaca, NY, United States - MB29MY | ecosystem: Environmental > Terrestrial > Soil > Wetlands > Peat | place: USA: New York... | reverse complement strand
CAAGCCGCACGAGAATGCAATCGACGAACACTGGTTGTCGCGTGGAACCTTCACCGACATCGAGCATCCGGAGCTCGGCCGCAGCTTTCGTTATCCCACCAGCAAGTGGTTGAGCACCGCCACCGACTGGAAGCCCGGCACGCGCGCGCCCCTGCTCGGCGAACACTCGAATTCCGTGCTGGCCGCACCCGCTCCCGCACCACGGGCGGCGCCGCGGCGCGCATCGGAAGCGCCGCCGTCGCGCTCGCCGCATGGCACGCCGTTCCCGCTGGCCGGCATCCGGATCTTCGACTTCTCCTGGTTCCTCGCCTCCGCCGGCGGCACCAGGCTGCTCGCCTCGCTCGGTGCCGAGAGCCTGAAAGTGGAGTGGAAGACCAACCCGGACACCCGGCTTGCCGCGATGGCGCCGATTGGCGGCCGCGCCGCGCGCGAGGCGGCCACCGCGCCGCTCAAGGGCGTGAGCGATCCCAACATGGGTGGCCAGTTCCACAACAAGAACGCCGGCAAGCGTGGGCTGTCACTCAACGTCCGCCTCCCGAAGGGGCTGCAGATCGCCAAGGACCTGATCCGGCAATCCGACATCGTGGCCGAAGGTTTTTCGCCCGGCGTGCTGGAGAGGCTTGGTCTGGGCTACGACGTGCTGCGCTCGATCCGGCCCGATATCATTTATGTTCAACAGGCCGGGATGGGTGGCAGCGGCACCTATGGCCGTTTCCGCACGGTGGGACCGATTGCCGCCTCCTTCGCCGGCGCGACCGACATGTCCGGCATTCCGGAGCCGGCCATGCCTGCAGGCTGGGGCTATTCCTATCTCGACTGGTCCGGCGCCTACGGGTTCGCGCTGGCCACGTTGGGGGCGCTGCTGCATCGCGAGCGCACCGGTGAAGGGCAGTGGGTCGATTCCTCGCAATGCGAGGCGGGCATCTTCCACACCGCGGTCCCGGTGCTCGACTGGGCCGCAAACGGACGCATCTGGACGCGCTACGGCAACCGTTCGCCTTACAAGCCGGCCGCTCCGCATGGCGCCTATCGATGCCAGGGGGAGGATCGCTGGCTCGCCATTGCCTGCTTCGACGAGGCGGAATGGTTCGCGCTCACCGAGGTGGCCGGCCGTGCGGAGTTGCGCAGCGATCCGCGCTTCACCACGCTCTCCAACCGATTGCGCAACCAGGACGCGCTGGACGAGATCGTCAGTGCATGGACGGCGACGATCGACGCCACCGACGCCATGGTGCGGCTGCAGGCGGCGGGTGTTGCGGCCGGCGTCTGTCAGACCGCTGCCGATCGGTGCGATACCGATCCACAGTTGCGTGCCCTGAACTGGCTGACCGAGGTAACCGGCAGCAAGATCGGCCGTTGGCCGGTACCGGAGTTTCCGGTGAAGCTCAGCCGGACACCCTCCTACGTCGGCGGTCCGATTGATCGCGGCGGCCCGTGCTACGGCGAGGACAACCACTTCATCCTGAGCACCATGCTTGGCTACTCGGATGCGGAGATCATTACCCTGGCGGAAGAGGGAGTGATATAGCAAAGCGGGCTCCACTTTGGGCATGGCCGTGACATGTAGCCGCGACCGGGCTTCGGCCCCGACGGACGTGTGACGCCAACGGTTCGGTTACCACTCGTTCATCCCGCCATGTTTGCATGGCCCGGGCGGGGAGTACGAGGGCTTTCGTGGTGCGTTCCGGGCTGACCATGCGGCTGAAGGTGTTGCTCGCCTTCGGGGTGATTCTCATTGTCACTCTGGCGCTCGGCATCTTCGCCATGGAACGGCTGGGCGTGGTGAACTCGGCGGATCGCGCGGTGCGCGAGAAGTGGCTGCCGGCGACCCAGACCGTGGCGGAGATGAGCCTGGCGTTCGAGCAGTACCGCATCGCCGAGGGGCGCGCCCTGGTCGCGGTGTCGGCGGAGGCGAGCCAGGTGGTCGAGAGCGACCTGAGGCAGCGCTCGCAGGAGGTCGACCGTCAGCTTGCCGCCTATGAGACGAATTTCGCCACCGATGACGATCGCGCCATCGTCGGGGGGTTCCGGCAATACTGGAGCGAATGCATGGCGGCGAGCCGGGAGACCATGGGCTTCGTGCGCCAGGGCGCCAGGGACCGGGCCGCGCTCATCTACAACGGCAAGGCGCGCACGCCGGTGGCCAATGCCCGGCAGAGCGCCGCCGACCTGATGGCCTACAATATCCGCGGCGGCGGCCGAGCGGCGCTCAGCAGCGCCGCGATCTATGTCTCCGCCAGGATCTGGATCCTCGCCGCGCTTGGCGGTGCGGTGCTGCTGTGCGGCTTCGCCTCGTATGTGGTCATCGCGGGGGTCTCGCGTCCCCTGCTGGCGATGGCGGGGGCCATGCAGCGCCTGGTGGATGGCGACGAGGGGGTCAGCATCGCCGGGGCCGGCCGGAAGGATGAATTCGGCCGCATGGCCGCCGCACTGGAAGTGTTCCGGGCCAACGCCATCGAGAAGCGCCGGCTGGCCGAAGTGCTGGAGCGCGAGGCCGACGACCTGCGCGAGCGGGCGCGCATCGCCGCCGAGGCGAACCGCGCCAAGACCGCGTTCCTCGCCATGATGAGCCACGAGATCCGCACGCCGATGAACGCCGTGCTCGGCCTGGCGGACGTCCTGCTGAATGACGACCTGTCCGAGCCGCAGTCGCGCACGGTATCGGTGATTCGCGAGTCGGGCGAGCTGCTGCTGCGGATCCTCAACGACATCCTCGACTATTCCAAGCTCGAGGCGGGCCGGCTGAGTTTCGAGGCGATGCCGTTCTGTCCGGCCACGCTGACCAACGAAGCGGCGAGCGTGTATGGGCCGGAGGCGCTGGCGAAGGGGCTCGTCCTCAGGGCCGATACCGATCCGGAGCTGGCCCGGCCACTGATCGGCGATGGCGGACGGATCCGCCAGGTGCTGATGAACCTGGTGTCGAACGCCGTGAAGTTCACCGACGCCGGGACAGTGGCGATCGAGGCGCGCTGCCTGGGCCGGCAGGACGGTGCTGTTTCGGTGCTGTGGGAGGTGCGCGACACCGGGATCGGCATCCCGGGCGACAAGCTGGCACGGCTGTTCGACGAATTCGTGCAGGCCGACGATTCCATCACCCGGCGGTACGGCGGGACCGGCCTGGGCCTGGCGATCAGCCGGCGGATCGTCGAGCAGATGGGCGGCCGGATCGAAGTGGAGTCGGAGCCTGGGGTCGGCAGCGTGTTCCGCTTCCGCCTGCTGCTGCCGCAGGCCGACGGCCCGTCGGTGCCGGCGGCGGCGCGGCGCGACGAGGCCGCGGCGTTGCGGGCGGCGCTGCAGCTTCTGGGCCGCCCGGCGCGCCTGCTGCTGGCCGAGGACAATCCGACCAATCAGTACGTGGTCGTGCAGTTGCTGCGCCGCTTCGACATGGTGGTGGACGTGGCCGCCGACGGACAGGCGGCGGTGGCGGCGACGCTGGCCCGTCCCTACGATGCGGTGCTGATGGACATGAGCATGCCGAAGATGGACGGGCTGCAGGCGACGCGGGCCATCCGCCGCCAGGGCGGCGATGCGGCGACGATGCCGATCATCGCGCTGACTGCGAACGCCTTCGCGCATGACGTGAAGGCATGTCGCGCGGCCGGCATGACCCATTTCCTCGCCAAGCCGGTCGCCAGCGACCTGCTGTTCCAGACGCTGGAGAACGCGCTCTCCCGCGCGAAGGGTGGGCCCTGCGCGGCAACGCCGGCGGTGGCGGCCCCCCCAGCCGCGGAGGAGGCGGTGGTCGATGGCGACGCGCTCGATGTGCTGAGAGCCGCGCTGGGGGGCGAGACGGTGCGGCGCATGATCGAGATCTTCTGCGCCGAGACGGAGGCGCGGCTGGCCAGGTTTGCCGAGGGCAGGAGGGACCCGGCGACGCTGCCTTCCGAACTGCACGCACTGAAGGGGAGTGCCGCGACCGTCGGCGCGCTCCGGCTGGCGCAACTCGCCGCTGCTGCCGAAGAGAAACTGAATGGTGGCTCAGCCAGCCAAGAGATCGGGCTAGCCGACATCGTAGAGGCGTACCATGCTTTCAGGGCCGGGATAGCGGCCTACGGCGCGGAGCCCGTTGTCGCCGCCTGAAGGCCAGGGGCGCTGCCCCTGGACCCCGCAAAGGGCCGAGAGGCCTGCGGGTCCCATTCGTTTGGGAGCGCGAGGCAGCGCCTCGCCCACCAGGTTTACAGGCGAGCAACGATTGCGCTAACGGTTGGTCATGATCCAGCCGGTCAGCGATCCGGCCTCTCCTGCATCGGCGGCCGGCCCCGGCTCCCTGCCCGACCGGCAAAACGGCAGGAAAGCCGGCGCCGCGAGCCTGGCCGCGCTGAGCTGGCTGAACTTCCTCGCGGCCCTGATGCAGGCCGGCTTCGGCGCCTTCCTGGTCGCCTACCTCACCCAACAGGACTGGACCCGCACCTCCATCGGCTTTGCGCTCGGCGCGGCCATGGTGGCGAACATGGCCAGCCAAGTGCCCGGCGGCATGCTGGTGGACTGGATAGAGAGCAAGCGCCGGGCCGCGGCAGGGGCGGTGCTGGCGATCATGACCGCCTCCATGCTGATCGCCTGGGCGCCGTTGCCCGGCCCGGTCTATCTGGCCGTGGCTCTGCACGGCACGGCCAACTCGGTGCTCGTGCCCGCGATCGCCGCACTGACCCTCGCGCTGTCGCGCCAGGAGAAGCTGGGCGAGCGGTTCGGGCACAATGTCCGCTTCACCGCCGTCGGCGCGGCGCTGGCCGCTTCCATCATGGGAACGATCGGCGCCGGGCTGTCGTACCGGGCCATCTACTGCCTCGCCGCGCTGTGCGCGCTGCCCGGGCTGGCGGCCATCTTCTGCATCCGCGTCGCCGACCTGAACACCGCGCACCTGCGCGCCAGCCATGCCGCCGCCCTGCATCCGCGCCATCGCAGCCAGAGGCAGCGGACGCTGTCGGAGGTGTTCCGCGACCCGGCGCTGCTGGTGTTCGCCGCCCTCGGCGTGGTGTTCCAGCTCGGCAACACCGGGATGCTGCCGCTCGCCGCCGGCGCCATCACCCGCGGGTTCCACGGCTTGCCCGACCCGATGCTGTCGGACCTCTCCCCACTCCTGCCGCATCTGGCGGTGCGCATCCCGGTGCTGGTGGTGAGCGCGTGGATCGTGGCGCCGCAGTTGCTCGCGGCGTGGCTGTCGCCCCGGCTGGGACAGCAGGCGCAGCTTCGCAACCGCCGGCACATGCTGCTCCTCGCCGCCAGCATGGAGGCGCTCCGGGCCGTGCTGTTCGCCGTGACAAGCAACCCGGCGATGATGATCGTATTCCAGCTGCTCGACGGCATCGCCACCGCGATCCTCGCCATCATGGTGCCGCTGGTGGTGGCCGACATCACGCATCGCGGCGGCCGGTTCAACCTGGCGATCGGCATCATCGGCCTGGCCAGCGGCATCGGCGGCGCACTCTCGATGGGGTTCGGCGGCATGCTGGCCGACCGGATCGGCGAGACCGGCACGTTCCTGGCGTTCGGGGGCATCGGCGTGGCCGCCTGTCTCCTGGTCGTCCTGTTCATGCCGGATACCCGGCAGATGCCGCACCCCGCACCCGCTGCCGCGCAACGGCACGCGCATCCCGGGGCGCACCGGCACGCCGGGGACCGTGACAAGGCTTGGGAGAAACCACCATGAGCGAGCCGCCTTTCTGGTGCGGCGGCGAGGAGCCTGGCGAAGCTGGCGTGTGGCGGTGAGGTGCTGCGGCCGATTACGCGGCCTTAGGCAGCCGGTAGCCGTCGGGGTCCTTGCCGCGCACCCGGCGCCACCAGACCTGGAACGACGGCAGGTTCACCGTCACGATGAACAGCTTGCGGTAGATGTCCGGGTCCGGCGATTGCAGCGGCTTCACGCCGTGCCAGGAATGTTCGGTGCGCTGGAACAGAAGGCTGCCGTTCTTGCGCAAGTCAAGCGAGGCGGCAACCTTCAGGTCGTCGAACTTCGGCCCGGAATGAGCCGGGAAACGGCCCTCGTCGTCGAGAATAAGGATGTCGCCGCCCCACTCGCGCGGCCAGTCGTTGTCATCGGCAAAGAAGAAGATGTGGGTGGCGATCTTGCGGCGGGCATCGCAGTGCGGCGACACCGAGCAGCCCTGCCAGGCGTAGTACCATTCCATCGTCAGGAGGATTATCTGGCTCGGCTTCAGGCCGAGATTCCGGCGCAAAAAGGCGTCGTAGGCCGGGCCGTGCAGCTCGGCGATGAACTCCTTCCAAGGCCCGGCCACGTCCATGCCATCGAGGTAGTGCAGGATGCCGCGGTTATGGGGGGCCTGCCCGTAGGAGCGCTTCACCCCCACCATGATTTGGAAATCCTTGATCTCGGGCAGCGTTTCGCGGAGCTTGGTCCAGCCTTCGTCGGTCAACGTGTCCTGCACGCGCACCCAGGGATATGGCTTCTGGGCCTGGAAGTCCGCGGCGGAGACCTGATCGAGATTGGCATAGTTCAGATAGGACATCGCTTCCTCCACTTGGTCGTGGTCGGCAGCTGAGTTCCCGCATAAGCGCCCGATTGCGCCCTTCAAAGGGAGGATAACGCCATCCTGGCTGACCCGGAATGGAAAAGTTACTCCGCAGAGCCATCCGGCGCGCCTGCATCGCCGGCGTTCGCGCAACGGGCCAGACCAAGAGTGGTCTTTATGGCTATCCGATGAGTTCGAACAGGTGGCGCCACTCAGTGGCCGTTCGGCGCGAAGCGCCCCAAATCACGGGGTCCAGGGGCCTCTCGGCTCGTCGCGCGAAGGCGCGCGCCGGACCCGGCGGGTCCCGGGCGAGGCCCGGGTAGTGCGCGAGGCAGCGCCTCGCCATCTTTGCAGCGCTTCCGCCGCGGCGCCCAGGAGGCCGGCATCGTTGCCCGTTTCGGCCAGCGCGACGCGGGCGCGGGCCAGCAGGAACGGCCAGGTGAAATCCGCGAGATGCGCGCGCACCCGGTCGATCAGCGCAGCGCCGGCGTCGGCGATGCCGCCACCCAGGAAGCAGGCCTCAAGGCCGAGCAGATTGATCATTATGCCGCAGGCCTGGGCAAGGCGACGGCAGACGGCATCCACCGCCGCACATGCCGCCGGCTCCGCCGCGGCGGCGTGGGCGAACAGAACCTCGACCCCGCAGGCATCGCCGCCGCCGGCTTCCGCATACGCGCGGGCGAAGCCTTTGGCACAGCAATAGGCCTCGAAGGTGCCGGGCAGCCCGCTGTAGTTCACCGGGCCGGCGGCATCCAGCACGATGGCGCCGAACTCCGGCGGGGTGTCCCGCTCGCCGATCACCGGGGAGCCGTCGATCACCACCGCGCCCCCCACGCCGGTGCCGAGGGTGATGACCGCGAACCGCCTGAGGCCGCGCCCGCCACCGAAACGCGACTCACCGAGCGCAGCGGCAATGCCGTCATTGATCTGCCAAGCCGGCAGCCCGAGCCGCGCCCCGAGGTCTGCAGCCAGACGCTGCCCGTGCAGGATTGGCACGTTCTGGCCGCCGACGGTGAGCCGACCGTCCCGCGGGTCCGCATAGCCCGGGGTGGCAATGCCGACCGCTTCCGCCGTCCCACCCAGGCCGGCGATCGCCTGCGTCAGCGCGCCCAGCAGCGCCGGGTAGTCGGCGTGGGCGGCGAGCGGCAGGGAGCCGCGCGCCAGCACGCCGCGCGCGGCGTCGATCAGGCCGAGCTTGATCGCGGTGCCGCCGATGTCGATGCCGATCGCCTGGCTCATACTGGCTGAAAGGCCAGGGGCGCTGCCCCTGGACCCCGCCAAGGGCCGAGAGGCCCTTGGATCCCAATCTTTTGGGCGCTTCGCGCCAAAGTAATGGGGTCCAGGGCGGAGCCGTCGCGCGAAGGCGCGCGCCGGACCTGGCGGAGCGCGAGGCAGCGCCTCGCCATCACGCCAGGCCGCTCGGGGGGTCGCCGTTGAACTCGCGGACGGCGTCGATCATCGCCACGATGTTTTCGACCGGCACGCCGTGCTGGACGTTGTGGACGGCGTTGAAGATGAAGCCGCCGTCCCGGCCGAAGATCTCGCAGCGCTCCAGCACCTGCTGCCTGATCTCGGCGGGCGTGCCGAACGGCAACACGTGCTGGGTGTCCACGCCGCCACCCCAGAAGACGATGTCGCGACCGAACTCCCGCTTGAGCGTGGCCGGGTCCATGCCCACGGCGGAGGTCTGGACCGGGTTCAGGATGTCGAATCCGGCCTCGATGAAGCAGGGGATGAGCGGCGCGACCGCACCGCAGCAGTGCTTGAACACCTTCCACTTCGTGTTGGCGTGGATCCAGTGGTTCATCTTGCGGTAATAGGGAACCCAGATATCCCGCATCTGCACCGGGCTGAAGAACTGGCCGGCCTGGAAGCCGAAATCGGCGCCGCAGGTGTGCACGGCGTCGATCTTGTCGCCGCAGGCGGCGTTGATCTTCTGCAGGTTGATCACCGCGATGTCGGTCTGCCTGTCGAACACCGCCTTTACATAACCGGGGCGGATCAGCGGCGAGATGTACCACTCCTCGATCCGGCGGATCCCCCTGGGATGCTTGATCCCTGTGCCGGGCACCTGGCTGATGTCGCCCAGGCTCGCGCCGGTCATGTTGAGGATCACAGCGCGGCCGGTGCGGTAGCCTTCCTCCACGCTGCGGACCACGAACGCGACGTCCGTCTCGTCGAAGGTGCCGAACTCGGCCAGGTTGTCGGCGGGATCGAGCGTCTCCTCGTCGACCTCGATGTCGGGCTCGACGTTGTCGAAGTAGTAACTCTTGGTCGGCATGTGGCCCGAAGGCGGGCAGGTCGTGTCCCCCTGCGGATGGATGTACCATCCGCCGTTGCCGTCCGGGGTCGGGTTGAAGGCGCCCGGAACCAGGATCTCCGGGCCGCCCGGCATGGTCCAGGGCTTGTAATTCTCCCGCACGAGACCGAACGGTCCGCCCCGGGTGATGGCGGGGACCGCATCGGTGCCCATCGCATCAGCCAGATCGGCGGGGACGATGCCCGCCATCGAGTGGAGGCTCCACGCGATGACGCGTTCCTTCGGCAGCCGGTAGTAATCCATGAGTTGGCCGACACAGGTGACATGCAGCGTGGAAACGCTGGTGCCGCCAAGGTCGAACGGGATCTTGTCGGGCTGCTGATGGTTCAGGGCCGCAACGACCCGCTCTCTCGCATTCATCCGGTTCCTCCGTTCGGGGCCTGCCGGGGGGTTAGCCGGCCGGCCGGCCGAGGATCGCGACGGCGGTCTCGCTGGCGGTGGCGGCGTCCAGGCTATAGCAGTCGGCGCCGATGGTGGCGCGGAAGCCCTCGGTCACGGGGGCGCCGCCGATCATCACCTTGACGCGCTCGCGCATCCCGGCCTCCTTCAGCGCGTCGATCACCACCTTCATTTCGAACATGGTGGTGGTGAGCATGGCCGAAAGCGCCAGGATATCGGCGCTGTTCTCGTTGATCGCCCGGATGAATTTCTCCGCCGGAACATCGGCGCCGAGGTCGATGACGTTGAGCCCCCTGCCCTCCATCATCATGCGCACGAGGTTCTTGCCGATATCGTGCAGATCGCCCTTGACCGTGCCGATGACCACCTTGCCGGCGGCCTCAACCCCGGCGCCGGCCAAGAGCGGCTTGAGCAGGGCCATGCCCATGTTCATGGCGCGCGCGGCGATCATCACCTCTGGGACGAACACGTCGCCGGTCTTGAATTTCTCGCCGATGACACTCATCCCGGCCAGCAGGCCATCTTCGAGGATGCTCTGGGCCTTGATCCCCTGATCGATGGCCTGTTGCACGAGTTCCTTCACGTCCTTGGCGCGGCCCTGCTGCAAAGCCGCCGAGATTTCGTTCAGAATCGTCACTGTGGTTCCTCCATGCCGCCGCCGGGGGGCCTGCCGCCCGCGTCTTCGTCATTCTCGCCGCGCATGATCTTATGACCGGGCCGGCGCGGTGGGAAGGCTCCGTTCGATCCGGGCCGCCGGCAAAAAATTCGGGACAGCCGGTATCGGCAACCCGATGACGAGGCGCTGCCTCGCGCTCCGCCCGGGCTTCGCCCGGGACCCAGCAGGGGCCGAGAGGCCCCTGCGCCCCAAACGAATGGGTTCCAAGGGCCTCTCGGCCCTTGGCGGGGTCCAGGGGCAGCGCCCCTGGCCTTCACTCCGCGACGATCGGATTGCGGAGCAGCCCCACTCCCGAAACCTCGACTTCCACAACGTCACCCGCCTTCATCCACAGCGGCGGTTTACGGACCCACCCGACCCCTTCCGGGGTGCCCGTGGCAATCACGTCACCCGGGGCCAGCGGGGTGAAATCCGAGATGTACGAGATGAGCGTTGGAATATCGAAAATCAGGTCGTCCGTCCTGGTGTGCTGCACCTCGGTCCCGTTCAGCCGCGTCGTGAGATGGAGCTGGGTTGGGTCCGGGATCTCGTCGGCGGTGACGATCCACGGTCCGAACCCGCCGGTCGCAACGAAATTCTTGCCGGTGGTCAGGGAGTGCTTGAACTGGAAATCGCGCACAGAAGCATCATTGAAGCAGGAATAGCCAAGCACGTGGCTCAGGGCTTCCGCCTGCTTCACGTGGCGACCGGGCTTGCCGATAATGACGGCCAGTTCTCCCTCATAGTCCAAGTCCGATGAGATTCGAGGCACCACGATCGCGCCACCGGCCGCGACGAGGGTATTCGCAAGGCGTACGAACAGGCTCGGAAATTCGGGCACCTTTGCCCCGCCTTCTGCGGCGTGTCCGCGATAGTTCCGGCCTGCGCACAGGATCTTCTCGGGATCGGGAATCGGCGGCAGCAGACTGATCCCAGCCAGGGACAAATCGCGCTCAGCACCTTGCAGCGCGGCGGCAAACTCGGCTTGCGCATTGGCTGCAATCGCCGTGCGCAAGGTGGGAAAGCGCCCGCCAAACCGACGGCCGAGATCGACAACGCCGTCGCCGGCGACGGCACCGTAGGACTGGCGTCCGG